>Ga0209573_1001164_pt1 | contig 43015 bp, 36 predicted proteins | sample TNRBio252014_DNA_FD_185870 | JGI IMG/M metagenome (GOLD analysis project Ga0209573, IMG submission 185870) | Wastewater treatment Type I Accumulibacter community from EBPR Bioreactor in Madison, WI, USA - TNR Reactor_6/25/2014_ DNA (SPAdes)... | ecosystem: Engineered > Bioreactor > EBPR >...
AGGAATCTTGTTGTAGTTTTCACACCCTACCACAAGCATAACTGCTGGGTTTTTCATGCCCGTTTTCCTCGAAAACAGGCCTTAATGCAGTGCCATTCTGGTCAGTCACCTCAACAGCCTCGTCGGCAGCAGTACCAATGACGAAGTCGGCAACTACCGCCTGGTAGCCCTCACCAACGGCAACTACGTCGTGGTTAGCATCTATTGGGACAACGGTTCGATCCGCGATGCCGGCGCGGTGACCTGGGTCGATGGGGCCTCCGGGATATCCGGCACCGTCAACAGTACCAACAGCCTCGTGGGAAGCAAAGCACAGGACCTCCTGGGCGATCGCGGCGTGACCGCCCTCGCCAATGGCAATTACGTCGTGATGAGCGGTTATTGGGACAATGGTTCCATCCGTGATGCCGGAGCAGCGACCTGGGGTAATGGTTCTACCGGGATTTCCGGGACAATCAACAACAGCAACAGCCTCGTGGGGAGTTCGGCCCTGGACCGTGTGAGCTATTCCGGAGTGACCGCCCTCACCAATGGCAACTACGTCGTGTGCAGCGACCTCTGGGACAACGGCTCGATTCAGGATGCCGGGGCGGCGACGTGGGGAGATGGTACCACCGGGATTGCGGGGGAGATCGGGCCGCACAATAGCCTCGTCGGCAGCGCTTATGATGACAGGGTCGGCGGCGTCGCGACTGCTCTCACCAACGGCAATTATGTCGTGTGCAGTCCTGAATGGAAAAATGGGGTTCACAACGATGCCGGTGCAGCGACTTGGGGCAATGGCACAACCGGAATTAGCGGAGCGGTCAGTCCCGGCAACAGCTTCGTCGGCAGTTTTACTTCAGACCAGGTGGGCAGGAACGTGACTGCCCTCAGTAACGGAAATTATGTCGTAGTAAGTCCGTCGTGTAGAATCAATATGACGGAAGATGCCGGGGCGGTGACCTGGGGTGATGGAGCGACTGGTTCAACCGGAACGGTGAACATCAGCAACAGTCTCGTCGGCAGCAATGTCTATGACTCCGTGGGCAACGGCCAAGTCATTGCACTCACAAACGGCAATTATGTCGTGAGAAGTCCGTCCTGGCGAAATGGCACGTTTTACGATGCGGGTGCAGTGACTTGGGGTGACGGAGTCACCGGCAGTTCAGGCAGGGTCAGCTCAAATAACAGCCTCGTGGGACTCACCACCGCCGCGGGACTCAACGAGATAGTCGTCACGGACAACATCAACCAAACCTACATTGCCCGCTTCCTAACAGAAGGCGGAGGCAAAGTCCGTCTTGGCTCCCAGATTGACGGACTCGCTACCGAGATATCCGTCACCGCCACTGCCCCGAACGCTGTCGAGGGGGGCAATACGGGTCTCTTCACTTTCTCACGCACCAGCACAGCCGGCTCTTTCACCGTCGGCTTCCAGCTCGAGGCCTCCAGCACCGCCACGTCCGGCACCGACTTCACCCTTTCCTCCACCGGCCCGCTCACCTACAACACCGGTACCGGCGCGGGCACGATCGTGATTCCCGCCGGCGAGAGCAGCGTCACTGTTACCCTCGCCGCCCTCGTCGAGTCCCCGAACCCCGCCGAGGGTCCCGAGACCGTTCGGCTCAACGTCGTCGCGGGCAGCGGCTACGTCGTCGCGGCTACTCCCGGTGACCTCGCCACCGTCACCATCACCGAGAACAGTTTCATGGTCACTACGACCGCAGACAGCGGCGAGGGTTCCCTTCGCCAGGCCATTGAGAATGCGAACAGCCTCGGCGGCAATCCCACGATCACCTTCGAGGGACGCGTCTACCGTGACAGGACGGCGGATGTGATCAGACTCGACGGCACCGAGATCGGGATCGACGGCACCCTCACCCTCGCGGGCCCCGGGGCCGAACTACTTACCGTCAGCGCCGACCAGACTTCCCGCGTCTTCCGCATTGCCTGCACAGTCCCGACCGACGAAGTCACGATACGGGGGCTCACGATCGCGGATGGAGGCGCTGATAATGGTGGCGCGATCATCGTCGTCGACGGAGGTCTCACGGCGGAGGATTGCCTCTTCACCGGCAACGCGGCGAAGGATGACGGCGGCGCGATCCACGCGATCGGGACCTCCCTCGATCTCATCGATTGTGTCTTCACTAACAACCAGGCCGGCCAGGGCGGAGCGATCTCGACGAGATCCGGTGGCAGTTGCCTGCGCTGCCGCTTCGAGGGGAATTTCACCGGCGAAGACGGCGGAGCCGCCGAGATCGATGGCGGCATCTTCGTCATCGCCGATTCGCTCTTCACCGGCAACACCGCCGACGACGAAGGCGGTGCGATCGACAACAACGCCTCCTCCCTCACCCTCGTGAATTGCACGATCTCGGGGAATACGGCGGACACCGCCGGGGGCGGCATCAACAACCAGGGCGGACTCACCGTCGTGAACTGCACCGTCACCGGCAATCGCGCCGATGCCGATGGTGTGGAGCAGACGCCCGGCACGCCCGACGAGGGTTTTGGAGGCGGTGGCATTCGCACCGACGACGATCGCGGCATCGTCACCCTCTCCAACACGATCGTCGCGGGCAATCGTCGCGGCGCACCGGGCACCGATGTGGCAGCCGATCTCTCCACCGCCCTGCCGATGATCGTCGGCGTCGCCCCGGCAAGTGCGAACAACCTCATCGGCGACCCCGGCTTCGTCGGCGAGCTCGTCCGCGGGGCCAACGGCAACCTCATTGGCAAGGACAACGGAGCCGGACCGCGGATCGAGTGGCCCCTCGCCGAGATCCTCAATCCCGTCCTTGCCGCCAACGGAGGTTCGACGCTGACCCATTCGCTCGTGATCGGCAGTCCCGCCATTGATGGCGGTGCCAATGCCCTCGCCGTGGACGGGACCTCCACGCCTCTCGTGAACGACCAGCGTGGTCTCGGCTTTGCCCGGATCACGAAAGGCCTCGCCAGCGCGACCGTGGATATCGGCGCATACGAACTCTTCGCCGTGCCCGGATTCACGAACGCGACTCCGCGCGTCCATGTCGGCACCACGCCCCTGAACCTCGCCGGCGCGACCGGGCCGACTCTTCCCGGTGGTGTCTTCAGCGGCCCCGGCGTCATCGGCGGCTTCTTCGACCCGACCGGGTTGGCTCCCGGACTCTACCGGGTCATGTATCTGGTGAAGGACGCCTTCGGCGTCATGAACGTCGGCAACGTCCTCGTGACGGTGGACGAGTCCGATCTGCCGGCGGTGCTCGAGCTGTGGGGACTGAAGCGCTTCAAGCCGAGTGAAGTCGGCAAAACGGGGCGGTCCCAGCGCGTCACCCTCCGGAACACTGGCGGCAGCGAGGTGAAGGGCCTGAGTCTCCTCGTCACTGGTCCGGCCGATCGCGATTTCCGCGTCTCCGGCCCGGCGGTGAGATCTCTCAAACCCGGCGAATCCACCGCGGTGACGATCGAGTTCCGCGCCGGCGAAGAAGGCCTGAGAAAGGCGACTCTGGTCGTGAGCACGAACGATCCCTCGATCTCGATCGAGGCACCGCTCTCGGGCCGGGGCAAAAATTCGGGCGTTCGTCCGCCCCGCCCGGGATCCCTGAAGTGACGACGGCGGGGCGGGTTGTGTCCCCAACCCCCCGCCCTTGGACGGACGCTGCGGCGCGTTGCGGACAACGCGTGCGGGACGACTCCACCACCGCGGCGAACCGCAATCGTGAGATCGTGCTCGATTACGGGTGGTGGGGTGCTGCGCGCCCTCGTTCGGTTCCTCTGCCTCCTCGGCGACGAAGAAGTCGAGTTCGAAGAGGCGCTTCATCCTGCCGAAGGTCCATGGTCAAATGGCTTTCGGTTGTCCGTTCGTTCCGGACCAGCCGATCAACCGGCGACAGTCGGGGACCCGACCCGGTTTCTGCGTTTCCCCACTCCCGGCTCAGGCCGTGAGGGCTATGCCCTAACGGGTTCCCCGATCTTCTGACTAAACCGGAAGACGTTCCGGTCGATCTCTTCCAACCGCTGTCCTGTGAACTTACAGCAAGCCCCAAGAGTGGAAAGAACTGCAATGGCTGCGCTGGTTTCAGCAAAGACCGGACACTTGGTCGGTTGCGGATTCTCTGCATTCCGGGCCAACATCTCCCCCAGATTGGTGGTGTGCTCGGAACGAGAGGTCAGCGCAGCGACGCCGGAGAGGTTGCCTTCGATGACTTTGCGAGTCTCGGCGGAGCGAGCCGCGACTCTGGCCCCGAACGTGGTGTATCCATAATTCGACGGAAAGAAAGAAAGCAACGCCAGCATTTCCCAACATTGATGTAATTCAGAAACCGCCGCACGCGACCGATGAATGGCCTCGAGCGTTTTAAGTAAATTCGTGTATTCGCGGAAGACCTGCTCACGTTGTTCCTGTCCATTCGGGAGTAGCTCGGAGCGAGAAAGAATGTTCAGGATGAGGTAGGCATACTCAACGCGTTTCCGCTGAATGGGCTCTATCCCGAGATGGAGGGCCTTCCGCGCATTTTTGATTCGGTCGAGGTGTCCGTCAATGATCTGGCGGGAAGTCTTGCCCTCGGCGGAGAGTTCTCCCGGGAATGCCATTCCCCTCAGAAGGAGAGAATCGATCAGGCTCCAGCGGAACTGTTCCCTGAGAAGCGCCTGGAGGTCATCGCTGGCCGATTCCAGCTGCGATTCATGTTTGTCTGCGGCAAGCTCCCAATTCTGCAAACGGGTCAAAAGGTCACTGAACGACTCCCGGAGCCAACTGAATTGGGAGCTTTCTACCGGCACGGGCAAAAGCAGTCTTGCGGAGGTTTGATAATGATGACTTTGTCTTGCGATGACCTCCGCGAGTTGGCTGCTCTCGACGGCAAATGTGTCAACAGGTACCAAGTCTTCGGGGAACACCTGAATGCCGCATTCAATATCGTAAAAGTGAAAAGTGAGAAAACGGGCTCTCTCGGAAAAGTCCTGAAAAAGATCAGTCCCGCGTGCGTCACACTTGAAGAGCCCCGGCTTCGGGCGTCTTTGCGCGGACGCGACCCGGAGTTTCGTTGTTGGATGGCTTGAGAACAATCTCACTTCATCATTCTTGATGCGTGTGTTGATGAGTGCACGCTCCTGTTCGGTAAGGTTGATGAGTCGCTTTTGGATAAACTCGGGAAGATTTTCGGGAAGCTTGCCGGCGCGAAACATCATTGCGGACTCGCCGAGGGTTTTCTTGTAAACGTGGTCGAGGTTCTCGAGCGTGAGGCTCGTCTCGACAAATTTCTCGCTTCCCGCGAACGCGATCTCGTAGGTGTCCGCGGAATATTCCATCTGCCGCGAGCAGAATGAGGCAATCGCTGCCGCCATCCAGGCGAAAATCGATAAGATCCTTTTAATGATTGCATAGCAAACAACATTAATCTGTTCCACGAATCCGGATTCCTCCGAATTCGATTCCAGTAAGCTCTGACACTCAATCGCTTCCCGTGACCTGACGAAGCAGTCTCCCACTGCAAGGACAATGGTCCGGAGCCTCGTTCCCAGGAACTGGGAAAAGTGACCGCATTCATGCGCGATAATTCCTCCGATAGAATCCACGCTTAGAGCAGGAAAGAGGGACATCCCCAATCTTAATTCTCTCGTACCGCCAATGATCGCGCGAAAACAATTGCCGCGGGATGCGCTCGCGGCGATTCCACCAGTCAGGAAGACTCTCGTAGGGGGCTTCGACCCAACTCGTTTGGCGACCTGTTTGATCAAGTGAAAGAGAACAGGCTCGCTGGAATCTGTGATCTCTACTTCGATTCGATCATTCGGGGGTCGGAGAAACAGCACTCTCACCATGGACCACGCAACTTTGATCATGCTTAGGCCTACCATTAGGGCGATCACCAAAAGCGCGATTCTGATTTTGATGCCGTAGACTCCTGAAAAGGTCCACAAAACGACGACGTTGCCGCCCCACCAGCAGGCGAAGAGGATTCCCACCACGATTCCGAGATACCCTACAAACAGGATAACGCAGGCTACCGCGGAGAGAAGCAAGGCTGATCCGTAAAGAGGGGAGAAGTATCGGATGCGAGACTTACCGGGTAGGAAAGAAGCATCGAGCTCCTGAAGCGTGAGGGGCATAAAGTTTCACAAAAGTCCCATTACTATAATTTCCAGAATAAGGTTTTCAACGGGTTTTCTCACCCGCTTTCTGAAGGAATCGAAAGCGTCAACCGCCCCCCCTCACCTCCCCAACCGCCAATCCACCGAAAACCGGTGCCCCTCCTGTCCCTCCACATACCTCGTCGACTCGACCAGAAACCCGCCGCTCACGTGCCACGTGAGCACTTCGATCATCCGTTGATCCGGGTGAAATCGCATCAGGCGTAGCACCGGCTCGCTCATGTAATCGCTGAGCAACGAAGTCACGACATGGCCGTCGTCGGCCTTCGTGTCGAGCCGCAGGGCCGTGACGCGGCTCTGGTCGCCGCAGAGGATGAGATCGAGGGTCTCCTGGCGGCGGAAGAGCTTTTCCCACAGGGCCTCAGCGCTGTTGCCGCGCTTCCCGTGGATCTTCACCCAGCGCATCCGGCCCTTGGGGTCGTGGATGTATCCCTCCGCGATCTTCGGCTTTTCGATGATGCCGAGGTCCATGTGGGTGGTGACGAGGAGACGGTGGCCGGGGTGTTGTTCGATGGTCCGGTCCGCCCAGGCGAGGACGTCGTCGGGGGCGTTGCACTCGAGGCTGAGATGGAGGAAGTCGATGCCGCCGGCGGAGAAACGCTGCGCGCTGTTGACGTTGTTTGCCGAGATATGTTGGTCAGGACGGTCGTGGGTGTAGGTGCCGAGATACCAGGGCTCGCCCGCGAAGCTGGCGGCGGGGAAGTGCTCCTGGAAGAGCCTCGCGTCGCCGTCGGGCTCCATGTCGTGATTGCCGACGGTGAGGCTGAAGGGAACGACGCCGCGGAGCCGGTCGAGATGTTGTTTCGCGATCGCCCATTCCTCGCGCCGGTTGTCTTCGACGATGTCGCCGACGTGGGTGACGAAGACAATCTTCTCCTTTTGTTGGTTCGTCAGGATCCACTCGATTTGCGCGGCGAGATGCGCGTTGGCCACGGGCGCGTCGGAGGCGAGGGCTCCCTTGCAGCCGCGGCCGGTGTAATGCTGCGTGTCGGGGATGACGACGAGGGTGAAGGCCCCCTCGGGCAGGGGTGGGAGCTCCCCTTGTCCGGTGATGGCCGGCTGGCGTTCCTGGGCGGAAAGGGTGGCGGCCATGAAAAGGACGAATGAAGCAACGAGTGACTTCATGGCGCCGGACGGGTCAAGTGGAGGCGCCGCCCTTCGCTTTCAGCTTCCGATCGAGGAAAAAGGGCGCGAAGGGAAAGAGCGCGCAGACAAAAACGATGACACACCAGCCGAAGGAGAGTCGCTTGCGCACGAGCACCTCGAGGAGGCAGGCGCAGAGGGCGAGGAAGAGGAAGCCGTGGAGCGATCCGACGATGCGGACGGCGAGGGGCATGTCGGCGAGGTACTTCAACGGCATCGCGATGCCGAGGAGGATGAGGTAGGAAATGCCGTCGAGGATCGAGGCGAGGCGGAGGCGGTCGATGGAGTCGGATCCGGGGCGGAGTGGCATGGGAGCGAGGGCGTCGTTCGAAAAAATACGCCGCCACCCTCGCCCCGGGTCCAGGGATTGAAAAGGGTTCTTTGCGGGACCGGAGAGGGTCGGGTCCCGCGTGGATCAACGGCGCATGCTCCTGCCGCTCCGGTGCTTCGAGCGCGCCTTTACGAGGGAGAGGCAGTGGACCGCGTCACGCGCTTCGGCGACGGAGAGGGAGCGGGCCGAGATCTCGCCGAGGAAGGCACCGTTCGCGCGCAGCGGGGTCAGCTCCATCGTGAAGGCGGCGGTCCCGCCGTGCTCGAGCGAGGTGGTCTCGAAGGTGCCGGCGCCCATCGCCGCGGTCAGATTCTCGCGGGCCGGGTAGCTGAAGTATTCGACGCGGAAGAAGTGGCGGTCGCGCGAGGCGCGGAGCCGGAAGGCATCGGTGTCGCCGTCGTTTTCGATGACGAAGGGATAGACGAGCGTGTCCATGTTGTTGCCTCGCTGCCCCACGGTCTGGTAAAGTCCGAAGGCGCTGAAATGATCGGCCCCGGCGAGTTTGGCCGGGTCGATGCCGATCTGGAGATCGGCGAGGTTGCGATTGGTGCCCATCGCGAATTTGCCGGAGGCAGTGACGGTTTCACCTCCGGTCGTCTGCTCGGTCGTGTTGAAGGAAACGGGGCGGCCCTGAGCATTAAGATTCAGCTCGACGACGGCGGTGCGGAGGCCATCCTCGTAGGCCAGCTCGGCCCGGGCGGAGTCTTCGTCGGTGATGGTGTAGAGGTAGGTGAAGTAGGCGCTCTTGCCGGGGATGAAGAGGCGGCCGCGACCCTCGGTGAGAAATTCGAGGCGCTTTTTCCCGGTCTGGAGATAGAGACCGGTGAGGGCATCCGGTGCCGAGGATTCGACCGGCGGTGGCGGCACGACCTCGAGCAGTCCTGTCTCGAAGGTGCCCGAGCGGAAGATGGGAGGCATCGGCGGATTGATCGAAACGAGATCGAACTCACGGTATTCAAGGGCACTGCCGTCCGCAAGGAAGGTGAGGGTGACGCTGCGCTGGCGCCCGCTGGGATAGTTGACGACGAGAGAGGAGGTCGTCGTGTCGGTGACCGAGTAGGTGTAGGTGACCGCTTCGGCCCCGTTCGTGCCGCTTGTGGCGGTGGGGAATTCGAGGCGGTCGCCCTTGAGTGAAACGTAGCGTCCCGCTAAGTCTGCGGGCGGGGCCGCGTGTGTGACAAAGGGCAGGACGAGGGTGGCAATGGCAAGAATCAGTAAGCGGGTGGTGGTCATGCTGCACTTATGGAAATTATAATAAAGAGAGTCAACCATAATTTTCATAATTTTATTTCACCTTGGTTTCGGATTCTTCGAGGGGCCCTGCGTGTGGTAGATTCCCGCATGGGCTGGATTCTCTTCTTCGACGGCGATTGCGCCTTTTGTTCCGCCGGAGTGAGGCGGGTGATGCGGCTCGACCGGCACAAGCAGATCCGTTTCGCGCCCTTGCAGGGCAGGCTGTCGCACGAAAAAGGCTTCGAGGTCCATGCCGATCCGGCCGGCGGCACGATGGTGCTGATGCGCGAGTCGGATGGACGCGCCTTTCTCCGCAGCGATGCGGCCGTCGAGCTGACGCGGGCCCTGGGCGGCTGGTGGAAGGTCTTCCTACCGGCAAGGTTCATCCCGCGCTTCCTGCGCGACGCAGCCTACAAATGCGTCGCGCGGAACCGCTACTGGCTTTCTAAGAAGGGCGACTTCTGCGTGCTCCCGGATCCGGAGATGGAGTCGCGCATCCTCGAGTAGAGGAACCCCACGATCACTGCTTGGAGATCGAGGTCTTGGTGCTGGACCAGTTCGGGTTCAACGTGGCATCCCATACACGGAGATTGCGGACCGAGGCACTTTCACCGGCGACGGTAAATCCGAAGTTCGCCTTTTTGGTCCCGATCAACTCATTGGATCCGGTGATCGCCTTGCCGTCGATGTGAGCAACCATCTCGTCACCCACGATTTCGAGCACGACCGTTTTCCACTCACCTTCCTTGATGGGCATGGCGGCTCTGCCAAACACCTCCGGCTTGTCCGGACCGGCATGGTCGTGATCATCCTTTTGCGCGGTAAAGCCCTTGGAATTGATGAGGACGCGGCAGACATGTTCCTTGGCGTCATTGATGCTGAGAGTGCTCGTCCGAGAACCCTCGAGGCGGATCTCGTATTGGATCACGACATTCTGAAACTCCAAAGGGAATCGGGCCACCGCTCCGTGTTTGTCCGCCGCCACCTCGCTGCCTTTCATGGCACCATCGACGAACTCCCATTTTCCCGGCCTCAGGCGCCAGCCCGCGGTGGCGGGTTTGCCCTTCTCGATTTTCGCGACTTCCACGGGCTTGCCGAAATCCTCACTGAGAAGAAGTTTGCCGCGCTCGGCGAGCAAGGTGGCGGGATCTGCGGCGGAGGAGGCCAAAGCAAGGAGCGTTACAGCAGAAAGGATGATCGTTGTTTTCATGGGTTGGCAGGAGCGGCTGGAAGAGGATGGCGAAACGATCAGCGGTAGATCTCTCCATGAATCACGTCCGTCGGCGTGTCCAGAATCTGGATCTGGTTGATCGTCTGGAAGCGGGCATGATCGGCAAAGGACCAGACGAGTTTTTTGTCCGGAGTGACCTCATAGACCTGGGAATTCTTGCCGATGTGACCATGTCCCAGGTAGTTGCAGAGCAGGGTGTTGCCGTTCGGGAGCCTCTGTGCTCCAGCCATGAGCCGAAGGGGATTCTCCGGCAGGTCGTTCTCGCCGACGCTCCACACGACCTTGCCCGAGGGATCGATCTCGACCACCTGATGGGCGTCTCCGCAGGTCACGAGCCAGTTGCCATTCTTCAGGACGACCGCCTCATGGGGATCACCCGGCACTTTCTCTTCGCGCAAGAGTTTGCCGTCACCAGCCAGTTCCACCACTTTTCCCTCGCCTTTGAAGACAACCACATAATGCCCGTTCGGCAGCTTGCGGGCACCTCGGAACTGGTTGTGGGTCTTGATCTCCGGCTTCGTGACGAGGGGGATCTCTTTGGCGATCTTCCCGGCACGGTCGACCTCCACGAGTCGACTCGTGCCGCATTCGACGACGAGCACGTTTCCGTTCGGCAGTGGTTGTGCGGCCTGGCACTCGACCCCTGCGGTGGTGGTTTTGTATTCCCAGACGACCTCGTGATCCAGGGTCACCTCCCGGGCACCATCGACATGGGCGAAGAGGATGTTTCCATTTGGCAGGAGCCAGCAGTCCTGCGGATGTTTGGCCTCGGCCCGCCATTCAACTTCGCCGTCCGCGCTGACGAGGCAGACCTGGTCTCCATTGTAATCACAACAGAGAAAACGGTGCCGAATCTCCCCGGCGAAAAGGGTGGAAGAAAGTGAGAGGAAAAGGGTGAGCCAAAGGATCGGACGAGACATGACTGAAGCTGTGTGTTTTGAAAAACTCCGGGCTTCCCCGGGACGGCTGGAAGAATTCTCCCGCCGATCGAAAGGACTGAGAAGGTCGACGATTACTGGATCTTGCCGCTGAAACCGGCCTTGTTGAGGGCTCCCGCAAGTTCCTTCGTGCTGAAGTCTCCCTCCACGGTGAAGGAAGCCGCCCCCTTTTCAGCGGTGTGGGTGTTGGCGCCGGCGACGGTCTTGATCGCCTTTTCGACCGCGGTGACACATTTGCCACAACAGAGATGCACGCCGCTGACCTTTGCCGATTTCACCTTGGCGTCAGTCACGGCGGGAGCGGTTGCTCCCTCGCCGTAGTAACCTGCCGCGACGAGCGACTCGGCCGCCTTTTGGGCCGCCGCCTCCGTCTTGGCCGTGATCGTGACGGTGGTGTCATCCACCACGGCGGATGCTCCCGTTTTGGTGATCGCGCCTTCGATACCCTTGGTGCAGCCCTTGCAACAATTGTGCACGCCCGAGAGGGTGATCGTGGATTCGGCGTTTGCGACGGAGGTGAGAGCCGCGAGAGCGGCACCGATCATGAGGATGTTGAAGGATTTCATCGAAACAGATAAACACGCTTCAGGCGATGTGGTTCCGTGAGGCGTAAGACGCTATCGCGTAATCTCTTGGTGGAAATGCGGCGGGGAAGGGTCACGGATGGGTCTTGTACCAATCGTCGGTCGTCATGCTCGCGAGCATGGCGAGGCAATACCGGTTTTTGGCGCGGGCCGCGAGAATCTTGCGGCTCTCGTGGAAGCTGCCGAAGGAGAGAATCTCGAGATCGACGAAGCGCAGGCCCCATCCGTTCATGCGATCCTTGTCAGGGAAATACACGTCGATGGTGTGGGTCCCGACGAGGGCGCTGCCGTAGTCGTCGACGACAAAAACCCGGTCGTAGCCGCGGATGCGGAATTTCGTGCCGAGGGGAAAACGCGACCAGTCGGCGGCGACGGAATGATAAGCCGGCGTATAACGCAACTCGGTGCCGAGGGCGGAGCGATTGCCATAGATGAGATGGTCCGACTCGGTGTGGGTGTAGGCGGTGGTGCGGACGCCGCGCACGAGGAGGGGCTGGTCAGAGGAGGGCTCGGCGGAGATTCCTGTGGAGCCTGGCAAAACCACCAAGATGGAAAAAAGTATGGAAACGGTCCGCCTCATCCTTCGTTCACGCCGGCTGCTGTTGCGAGATGCAGTGGATCGCGCCGCCCTCGCGGACGATGTCGATCGCGTTGATCGGCACGATCTCGCGTCCGGCGAAAAGCTCCCCTAACAAACCCACCGCGGCACGGTCGCGCTTTTCCTGTCCGAAGACGGGGACGAGGACGGCGCCATTGAGAATGAGGAAGTTCACGTAGCTCGCCGGCAGCATGGGGAGCCGCCAGTCGGGCGCGAGACAGGCCTCGGGCAGGTCGATGTCGACGATCTCGGGCTTCGACCCGTCGGGCAGACGGAGGTCGCCGAGGCGCTCGCGGTTCTCGGCGAGGACACGGTGATTTGCATTGTTCCCGTCGGGCTCGCGCGAGATGACGATGGTGGCGTCGTTCACGAAGCGGGCGATGTCGTCGATGTGTCCGTCGGTGTCGTCGCCCTCGATCCCGGAGGCGAGCCAGAAGATCTCGTCCATGCCAAGGTAGGCCTTGATGCGCTCCTCGATCTCGCCGCGGGAGAGATCGGGATTGCGGTTCGGATTGAGGAGAACAGCTTCGGTCGTGAGCATCTGGCCGAGGCTGTTCTGCTCGATCGAGCCGCCCTCGAGGATCATCCCGGCGTCGAAGCGCGGCAGCCCAAGGGTATTCGCGATGTGACGCGGGATCTCGTTGTCGAGTTCGTAGGGACCGAACTTGTCGCCCCAGCCGTTGAAGCCCCAGTCGGTGATGGCGAGGGCACCGGTGTCGCGGTGCTTCACGAAAAGCGGACCGTGGTCGCGGCACCAGACATCATTGTTGGGATGATCGTAGAGCTCGACCTGATCGGCCGTGGCGCGGGCCCCGAGGATCTGGCGGCGAATCTCCTCATGACGCGCTGCCGGTGCATTGATGCGAACGGGTTCGTAGCGGCTGATCGCGGCGGCGATTTCGGCAAAGACGGATTCAACCTTGGCAAGGGTCTCGGGCCAGCAGTCGGGATGACCAGAAGGCCACGAAAGCCAGATCGCGGATTGCGGGGCCCATTCTGCGGGCATTCGGTAGCCCAGATCTTTCAGAGAGGATGACATGCGGAGAAATTTCGAGGTCTACACTCAATCGAGCCAGCGCTTCAGAATCGGATCATAACTATCAATCCGACGATCGCGGAAAAACGGCCAGATATTCCGGAATTCCTCGAGCTGATCGAGATCACACACGACGGCTTCGGCGGTTTCCTCGGTGACGGGAGTGCGGGTGATGACTTCGCCGTAGGGATTGCTGACGAAGGACTGTCCCCAGAAGATCGTGTCGCCTTCGCGGCCGATGCGGTTGGAGGCGGCGACAAAACAGCCATTGGCGACGCCGTGGCCTTTTTGCACCGTTTCCCAGGCATTGTGCTGGGCTTTGCCGAGGGTGTCCTTCTCCTCGGCGAGCCAGCCGATCGCGGTGGGGTAAAAGAGCACGTTCGCCCCTTGCATCGCGGTGAGACGCGCGGCCTCGGGATACCACTGGTCCCAGCAGATGAGGACCCCGATTTTGCCGAAGGCTGTTTCCCAGACGCGGTAGCCGAGATCGCCGGGGGTGAAGTAAAACTTCTCGTGAAAACCGGGGTCCTCGGGGATGTGCATCTTGCGATACTTACCAAGGAAGGTGCCGTCGGCGTCGAGGACGGCGGCGGTGTTGTGATAGAGCCCCGTGGCGCGTTTTTCGAAGAGCGGCAGGACGATGACGACGCCGAGCTCTTTTGCGATCGCGCCGAAGCGGGCCGTCGTGTCGCCCGGGATGGCCTCGGCGTAGCGGAAGAGGGCGGGATCCTCGCTGCGACAGAAGTAGAGAGTCGAGCACATCTCCTGCAGGCAGATCACCTGCGCGCCCTTCGCCGCGGCGGCGCGGACGAGGCGTTCGGAGCTGTCGAGATTCGTGGCCGGGTCCTCCACCGCAGCGAACTGCGTGAGGCCAATGGTGAGCGTTTTCATGCGCCCAAAGGACGGCCTTCAGGGTAAATCCGCAAGGAAAACGAGGGGGCGGAATCGTCGGATCCCGCGGGGCTACTCCGCCACCAGTCCCCTGACCCGCAACCAGTCGCTGCCGCGATCTCTCCAGGTGCCGATGACCGACCCCGGACGCGGACGGGTGCCGTAGCCGTGGCCACCATTCTGATAGACGTGCAGCTCGCCGGAGACGCCGTGCTGCTTCATGCCGAGATAGATCAAGGCCGCGCCGAGCGAGGACGATTTGTCGTCATCGGTATGGACGAGGAATCCCGGCGGCATTTTCGCAGAGGGCACGATCTGGAGCATCAATTTTCCCGTCTGGTCGTCGGCGACCCGCCAGGGATAGACCAACATCGAAAAATCAGGACGAAACTCCAATTCGTCGACGGTATCGACCGCTTCGTAGGCCGCCGCCTCGCTCGTCAGGTGGATCGCCGCGACCTGACCTCCCGCGGAGAAGCCGAGCAGGCCGATCTTCGCCGGATCGAGACCGTATTCTTTCGCATGATGGCGCAGATGGCGGATGCCGCGCTGCGAATCCTGGAGCGGTCGTTTCCAAGGTTCGGCCTTCGCCGCCGCCTCAGCCGCAGGATCGACGCCGGTGGTGGTGCGGTAACTGAGGACAAAGGCGGAAATGCCGAGCCCGTTGAGCCATGCCGCCGCCTCCGATCCCTCCATGTTGGGCACCACTTTTCCAAATCCGCCTCCCGGCAGAATGAGAACCCCCACTCCGTTCGCTTTTTCCTTCGGAGCCGGGAACAGCGCGAGCGTCGGCGCGGTGATGTTCTCAACCCGGCTGATGGGCGGCTGGTCCTCGGGCCGCATCGGCAATTCCGTGCCGGACTTTTTCGTCGTTTCGCCCGGCGCGAGATCCGGCCAGAGCGGAATGGTTTCGGCTTGGGTCGAGGAGGCAAGGAAGATGGCAAATGCGGTAAACAACCAGGTCCGGGGATTCATGGTCTGAGACTTTCACAGGTCGAACCTCCCGGGCAAGAACGGAATTGCGGTGAAGTCGCCTTGCCTTCCAACGAGGGCGGTAGTCAAACAGGGACCTTGCCGTCTGCATTTCCCGCTCTTTGGTGTGCGATATCCCATGAAAACAGACACCCGACGGACGTTCCTCCTCCTTTTCACGATGTTTTGCGCCTCGGCGGAGCTGCGGGCCGGACACGTCATTTTCATCAGCGCCGACGGTATGAGGCCGGATGCCGTCGATGTCCTGGGACCGGAGGGCGCACCCAACTTCCATCGCCTGCGCAAGGACGGCGCCTACACCTCGAACGCGCGCACCGACGTCATCTACACGATCACCCTGCCAAACCACACCAGCATGATCACCTGCCGGGGAGTCGTCGGTCCGGAAGGTCACGGATGGATCAGCAACTCCGATCCCAAGCTGGGTGAAAACCTCCACCGCAATCGCAAAGGCTATGCAGCCTCCTTCTTCGACGTGGCCCACGACAATGGCCTGCGCACGGCGCTGTATGCGAGCAAATCGAAATTCTCCCTCTACGACATCAGCTTTGATGAACGGACGGGTGCCGCCGACGAAACCGGCGCCGACAACGGAAAAGACAAGGTGGATGTCTTCGTCGGGAACGAGGACACGGAACAGCTCGTCGGGCAGTTGATCGCGTCGTTCAATCAGAATCCCGCGGACGTCACGATGCTCCACCTGCGCGACTGCGACAGCGCCGGCCACGCCGAAACCTGGAATCTCACGGCCGGCAGCCCCTATCTGAAGGCCCTCGCCAAAGTCGATGGACTCGTCGGGAAACTCCTGGACGCCATCGAAGCCACTCCCGGGATGAAGGGCGACACCTGGCTCATCCTCACCGCCGATCACGGCGGTCTCACCGGCACGAAGGGTCACGGCGAATCGAAAGAGCACGACAACTACACGATCCCCTTTTACGTCTGGGGTCCTGGCGTGCCTGCGGGCAAGGATCTTTACGAACTGAATGGGACGAACCGCCGGCAACCGGGAACGGAGAATCCACCCTACACCGCCGAAAAGGCTCCGATCCGCAACGGCGACGCAGGCAATCTCATCCTCAGCCTCCTCAAGCTGCCTGCGATCCCCGGATCGACGATCAATGCGACGCAGGATCTGAAGGTGACGCAAAGCCTTCTGCCCTGAGTGGCCGCACCCCAGCCCGGAGCCCGCTCTTCGTCATCCACCGGACCGTGTCAGCAGCGCCCACCCGACGCCCAAGGCGATTTGAACGACGAGGTAGATGCCCGTGACGATCCAGGCCTGCGTCCAACTCACGTAGCAAAAACGGACCAGGATCCAGGCGCTCGCGACGAGAACGATCGGCAGGGCGAGCAGACCAAGCGGTGAGGAAACCAGAGCGACCACCGTGATCCCGAGGGAAACCAGCAGCATTCTGGGGAAACTGATCTCGGCGTCATTCCGGGCGACCAAAAAGAGGACACCCATGAGAACGAGGGCACTAAAGAGGATTCCAAGCATGCAAGACGCGCGAACTTCTCAGATTCGCGCCCCGTCCGTCAAGCCGGTTTTCAACGTGGCCGGCGACGCGAGCCCTCACAACTGCCGGTAAAGGTGCTCCAGCGCGAGCAGCGAATAAGCCGTCACGAGCACGGAATTGTCTTCCATCCAGCGGTTTGATCCCTCGTTCATCCAGGAGCCGTCCTGCTGCTGGTCGCTCATCAGTTTCAGGGCGAGATCCTTTTTCCAGTCGATCTTCTTGCCATCGGGAGTCACGAGCGCCTTCGTGTCGGTGATGGCTAGTGCCTTCGACATGGTGTGGTAGTAGTAGTAGAGCCCCTGGGCCTCCATCCCCGGATTTTCCTCGAGGGTGAAGTTCTTGCTGAGCCAGTCCATCACCGAGGCGATGCGGGGATCCTCGCGATCCAAGTCGGCGTAGATGAAGGAAAGCAATCCGGCGTAGCTCATGCTGCCGTAGCTGCGCAGGGCGGTCTTGGCCCCGCCGTCGGTCTTCAGCTCGATCTCCTCCGACTTGGTGTCGCCGGGGAAATAGACAAAGCCGCCCTTGTCCTCCTCACGCAGTCCGGCCCAGTCACCGAGACGCTTCACGCTCGCCTCGCTGTTCTGCGTCGCGCTGACAAACTCGATCGCGGCACCCCAGTCGAGGTCGAACTCCTTCGTCTCGTCGAACTCCGTGTCGGCGAGGAGCTTCTTCGAATAATAGAGGGCTTCCAAGGCGAGGTGGGTGTTGGAGAGATCGGAGTGGGCGTAGGTGCCCCCGTAGCCGATCCCGCCGTCGAAGAGATTGTCGACCGTGCCCTTCTTGTCGTAGTCCTGCTGCTGGTTCACGAGGAGCCGGCGCGCCTTCGCGATCACGGGGAGGTGCTCCCGGTTGCCCGATTGCACCAGCGCCATGATCGAGAGGGCGGTGTTGTAGGTGGCCAGTCCCTTGCTGTAGATCCCGCCATCGGGTTTGATGTTGGAGAGGATGAATTCGTAGCCTTTTTCCGCCTCGGCCGGGAGCCCCTTGGAGAGATCGAGATTCGGATCACCGAGGATCGAAGAGATCGCCAAGGCGGTGAAGGCGGGATTCGCCGGATCGCTCCACGAACCCTTTTCCTTGTCCTGCTGGGTCTTGAGATAATCGACCCCCTTGGCGATGGCGCGCTCGACTTCCAGTTTGAGCGAGACGTTGGCCCCATCGACGCCGGGGGCGAGGCGGTCCTGGGCGGAGAGGGAAAAGGGAAGGAGGAGTCCGGCGAGAAGAGCGAGGGAGTGTTTCATGGAAGTCGTGATAAAAGGACGCAGAGGTTTTCGAGTCGCGCTAGCGGTTGCGTGTTCAATCCTTTTTTGTGACCGGATCTTCTCCGGTCAGGATCGTCACGATGCCTTTGGTCCCGATCTCGGGGATCACGCTGTGCCGCGCGCCCCAGCGTTCGTCGATGTCGGCGCCGTCGCGGGTCATGTTGAAAAGAGCGAGATGGTCCAGATAAATCGCGATGATGGAGCCTTCGGCCTCGGCCATGAAGGTCCCCTCCTGCACCGCTGAACCCGTGTAGATCCATCCTCCCGGTTTCATTGGCTCGGCGCTCTCTCCGTCGATGACGAGTTCGTTGACCGGCAGAGGCTCGCCTCCCTCGGGGGCGAAGGTGAATGAGACCGTCTCCCCGCGGTCGGCTTCCTTGCCTCCCTCTTTTTCGATCAGCTCGGGCGTGAGGAGCCGGTTGAAGACGTCGCCATGCCCGCCTTTGTAACGCAGCAGCTTCATCACGATCTGGAGGTGCAGCGGCGAGATCGCGGTCGTGAGGATGGACTCGTGCACCTTCCCGTTTTCATTCACGAGGAGATACTCGACCGGGCCACCTTCACGCATGTTGACCGTCGCGGGAAAGCGGATTTCACGAGTCTTCGCGTCGAATTCGATCTCGCCGAGGCGGTAGAGCGTCTCGCCGACCTTTTTCACGCTCACCTCGGGAGCCGGCACCTCGGCCGCCGCCTCGCCTGGCTTCGGGACGACACGCGGAGGTTCCTCCTGCGCCAGACACGGGAAGGAAAGGAGAAGGCATGCGAGAAGGAAGAAACCGGCGCGAAGGAGCATGTCGGATCTTACGCGAAATCCACGATTCTGAAAAGGTCGAGTCGCGCGACGCACCAAGTCGGCGTAGACTCTTATCGAAATGAGAGATTTCCCCGGCCCGTCCCTCCATCGCCGCTCCGCGCGGCGGAAGGACCGTGGCCGCCTCGAACGCGATCTGGCCTGCGCACGATCCTGACGCTTGCCGCTCTCCGCCTCTCCGCGTTCACGACGCGGATTTCGTCTCCGCCTGCCTCGGGCGGGGCATTCCATCGTCCTATTCTTATCCGAACTCTCTTTTTCTTCATGAATCTTCCCAAAGTCCTCATCCTCGGCGGCGGTTTCGCCGGGATCGAATGCGCCAAAGCCTTCAAAAACGAGCCCGTCGAGGTCCTCCTCATCGATCGGCAGAATCACCACCTCTTCCAGCCGCTCCTCTATCAGGTGGCCTCGGCCGGCCTCGCCGCTCCCGAAATCGCCCACCCCATCCGCAGCATCTTTTTCAATCAGGACAACGTGTCCGTCCTCATGGACGAGGTCACCGCGATCGATTTGAAGGAGCGCAAGGTCGTCACCCGCGAGCGCGAAGAGCGCTACGACTACCTCGTCATTGCGATGGGAGTGAAGACCGGTTACTTCGGCCACGCCGATTGGGAGCCCCATGCCCGCGGTCTCAAGAGTCTCGACGACGCCACCGCGATCCGGCGCGACGTCCTCCTCGCCTTTGAAAAAGCCGAAGCCTGCGACGACCCCGCCGAGCGCGCCCGGCTCATGACCGTCGCCGTCATCGGCGGTGGCCCCACCGGCGTCGAGCTCGCCGGAGCCTTCGCCGAACTCGCCCGCCACGTCCTCAAGCGCGATTTCAAAAACATCAACACGAGCGAGGCCCGCATCCACTTGATCGAGGCGCAGGACCGCCTCCTCACCATGTACGATCCCGCCCTCTCGGATTACACAAAGCGAACCCTCGAGGGCATGGGCGTGACCGTGCAGCTCGGCACTGCCGTGGCCGACCTCCGGCCGGGCGAAGTCGTCCTCAAAGACGGCACGATCGAGGCGGCCAACATCGTCTGGGCCGCCGGAATCGAAGCTCCCGCGATCACCCGCACCCTCGGCACCGAAACCGATCGGGCCGGACGCCTCGTCGTTGAGACCGACCTCAGCCTGCCCGGCCATCCCGAGGTCTTTGTCGCCGGCGACCTCGCCAGCTGCGTCGATCAGGCGGGCAAACGGGTCCCCGGTCTCTGTCCCGCCGCCATGCAGATGGGACGCCACGCCGCCAAGGTTATTCTCGAAGAGATCGAAGGGAAGCCGCCCAAAAGCTACGACGTGCGGCCGCAGTTCCGTTACTTCGACAAGGGCAGCATGGCCACGATCGGCCGCAGCCACGCCGTCGCCGAGAGCATGGGCATGAAATTCGACGGCTTCATCGCCTGGCTCATGTGGCTCTTCATCCACCTCCTCTTCCTCGTCGGCTTCCGCAACCGCATCGCCGTGCTCATGCAATGGTTCTACGCCTACGTGAGGTATCGCCGCGGCGCCCGCATCATCACCGGCCTGCCCCCCAAACCGGGGCCCTGAGTCCACCAACGGTAAAAACCTCCCCTTGCAGCGTCGGTCGCAGGAGATTACACTCACAATCACGCCGTTTCCCGGCCCCCACGGGCCAACTTAGCTCAGTTGGTAGAGCAGCTGATTTGTAATCAGCCGGTCGTCGGTTCGAGTCCGACAGTTGGCTTTCAATTCTCAAAACCACCTCCTCGGACGAGACCCGAAGGTTCGCGTGCCCCTCGCCGCGAAGTGGCTGAGAATATCCGAGCACCGGCGAGGCAAACCGCACAGGTGCCGTCAGGCACCAATCCGACAGTTGGCTTCCCTTCTTTTTGATAACTTTTCTTCGGACGAGGAACGTGGTTCCTAAACCGAAGGATCGCGGGCTTAGTTGGAGAAGAATCCTGCATGGAGAACCCCGCCCCTATTGCGAATCACCCATTCAATTCTGAAAAACACCTCTCCTTAATCTCTTCTAAAGGTTCCCTAAGTCATCGTGGTCGCGAGTTCAACCGCCATGCCCCCCACGATCGCCCTTGCCTCCGACACCCCCATTGCCTGCTACGTTCACGTCCCGGCGCTCCTAGCGCTTCCTCTCCTGCTCGCCAGTTGCGTCAGCCTCCACAAAATCTCCTCCAGTAATATCGCCGGTCCCGCCAGCGGGACGGTCTCAAACGCCGACCGGAAGCTCGACACGGCCTCGCTCGCCCAGTGGTGGAGTCGTCTGAATGACCCGGCCTTGAACGAACTGATCGGCACAGCGTTCGAGCGCAGTCCGGATGTGCGGACGGCCCTTTCCCGAATTGATGAAGCCCGAGCCAGACGCGGTCTCGAACGCGCAGGTCTCTTTCCCACCCTGGACGCCAATGGCTCGGCACAATGGCAGGCCAGCGGGAACGGCGATTCAAGCCCCATCACCACAAGCGACGGAGGTGAATCTTATCGTGTGTCCGTGGACGCCAGTTGGCAGGTCGATCTCTTTGGCAAACAGAAGCAGACTCTCATAGCCGCTTCCGCCGACCTGGCCCAGGTGCAGGAAGATTACCAGGGAGCCGTGGTCTCACTCGCGGCTGAGGTATCCCAGACCTACGTCACCTTGCGACGGGCGCAGGCAGAACTCACCTTGAAAGAAAACACCCTCGAGACCCGCGGCGAGACACTCAAAATCACCAGATGGAAGGAAGAGGCCGGAGTCTCCACGGGACTCGATACGCTCCAGGTGGAGAGCACCCTCGAGCAGGAGCGTGCCGCCATTCCATTCCTGAAACAAACCATTTCCCAGACGCAGAATGAACTCGCACTGCTTTGTGGTCTCACGCCGGGGGCGCTGAATAGCAGATTGAATTCCGGGTCTTCCATCCCCGTCGCCCCGCCGCGCCTGGCGATTGGGATTCCGGCAGAAATGTTGCAGCAACGCCCCGATGTTCGGGCCGCGCTTCGAGGTGTGGAGGCCGCCGCCGCGCGAACCAAAGCCGCCGAGCTCGAACGGCTTCCCTCGCTGAACCTCAGTGGCTCCATTGGATCGGACGCACTGAAGGCGGGGAAACTCTTTTCACCGGAGACGGTGGCCGCCAGTCTTCTGGGAGGTTTGACCGCACCCATTTTTGATGCGGGAAGGATCCGACAGAACATTGCCATTCAGGATGCCCAAACCAGGCAGGCCCTGATCCGCTACGAATCCACCGTTCTCACGTCTTTGTCCGAGGTGGAGAATGCCCTCGTCGCCATACTCCGGACTGCTGAACGATTGGAGGTGCTCGATCGGGCCATTCATGCCGCGCGGCAGGCCGCGCAACTCGCGATGCAACAATATCAGGCGGGTCAGGTGGACCTGCTCCAAGTGCTCGAATCCCAGCGGACGCTCTTCTCGGTTCAGGAGCAAAAAGTGTCGACTACCGCCGATCAAACCAACGCGCATATCCAGCTCTACAAGGCTCTCGGCGGCGGTTGGTCCAACAACTGATCTCATGTCGCGTCCCCTTCCGCACCCAATGTCCTTCAATTCATCTCAGTCCCTCTCTCAGTCAAGCAGGTCATGAAACATCCAGACGCCACGACACTCCCCAAGACAGCCGCGGACAAAGACCTCGTCCAAATCATTGAGAAAGCGGGCAGGACACCTCCATCCCGCAAGTGGATTGTTCTGTCCGCGATTGTCTTTCTCGCCATCGTAGCCTGGCTTGTTGTCGGCAGGAATTCGAGGGCTTTGCCGCAGGGGCCTTCCTACGCGACAGAGCCCCTCCAACGCAGCGATCTGAGCCTCGACATCACGGTTACCGGAAATCTGGAACCCACCAATGAAGTTACCGTGGGCAGTGAGCTCTCCGGGATCGCTCAGGAGGTTTTTGTCGATACCAATGACCAGGTCACTCTCGGCAAATCACTCGCCAGGCTCGACACGAGCAAGCTGGAAGCCCAAATCCAAAGCAGCAGAGCCTCCCTGAACTCAGCCAAAGCAAAAGTCACCCAAGCCAAAGCCACGGTGAAGGAAAGCCAGGCCTCACTCGTCCGCCTGCAGAAACTGGATGAGCTCAGCAGTGGCAAGGGAGTTTCCCAGCTCGATCTCGAATCGGCCGTCGCCACGGCGGATCGCGCCGAGGCCGATGTGCTGAGTGCGGAAGCTTCGGTGGAAGAGTCGGAAGCGCAGCTTCGAATCAACGAACGGGATCTGGAAAAGGCGGTCATCAAATCTCCCATCGACGGCATTGTCCTCACACGCGAGATCGAGCCCGGCCAAACCGTTGCCGCCAGCTTTACGGCTCCCGAGCTGTTCGTCATCGCGGAAAACCTGGAGCACATGAAGCTCATCGTGACCGTGGCAGAAGCGGACATCGGTCACGTCAGGGAGGGCCAGAATGCGACCTTCACCGTCGATGCCTGGCCGGATCGGGTCTATCACGCCACGGTGACCAAGGTCGCCTTCGGATCGACCCTCACCGACAATGTCGTGACGTATCAAACGGAACTGGAAGTGGCCAATGACGATCTCACCCTACGTCCGGGTATGACCGCCACCGCTGATATCAAAGTCGCCGAAGCGAAAAATGAGTTCATCGTTCAGAACGAAGCGCTTCGTTTTGATCCCACCGCCTCGTCCGGCATCGGTGCGGGAGCCCGGCCGAAGAAATCATTTCTACAATCCTTGATGCCCGGCCCTCCTCGACAAATGGGCATGCCCAAAGGCGGTGCCGAGGAGCCTTCCGCCGTGTCCAAAGCGGGAAATTATCATGTGTGGGTCTTGCGCGAGGATAGGCCCCAAGCCGTCTCCGTCAGTCTCGGCATCGGCGACGAGCGCCGGACTGTCATCACTGGCGAAGGCTTGAGCGATGGAATGCCCGTCATCCTGCGGGCTCAGGCTGATGCCAAAACCCCTTGAGAATTCATGGATCCCGACAAACCACTGATTGAGCTGCTAAACCTCACCAAGACCTACGGTGAGGGTGATGCGGCTTTTCAAGCCCTGCGGGGGGTGGAACTCCGCATCGATCGCGGGGAATTCGTGGCCATTATGGGACCGTCCGGCTCTGGAAAATCCACCCTCATGAATACTCTGGGCTGTCTCGATACACCGACCACGGGCAGTTACCTGTATGATGGCATCGCGGTGCAGACCTTGAATACGGATCAGCGCTCGCTCCTGCGCCGCTTTGCCTTGGGATTTGTCTTCCAGGGATTCAACCTCCTGGCCCGCACGAGTGCTTTGGAAAATGTCGAGCTGCCCATGCTTTATCGCGGCATCCAGCGCTCGGAACGGCAGGAGCGGGCTCGTGCCGCACTCGCTTCGGTTGGTCTTCCCGACAAATTTCGCAACACTCCCGCTGAGCTCTCGGGAGGACAGCAGCAGCGCGTTGCCATCGCTCGTGCCATCGTCACCGAACCCGGCACCCTCCTGGCCGACGAGCCCACCGGCAATCTCGATTCCACGACCACCGTCGAGATCATGGAACTGCTTGTTCGGCTCAATCAAGAGCGCGGCATCACCGTCCTGATGGTCACCCACGAAGATGAGGTGGCTGCGTTCGCGAGTCGCATCGTCCGGGTGAAGGACGGTCTCATTGAAAGTGATGTGCGGGCCTCTCCACCTTCACCGTAAAACTTTAAGGTCATGCTCGGCAATGTCTTCTTCATCGCGCTGCGGGAAATTCGCCGCAATCTCATGCGTGCCTTTCTCACCATGCTGGGTGTCATCATCGGCGTCAGTGCGGTGATCACGATGGTCACCCTTGGCAATGGCACCACCCAAGCCGTGCAAAACCAGATCTCGAATCTGGGCACCAATCTCCTCATGCTGCGTCCCGGTGCCGGCTTGGGACCTCGCTCCTCCAGTGCCGGAGTGCCGCTCTTCACCGCGGAGGATGTGGAGGTTATCGCGAATCAGGTGCATGGAGTGGCTGCCGCCGTGCCCGTCCGCAGTACCTCTCTCAGCACCATCTACCGGCAGAATGCCCGAAGCACGAGCGTGTCGGGCACCTGGGCTGATTATTTCGAGATCAACAATTGGACCATCGGCAAAGGCCGTCTCTTCACGGAGGCTGACTTGCGCAGCGGCAAGGCAGTCTGCGTCATCGGAGAAACGGTTCGCAGGGAGATGTTCGGCAATGAAGAGGGCATTGGGGAAACGCTTCGCATCGGCAAGTCCACCGTGGAAGTCATCGGCATCCTCGCCGCGAAAGGACAGTCTGGCATGGGCGATTCAGATGACACCATCGTCGTTCCACTGACCACGCTGGAGCGCCGCCTCGTCGGCCGCACTTCCTCCCGAAACGTCAACAGCATCGCCATTTCCGCGGCTGAGGGTCAGGACACCTCCGTTCTGATTGCGGAAATCACTTCGCTTATGCGTCAGCGCCGCAATCTCCAGCCAAATCAGGAGAGCAATTTCAATATCTTCGACACCCGCCAGCTTGCGGAGACACTCAGCGCATCCACCAAAATGATGACATCACTGCTCGCGGCTGTCGCCGGGGTCAGCCTGCTCGTGGGCGGCATCGGCATCATGAATATCATGCTCGTCAGCGTCACGGAACGCACGCGTGAGATCGGGATTCGTCTCGCCATTGGCGCTCGTGCCCGCGAAGTGCTGCTCCAATTCCTCGTCGAGGCCGTCACGCTCTCTTGCATCGGCGGAGTGGTGGGCATTTTGTTGGCCCTGGCCTTGTGCCATCTCATCGCACCGCTGATCCAGGTGCCCTTCACTTTTGATCCGAGGATCAACCTGATCGCCTTCGCCTTTTCCGCAGCCGTGGGCATTTTGTTTGGTTATACTCCGGCTCGACGTGCCGCGCGGCTCGACCCCATTGAAGCGTTGCGCTATGAATAGGGATCCACCTTCCGTCATGAAGCTTCTCCTTGTTGAAGATGATCCTCTCCTCCGCCAGTCGCTCGCTGCCAGTCTGCGCGAAGAGAATTATGCGGTCGACATGGCCGCTGACGGAATGGAAGGCCTCCAGAAGGCGCAAGATTCCGCGTATGACGCCATCGTTCTCGATGTGATGCTGCCCTACCTGGATGGCTGGCAGGTACTCGCCCGCCTTCGTCCCATTTGCCCAAGCCCCATCCTCATGCTCACTGCGCGCGATGCCCTGCCCGACCGAGTCAAGGGGCTCGACCACGGGGCGGATGATTATCTGACGAAACCCTTCGATCTCGAGGAGCTGCTGGCACGGCTCCGCGCGCTGATCCGGCGCTCTGTGGGGTTGACGCATCCCGTCATCGAGCTCGGCACCTTGCAGCTCAATACCACCGCGCAGACACTCACGGATCCGGAGGGAAAAGCGATCCCGCTTACCGCGAGGGAATATGCCCTGCTGGAGTACCTCGCCCTGCATCGCGGATCCGTCGTAAGCCGCACGACCCTTTACGAGCATCTCTTCGATGAAGACGAGAGCACGCTTTCCAACCTCCTTGATGTGCATGTTTCAAACCTTCGCAAGAAACTAGGGTCCGACTTGATCGCGACACGACGGGGCCTTGGCTATAGCATTTCCTGATTGATCGCGATCACATGAGCAGTCCCTTTCAGTCGATTCGATGGCGCGTTCAGGCGTGGCATGGGCTCATCCTGCTGATCGCCGTGGCCGCCTTTTGCCTCACCGCCTACCAGCTTGCCTGGGACAATCAACTCCGGCAGATCGACCGTGCCCTGGGCACGACGGAACGTTCTCTCGTACATGCGTTGATGATGTCTCTCGAATCCAAAAATGCCGGAGGCGCAACGGCAGAAGGTGGAAATCAGAAAAATGAGACTCTGCCTTCCAACCCCGGCGAGTTGATTGGGCGTCTGAATGAGGCGGTGCTTCCGGCCGGGATCGCTTCCCAGTTCGCGGGCGATGAGCCGGGTCATGCCTACTTCAGTTTGCGCAACGGACGCAATGAACTCCTTCAGCAGTCGGACAACGCACCGGCGGATCTCGACTATCTGCCCGAGCCTGAGACTGAGACTGATATCGCGGAAGAATTTCGTACCATTGGCCATCGCCGCGAGCTTGCCCGCAGCGCCGCCATCGGTCTGCGAGGAGTCGTAGGCCGGGACATCACTCCGGAGTTGCAGGAGCGCACCCGCTTCATCGGGTCGCTTGTCGCCATCGGTGGCGGCATCTGGATCGTCGGGCTTTTCGGAGGGTGGTGGTTCGCGGGTCGCGCCATCCGCCCCATCGAGACCATTAGCCAGACCGCCAGCCGCATTGTCGAAGGCAACCTTCAGGAGCGCATCCACGTTCAGGGCACCGACAGTGAACTTGACCAACTCGGCAGCGTGCTCAACCAGACCTTCGACCGTCTCTACCAAGCAATCGAACGGCAGAAGCAATTCACCGCCGATGCCTCTCACGAGCTCCGCACCCCTTTGACCATCCTCCTCAATGAAACCCAGCGCATGCTGAAGCGCGCGGAGCGGAGCCCGGAAGAATACCGCGCCGCGCTGCATACCTGTCAAACGGCCGCCCAGCGCATGCATCAGCTCACCGAGTCACTCATCCTTCTCGCGCGGCAAGATTCATTCGCGTCTCCCCCCGCCAACGGGAAGGTTTCTTTGGATGAGGTGATCCGGCATTGCCTCACCCAGATGCAGCCCCTCGCTGATGCCAAGGGCTTGCACTTGAATGCCGAACTTCATCCGGTCACCTGCACCGGCGATTCCGAAGCGTTTCGCGTTCTTGTTTCCAATCTCATCGGAAATGCAATCCACCACCATGATCGTGAAGGCGGCCAGGTCCGTGTTGCCTGCTCCGTGGCCTCTGACGGCCACTCTGCCGAGTTGAGGGTTGCCGACGATGGTCCCGGAATTTCTCCCGATGATCTTCCGCACATCTTCGACCGCTTTTACCGGGCTGACAAAGCACGAGCCAGTTCCGGCGTTCACAGCGGCCTGGGCCTCGCGATCGTCAAAGGAATCACCAATCTGTATGGTGCCAGAATCAACGTCACGAGCACCTTGGGAAAAGGCACTGACTTCACTGTGAGCTTTCTTATACGAACAGATGACGACTGACGAGGACATGGATCTCGATTAAAAGTGCTGCCACCCGGCGCACGCTCCACTTTGAGCCCGAACCCACCCGGTTCCGAGAGCCAAAGGGGGGCGCTCCCGACAATTTATTAAGTTGTCTTAAACAATCCGTCGCGGTATTCTGCCGCGCAGCAACCGCCCTTTCTTGCCATGGCCGATTTCCTCTACGCCGACGACTTCCGACTCGGACAAAGTCCGACGCGGCGTTTTTACGAGTTCTTTCTCAAGGGTTACATCCACAAGCACAACAATCTAATGGGGGTGATCCAGGGCTTTTCGAGCCTGATCCTCTTTGACGACTCGATCAACGAGGAGGTCCGCGAGAGCGCCGAACAGATGCAAACGTCGGCGAAGGCGGCCACCGACCTGAACCGGGAAATCCTCGGCGCCACGGGCTGTGCGCGCTGCGAGATCGCTCCGATGCGGATCCCGGATGCACTGACCTATTGGAAAGGAAAGGCGGAGGATATCTGCGCCCCCCTCGGCTTTGCCGCCGAATGGAATGTGCGGGAGCCTCTGCCTCCGGTCCTGGCCGACTCGACCCGGCTGGGTGAGGTCTTTTTTCACCTGATGCGCAACGCGGCCGAGGCCGCCGCCGGAGTCCCGGGCAGCTCTGTCGCGGTGGATCTTTTTCCCCCGGGCGAAGCGAGTCAGGGCGGCACGGTTGATCTCTTCATCCGCAATCGCTGTGGTCAAATCGAGGAAGAGACGCTGCGCCGCTTTTTCCTCCCCTTCGAGTCATCCAAGGGCACGGAACATTTCGGAATTGGCCTTACCGCAGCATCGATCCTCGCCGGAGACATGAACATCCGTCTCGGCCTCCGCTGCGCCGACGGGACGATGACGGCCTGGCTCGCGATTCCGGTGGCAGGGTGAAACGCGTTTAGAGACGGTACTTTTTCACCTTCTCACGCACGGTGAGGCGCGAGAGGCCGAGCCAGTCGGCGGCCCTCGAGATGTTGCCTCCACTGCGGGTCATCGCCTCGCCAACGAGGGTGGACTCGATCTTTTCGATGGCGATGCGGTGCGCCTCCCCGCCTCCCGCGGCGGAGGCTTCGTCAATGAGCCGGGCGGCCCATTGGCGGATGGGATTGGTTTCGCGAGCGGGATCCTCGCCTCCATCCGTCTCGTGAAGGAGTTCCTCGACGAGACCGCGGTCGATCGGGTACCCGCGGCTGCGAAGGAGGGCCTTGCGCACAAGGTTTTGGAGTTGGCGCACGTTGCCGGGGAGTCGGGCCGATTCGAGGCAGGAAAGAGCCCCGCGCGACATCGTGACGGGAGGTAGACCGAGCTCGCGGCTGAGGCGTTTCAGGAAAAAGTGGGCGAGCAGGGGGATGTCGCCGGTGCGGTCGCGTAGCGGGGGCAGCTTGATCGTCGCGACATTGAGCCGGTAGAAGAGGTCCTCGCGGAAGTGGCCCTCGGCGATCATGCGTTCGAGCGGCCGGTGGGTCGCCGCGATGATGCGGGCATCGACGGTGATCTCCTCGTTGCCACCGACGCGATGAAAGCGTTTTTCCTGAAGAACGCGGAGTAGTTTGGCCTGGAGCGCGAGATTGAGGTCGCCGATTTCGTCGAGAAAGAGGGTCGCGTTGTTCGCCTGTTCGAATTTCCCGATCCGCGTGGCGGTGGCTCCGGTGAAGGAGCCCTTCTCGTGGCCGAAGAGTTCCGACTCGAGGAGGTTTTCCGGAATGGCGGCACAATTCACGGTGATGAAGGGACGGTGTGCGCGATGGCCGTGCTGGTAGAGGGCGCGGGCGACGAGTTCCTTGCCTGTGCCGGTCTCGCCGCGGATCAAGACGGTGACGGGAGTCGGGGAAAGGCGTCCGAGGGCCTTGTAGACATCGAGCATGGCCCGGCTGTTCCCGACGAGGGTGTCGCTTTCCTCGGCGAGTTCATTGCGTGGGTCGATCGCGACGGTCTCGGAGCCCTTGCGCGAGCAATCGATCGCTTCGCGGACGACGCGGCAGATGTCTCCCGGGTCGAGCGGTTTGGCGAGGAAGTCGAAGGCACCAGCCTTGACCGCCTCGATCGCCGAGCGGCTCCCCGTCGCGCTCGCGATCCCGATCACGGGGAGGAGCGGCCGGGTGCGGTGGAGGGTCTTGAGCCAATCGAATCCCGCGAAGGATTCCCCTGAGAGATCGCAGACGACGGCGTCAAAGGCCCGGTGCATCAGCTCCGCTTCGGCTGCCTCGACATCCGGGACCGAGACGAGACGCACATCGGAGACCTCGAAGGCATCGCGGGTGACGCGGACCGTTTCCGGGTCGGCATCGACGACGAGCACGTTGGGGACATTGGGAAGCGCCATCTGCGGAGATCGGTCGGAAACTTTCCGAGCACTGGTAAGTAACTTACCACAAGCCGCTTCGAATTCCCACCAAAACGAGCCCGAAACCCCCTCGAAACGCTCGCAGAGAGCGAATTACGAAATTTGGCATGCAAGATGCTTAAATGAAGATCCCAAGTCTCACCAAATCATCTGACGAGAAAAACCAATGAAAAAAATCGAAGCCATCATCAAGCCCTTCAAACTCGAAGAAGTCAAAGAAGCCCTCACCGAAGCTGGTGTCCACGGCATGACCGTCAGCGAAGTGAAGGGATTCGGTCGCCAGAAAGGCCACACCGAAATCTACCGTGGATCTGAATACACGGTCGACTTTCTCCCCAAGGTCAAACTCGAGATCGTCGTCGAAGACGGCGATGCCGCCAAGATCGTCGACACGATCGTGAAGGCCGCCTCCACCAACAAGATCGGCGACGGCAAGGTATTCGTCTCCTCGATCGAAGACGCCGTCCGGATCCGCACCGGTGAGCGCGGCGACGACGCCATCGCCGTCTCGGCCGAGTGAGGATCCTCCCGGGATTTTCCCTTTTCGAACAAGCCCGGTTCCGTGATGCGGAGCCGGGCTTTTTCTTGTCCTCAGCCGATCACCTCGCGCTTCATATAGGGCACGAGGGCCTCGGGCACCTTCACGGTGCCATCTTCCTGCTGGTAGGTCTCGAGCAGGGCGACGTAGAGACGGGGCAGGGCGGTGCCGGAACCGTTGAGGGTATGGCAGAACCGGTTGTTGCCGTCGGCATCCTTGAAACGCAGGCGCATGCGGCGGGCCTGGTAATCGACGAAGTTCGAGCAGCTCGAGACTTCAAGATAGGCACCGTGGCCGGGGGCCCAAACCTCGATGTCGTAGGTCTTCGAGGAACTGAAGCCGAGGTCGCCGGTGCAGAGCTCGATGGTGCGGTAGTGCAGTCCGAGGCGCTGCAGAACGGCTTCGGCCTCGGCGGTGAGGGTCTCGAGTTGGGCGAAAGACTGGTCGGGGTGGACGATGTTGACGAGCTCGACCTTGTCGAACTGGTGCATGCGGATGAGCCCGCGGCTTTCGCGTCCCGCCGAACCCGCCTCGCGCCGGAAGCAGGGCGTGTAGGCGGTGACCTTGACCGGCAGGTCCGATTCCTTGAGGATCATTTCGCGGTAGAGGTTCGTCACCGGCACTTCGGCGGTTGGGGCGAGGAAGAAGGCGTTTTCCTCGAGGCCGTACATGTCATCCTCGAATTTCGGGAGCTGGCCCGTGCCGAACATGCAATCGCGGTTGATGATGTGCGGGGGGGCGACCTCGTCGTAGCCGTGGAATTCGGTGTGGAGATCGAGGAGGAACTGGATGAGGGCACGCTCGAGCTTCGCCCCGACACCGGTGAAGACGACAAATCCGCCGCTGCTGATTTTCGTGCCGGCTTCAAAATCAAAAAGTCCGAGCCTCGTGCCGATCTCGACATGATCCTTGGGCGCGAAGGCGAATTCCGGCTTCTTGCCCCAGTCGCGCACGACGGGATTGGCGGTCTCGTCGCTGCCGACGGGACAAGCGGCGTGCGGAAGATTGGGGATCTGGAGAAGCGTGCTGGTCTGGCCCGCTTCGGCCGCATCGGCCTCTTCACCGATCGCCTTGATGCGCTCGCCGATACCCCGGACCGTGACCTCGAGCTCGCTCGAGTCCTTGCCCTCTTTCTTCATCGCCCCGATGTCCTTGGAGAGGCGGTTGCGGTCGCCCTGGAGGGTCTGTTTCTCGGTTTCCCCGGCGCGGCGGCGCTCGTCGCAGGCGAGGACTTCATCGACAAGACGCCAGGATTCCCCTCCGCGGGTTTGGAGGCGGTTCTTGATTCCTTCGGGGTCTTCGCGGAGTTGTCGGATGTCGAGCATGGCGCTGGGATTGTAACCCAGCGGATGGACCCGTCAACGTGACACGCGGAATCGGGAGGGGCGTCAGAACTTCTCGAGGTTACGCAGTTCGTTCTCGACCTCCAGCCTTTCGGCTTTCAGGCGTTTCAATTCGGAATACGCGGAACGACGTTTGATCTCGGAGTTGGTCGAGTCAATAATGGCAAGTTGTTCGACGATGCTGTCTTCAACGTCTTCCAGTTTGGACTGCGCCATCCGGTAGAGGGAAGACTCCATGGGGTGTTTGGTTGGTGCCACTTTGTTATCCAGTAGCTTCACCCGTGTTTGGTCTGAATCGGAAAGCCTGGTTACCGCGAGATCAAACCGCTTTCCGTCGGCAGTGCGGACCAGAGTAATGGAGGTAGAACTTTTACCCACGATGGTTGCGTCGAGAGTGCGTCCGTCGCGGTCCGTGAGAACCAAACGTAGCGGGATGGTTGGTTTTGCTTCGGGAAACCTGCCCGGATGGGAGAATTCACCCATCTCTTCGAGGATTCCAACACCTTCGTGTTCGACTTTCTTGGGCGTGGGAGCCGGGAGAAGGCCATCTCCGCAGGAAGACGAGAGAAGCAACACAAGGCTGATACAACCCGCCAAGGAAATGTACCTAACGAATCGAGCCTGGACCATGTGGGTTATTGAAGAACCATCCCGGGAAAGTTGCAAGTCAAACCCTGAAATAACGCTTGCGACCGCCCGGCGCGGTCGCAACACTCACAACATGGTCACCCTTCGTCTGATCCTGTTCCTCTTGATTTCCTGCCCAATCGCGCAGGCCAACTCACAGGATTGGAAGCCCTTGTTGCGATCGCTTTTTTCGCACGACTTTTTGGGCGTTGAGATCGATGCGCCGGACGGAGCCTTCTTACGGCCCGAGCCATCGAGCGAGGCACCCTTGATCCGCAACCTCCCGGGACCTCTCATTCTCAAAGCAAGCAACTATGTCGAGATCGGCACCGAGCGTTTCTATCTCACCGCTGATGCGAGGGACTTGATGTTTGATAACAAGCCGACCTACTGGGTCTCAGTTCCGGGAACAAAACGGGGGGAATTCATCGCCGCCACGACGCCAGCGACCCTCGTGAAACGCGAGACGCGAGACTTTTTCAAGACGGGTCCTGAAACCGCCGAGGTCTATGAAGAAACCGTGAACCTCGCACCCGTCACGGAATGGGGTCCGGCTTATCGACGAGCCGAAATCGATTTTCAACTGCCTGCCAAAGTCGTGTCTCTTCAGGAAAGCGAGGACGATACCTGGGAGCTGACCTTGACCGTGTATCCTGCCTTCGAATCGAATGTGGACCGGATCCCCGGTCCCGCGCCGGAGGTCTACGGGGAACCCCACCAAGCCCTCATCACTCGGCCTGTCCAACGCGAAGTGCGGGTTCGGGGCACGGAACAAGGAAAGAAACTCGCGTCGCTTTTTGTGCCGGGCACGGTCTGGGCCGCGGCGTTTTCCGAGGGTAGGCTCCAGGCGCTTCGTATCGGCTGGCACGATCTCCAGCCACCCTACGAAGTCTCGCGACTTTCGGCACCCCATGTCCGCCGCGGAGATGTATTGAGCTTCCGTTTCCAGGTCAACCGCCTCCTCGAGAATCCGGTGATCATGGAAGTGACACCCGACCTCATCACCGGCGTGGATTGGACGGTCTACGATCTCATCGCCGAGCTCGGCGGAGCACCCGGAGAATTTTCGGATGCGGGATTCGAGACTTACGCGCACCGTCTCTGGAACATCACGGTTGCCACCGATCAACGCATCCGGGTCGTGGCCCCACTGATGGAAGGCCGCGGGGCCGCTGGCAGCCTCGAACTGGAGAGCCTCGGTCTCGGACCCAGCTTCGAGGAAGAACTGAAAGCCCTCGCGGAACTCTCAAAATACACCGCGCCCGGGCTCGCTGCACCAGATTCCGCCGATTGGTTCTCGATCCGCGATCAGGATCTCGGCCCCGTGCCGGAATCGCAGCGGGGTCCCGAATCCGAACATTGATTTTCTAAATGAATTTTCCCAGGCACCTCTTGTTTGGAGCACTCTTTGCCGTCCTCATCAGCACGAGTGCGCTCGCCCAGGAACTCACCCAGGCTCATCGCGATGCCTTTGCGCAGTGCCGCGAGCTTCAGAAAGCCGGAGACTGGCTCGCGGCGAGGGAGGTGGCAAAAGAATTGGTCGCCGCCTTTGCCGTGGCACCCGCTTCCCAGCACCGCCTCGCCTTCACCAACGAACTCGCCAATCTCGAGCAACGCCTCGGCAACTACGACGCGGCCCTGCCAGCTTACGAAGACTGTCTTTCGACCGCCCGCGAATTGTCCGGCGAACAGGCCGCCCCCGTCGCACAGATCCAGAACAACCTCGCCGCCCTCCATCAGGTGCTCGGCAATTTCCAGCAAGCCGAATCGCTCAACCGAGCCGCCCTCGCCATCCGCGAAGGGATCGAAGGGAAGGGCGGCGTCGGCACCGTGCCGGCGATGAACAATCTCGCCGGTCTCCTCTGGTGCATCGGCGACCTCGGCGGCGCCGAGGCGCTCTACCGCGAATCGCTCGCGATCCGCACCCGCCATCTCGGTCCCGAAGCTCTCGACACGGCACGATCGAAGGCAAATCTCGGAGGACTTCTCTATTACCGTGACCGCATCGACGAAGCGGCTCCCCTGGCGCGCGAGGCGGCGGAACTGTTTGTGCGTTTGTCAGGCCCTTCGCATCCCGACACGCTCGAGGCACTTCTCTTTCTCGGCGAAATCGAGCGTGCCACGGGGAATCCACGCGAGGCGCTCGCTCTCTATGCACGCGTCCTCGATGGGCGCGTGCAGTCCCTCGGCACCCGCGAGCACGTCGAGGTGGCCGAAGCGGTGCGGCGGGTCGGCGACACGAATCGCGAGCTCGGCGACTACCCGGCGGCGATCCAATCCTATCGCGAGTCGGACCAACTTTATCTCACCCTTCTCCGCGAAGACCATCCCGACCGACACGAGGGACTCTACGGACTTGGACTCGCCGCCCTCGCCTCCGGCGACCAAGCGACCGCCGAAGAAGCTGCGGCGCGCTGTCTCGAGATCGAGTTCCGCAATTTCGAGGCCATGCTCCAGTTCACCGACGAACGACAGCGTCTCGCTTATCAGGATCTCTTCAAATCGCACCACCTCTTCGCCCAACTTGGGGCCGCCGAGGAGATCGCGGGCTTTCTACTGCGGCAAAAAGGAGTCGTGATGGACAGCCTCATCGCCGAGGCCCAGCTCTCGAAGGAGTCATCCGATCCCAAGGTCGAGGAAGCCCGCCGCGCCCTCGCCGCCGCGCGGGCCGAATATCGCGCCGCATTTCTTGGATCGGATCGCAGCGGCCGCGCCCTCACCGATCTCGACAACCTCGTCCGCGACCGCCAGCGGACCTTGATCGCCCTCACCGGTGCCAAGGACTTCGCGCCACCCGCCGAAGTCCCGACCGTGACGGCCCTGCGCGCCGCGCTCGGCCCCGACGAGGTCCTCCTCGATTACCTGCGCTACCGCCGCTACGACGGACTCGCTGCCTTCGAGGAGCGCTTTGGTGTCGCCGTGACGACCGCCGACACGACCACCTTCTTCGATCTCTGCGCCGCCGGCGAAACCGACGAACTCATCGCCGCGATGGTTCCCTTTTTCGGAGCGGGCAACGGTGAAGGCGAGGCCTCCGACCGCACCGCCCGCGAGCTGATGGAATCGCTCTTCCAAAAACTCCTCGCCCCGCTCGCCGACTCCCTGACAAAACACTCAAAACTTATCGTCTGCCCCGAGGGTTCCCTGAGCTTTGTTCCCTTCGCCTGTCTCGTCGGTGCGGATGGCCGGTTTCTCATCGAGTCGCATGATCTCCGCCACGTTTCTTCGGCGCGAGAACTCCTTCGCCCCGCCGCTGTTCCAAATCCCGGCAAGGGCGCCATCCTCGTGGGCAATCCGGATTTCGGAACCGGCGTCGCGCCGGCCGTGGGGGTGGCCGATCGCCGCGGTCTCCTCGCTTCCTTCAGCGCGGCGAGTCTCGCCGTCGTCGCGGAAAATCTCACGCCACTCGAAGGAGCCGAGGAGGAAGTCGGCATTCTTGGTCCGGTCATGGAAGAGAAGCTCGGACTTTCCGTCTTCACGGTGAAGGGCACCGCGGCCACCGAGAGTGACCTGCGCACCGGCGTCGCCAAGCCCCATGTTCTCCACATCGCGACCCACGGTCTTTACCTCCCCTCCGCCGTTGAAACCGTGCCCGAACGGGCCCGCGAAGCGCCCTTTGTGCCGAAGGAGGTGGCGGGGTTCCAGAATCCCATGTTCGGCAGTTGCCTCGCCCTCGCCGGATCGAGTGACACCGTTGCGGCCTGGTCGAAGGGCGTCGTGCCCGATCCCGAAAGCGACGGGCTCCTCATGGCCAACGAAGTCGCCGAACTCGATCTCGCCGGCACCCTCCTCGTCGCCCTGAGCGCCTGCGACACCGCCAGCGGAGAAGCCACGAAGGGCGACGGCGTGCTCGGCCTGCGCCGCGGCTTCCGCATGGCCGGAGCGGAGAACGTCATCTCGACCCTTTGGCCCATCAGCGATGCCGCCACTGTCGCGATCATGCGGCAGTTCTATGAAGGGCTCGCCGCTTCGCCGCCCTCGACTTCGCTCAGTGCGACGCAGCGCGAATGGCTCGTGAAACTGCGCGACAAACCAACCCCGGCCGAAGACGATCCCCTGCCCGTGAACGGATTCTACTGGGCCGTCAATCTGGCCGGTCCGTTTCTGCTGGGTCGTTGACGACCGGCACCATCTCCACAATGCGGTCGGCCTTGAGGTTGGGCGGCAAGAGGTGGGTGATGAGAAGAACTCCAGTCCCTTTGGCCCGCTCCGCCTGCAAGGCCACGACGACGCGATCGACCGACTCGAGGTCGAGCGCGGCAAAAGGTTCGTCCATCAGCAGAAAGGGCCTCCCGCATACCAGGGCACGACAAAGGGCGAGTCGGTATTGTTGGCCGACACTGAGATTCCGTCCGCGATCAGCGAGCTCCTGATCGAGCCCGCCGCGCCGCCCCACCACCTCGCGCAGACCGACTTCGTCGAGCGCCCGCCAGACCTCCGGATCTCCAATCGTCGCGGAGCCGAGGGTGATGTTCTCCCGGATCGTGCCGACGAAGAGATAGGGCTGCTGCTCGACAAAGGCACAGAGGAAGGGCGGGGCCTGGGGAAAGACGCGGGTGGATCCGTCGTCGAGAGTCGCCGTGAAGGTCCCGCTCCCGGCGCGGCGGAGTCCCGCGAAGCTCTCCGTCATCGTCGACTTGCCGCATCCCGAGCGGCCCATCAGGGCGACGATTTCACCACGCCCGAGCTCGAGCGCCTGGTCGCGCACCACAGGAGGCGCGTCGCCATAGGCGATCGTGACCCCGCCCGCCGCGAATCGCGTGACGCGTCCCACCGCCCTGTCAAAATCACCAAAGCTCGCGGTGCGGTCGGCCTCCTTCGAGGAATCATCGTAGAGGAGCGAAGCGAGCCGGCCACCTTCGATGAAGAATCGGTTCCAGTCGTAGGCCGAAGCCACGAGCGACTTCGCCGAGCCGAGAAAGAGGGTGATGTAGAAAGGATACACGAGGGCATCCTCGGCGGTGAGTTCGGCCCCGCGAACGCGGTAGGCGACGAGGGTGAGCACGCCTGTGATGACGAGTTGTCCGACCAGTTCGTTCGTGCCCATCAGGGCCGCCATCGATTTGGTGATGCGCATTCCAGTCGCGTAGAGCCCGCCGAGCTGGCGGTCAAGACGGGCGACGGTGAAGGACTCGCCGCCGTAGGTTCGGATCGTGCGCAGCCCCTCGAAAGTCTCGATCATCGATTGGAAGACACCGCCTTCGATTTCGCGGGCCCGGCCCAGGGTCGGACCCATGCGCCGCTGCACGACGATGTTGAGCCACGCCAGCACGAGCGCGGCGACCAGGGGGATCAAGGCGATCGAGCCGCTGTGATAGAAGAAAAAGATCGCCGTGCCCGCGAGCATCGTCGCCTGGGTGATCTGTTGCGGGATCGACTGGGTCAGGAAATCTTCGGCCGTGTATAGATCGCCGGTGAGGCGCGTCATCCAGTCACCACGCTGCGCCGAATCGAGCGCGTCGAGCCGCATCGCCGTCAGCGAGTGCACCGCGTCGCGTTTCAATCCGATGCTGACGATGAGGCGCAGCCACTCTCCGAGGATGCCATCGAGCATCATCGCGATCCATTGCACGACCCCAACGACGAGACCGAAGAGCAGGAGCATCTTGAGGAACTCCGGAGCGCCCGTCGTTGCGAGCGTCTGCGTCCCCTCGGTGAAGTATTGCAGAAAACGAGGCGGCAGGAGATGCACCGCCGAAAGAATCACCGCCGCCGGGATCCAGAGTTTGTATCGCCATCCGAGACGTCCCGTGATCTCGCGCACGAGACGCAGCGCGTGCCGGCGCATTTCCCGGGGATCGGGTTCGGAGAGTTCGCGTTCGTCGTGCGGGCTCATCGGGAAAAAATTTCCGGCCGGTTTGCATAGACCGAAAACCGCGACCGTCTCTCGGGGGAGCTTGCGCGGTTCGCGGTCAAAGACAAGCCCAAATCGGTGCCAATTGTTTTTCCCGAACGCTCTCGATCCTTCCTCCGAATCCCGACACGCTCTTCCACGCATGAAGGCCGAATCCCCCCTCGTCGCTAGAATCCACCAGGTCCGCCGCACCCTTCGTTCGCGCCAACCGCTCGACCAACGCATCGCCCTCGTCCGCTCCCGCCACCGGGCCCTCGTCCGCAAGGGCGGTAACCAAGGCAACTTCTCCACCCAGCGTGAATCCTGACATTACTACCATTTTCCCAGCATGAACGCCACCCTCACTCCCGCCCCTGTCGCGCTCCCGGCCCACCGGCTCACCCCGCAGAATTCCGAACTCCTCGCGATGGGTCTGCTCGTGATCCAGCCGAGCCCTTTCTGCAACATCAACTGCGACTATTGCTATCTGCCGAACCGCACCGACACGCGCCGCATGGATCACGCCGTGCTTGAGCGCGTCATGGACAAGATCTGGGCGAGCGGCCTCGCCACCGCTCCCTTCAGTCTCCTCTGGCACGCAGGTGAGCCGCTCGCGGTGCCGATCGCTTGGTATGAAAAGGCCTTCGAAATCATCAACCGCCATCCCAAGGCGAAGGACTACGTGATTCACTCCGTCCAGACCAACGGCACCCTCGTCAATGACGCGTGGTGTGAATTCCTCAACCGTCACCAGGTCGAGGTCGGCATCAGCCTCGACGGACCACGCGAGATCCACGACCACCATCGCAAGACCCGCTCGGGCGAAGGCACCTTCGACAAGGCGATGCGCGGCATGGAATGTCTCAAGCGCAACAGCGTGCCTTTCGGCGTCGTCACCGTGATCTCGGACCTCTCCGTCGATCGTCCCGACGAACTCTACGATTTCTACCGCGAGCACGGCATCACCGGGATCGGCTTCAACATCGAGGAGATCGAGGGCGCGAACCAGAGTTCGTCCCTCGACCGAAACGGCGCGGCCGACCGGATCCGTTCCTTCTTCAAACGCTTCTACGAACGGAACAAGGCCGACGGTTTTCCCCTGAACGTACGCGAATTCCAGAACGCCGAACGCAACATCCTCGAACCCGGCTGGTCCTCGCGTCCCGATGGCAACTACTACAACCAGGAGGCCGATCCCTTCGGCATGATCAACGTCGACTGCTTCGGGAATTTCTCCTCCTTCTCCCCCGAACTGCTCGGCCAACCGACTGAGAAATACGGCTCGTTCACCTTTGGAAATCTCCTCTCGGGCTCGGTCTTCGACGCGACGCAAAACGCCTCCTTCCAGCATGTCCTCGCCGACATTGAGGCGGGGAACCGGAAGTGTGCCGAGACCTGTGCCTTCTACAAATACTGCGGCGGTGCCTCGCCCTCGAACAAGTACTACGAGAACGGCAGCTTCGACTCCACCGAGACGCGCCAGTGCGTTTCCACCGTTCAGATCCCCATGCAGATCGTGCTCGAGGATCTCGAGGACGAGCTCGGCATCACCGAAGGCATCTCCCCCGTCAGCGATCGAGAAAGGAACGTCGCCTGACCCAGTCCCCTTTTGCGGAGTCGTTTACGCGGCTCCGCAAATCCTGAAACGAAAACCAAAATCCAACCAACTCGAACCCCAAATTACCATGGCTATCCTCAGAAGCAGCGACGGCAAGTTCTACGACATTGCCGATGACCAACTCGAAGGCCGTCTCATCCCGGCCGAACAGATCAAAGAAAAACTCGGCGCCGTCGGCGTCGGTCCGGCTCCCGGACCGGTCGGCCCCGCGCCGCAAATGGTGGTCCCCGGATCGGGCGGCCAGGTCGTGATCCAGATCTACACCTCCGCCGGCGAACCCGGCCCCGCCTACGAGGGCGGTCCCCAGGATCAGGGCGAAGAAGGTCAGGTCGAAGCCCACGGCTGGTGCTGGCGACGGAACTACTTCTCCAACTGCTGGCGCCGCAACTGCTGGCGCAACAGCTGCCACCCCGGCTACTGAACCCAACGGATGCCCCCGCTCATCGTTCCGCGGCGCCACCAGCGCCCGGACGATGAAGCGGGGGATCTCCCGTTTCCGCTCGCCCCTCGCCGACAAACCGACCCTGCCAAGTCCTTCCTCCAACCCCCTTCGCTCTCGCCCGCCATGACCGCTCCCGCCTCCCCCAGCGATCCCTACGGCGTCGGACTCGCCTACCGCTTCAGCGTCCATCGCGAGGCCCTCGCCCATCGCCACGAGATCGATCTGCTCGAGATCTCGACCGAGGACTACCTCGTTCGCGAACGCCGCACCTACAGCGATCCCGGCGAAAATCTGCTCCACGAGGCACTCGCCCATTTCCCCTGCGTCGCCCACGGACTCAGTCTTTCCATCGGCACGGTGGGCGAGCCCAACCACCCCTACCTCGACGCCACGAAACGCTTTCTCGCCGAGACCGGGATGGAGGTCTTCAGCGAACACCTCGCCTTCCACCGGGCCGACGGACATGATCTCACGATGTTCCTCGCGATGCCCTTCGAAGAGGCCTCGGTGCAATGGGTCGCGGAGAATTATCGTTTTGTTAGGGAAGAGCTCGGTCGTTCCTTCGCAATCGAGAATGTCACCTACGCCTTTCCCGTGCCGCATTGCCCGCTCGACGAGGCCGGCTTCCTCCGGCGCCTCTGCGAGGAGACAGACTGCACCCTTCTCCTCGACGTCACGAATGTCTTCAACAATGCCCGCAACCATGGCTACGATCCGATCGAGTTCTTCGACCGACTCCCCATGGAACGTGTCTCGCAGATGCACCTTGCCGGCGGCCACCAGCTCCCGGACGGACGCTGGGAGGATAGCCACTCGGCCCCGGTCATGGACGAGGTCTGGCCGCTCTTCGACGAGGCGGTGCGACGCGCCGTGAACGCCCGCATCGTCATTCTCGAGCGCGACAGCAAGCTGAAGCCCTTTTCCACTGTGATGCACGACATCCGCCGGGCGCGCGAGATCTTTTATTCCCATCGGCCGTTCGTCGCTCCCATGCGTGCGACCGTGTCCTTCTCTGAAAAGGGCGTCACCGCACCCGACCCGCTCGCCACGGAGTTCGCCGGACTGCGAGGCTACCAGCGGGCCCTCATGGGACGCATCGCGCGGCCCGACTTCCGGGAGGCTTTCCTCAAGGACGCGCCCGAAGCCGTCCTGGAGTATGGCCTGACCGATCCGCTTTGGTTCCAGCGCTTGGTCGAGTCGGACGGTCGCTCGATCCGCCATTTCGAGGAGTCCTGGGACTACTTCCAGAAAGAGGACGAGGAAGTAGCCAAGGAATACGAACGCCGCGAATGGGCACAGTGGGCCGAACAGCTCGCGGGCGGGAAGACCGGGTGGTGAATTTTTCGATTCCCCTCCTCCTTTCGAATTTTGTAATCTGAAGAGGACCATTCCGAATCCATCCCATGAAAACCTTGTTGCCCTGGTTTGTGCTCCCGGTTCTCCTCCTCACCTCCTGCGGAGAATCGTTTGTCGAAGTCACCGCCCGCAACCAGCCGGGTCTGGAGGCTTTGCGGGCGGACATGACGAATCTGAGCGAACTCGTCGCGGCCAACCCCGGGGAGATGGCGCTCGCCGCCCCGCTCGCCCCTCCGCCCGTTTTCAAGCAGAACGAGATGGCCGCCTCCAACACCGTCCTGCTGATTCACGAGCGTCTCGCCGATCCGACGAAGACGTTCGGAGACAAGGAGCTTCTCGAACTCTTCTTCTCCAACGGCCTCGAGAACCTGATCATCTGGTCAACCGGCGAAGACAAGGCCTTCGAGGGTTTCGAAAAGGACCTCCAGTCCGCCCTCGCCCTGCGTTACCTCGTCGCCTACAAAACCCTTGACCTCAAGGAGCCCCTGGTCGATGCCAAACTGAACTACACCATCGGCGGCGCACGCCTCGGGGTCTATGTTTACGACCGCGAAACGGATGCCCTCGTGTGCTCTTTTCCCGTGGCCGCGCTCTCCTCTGAAACGGTCGAGTATCAGTATCGGCAGGATGGCTCCGACCAGGTAAGCGCCGCCAACGGCTGGGCCCACTCGAGTCTCTGGGAGAACCTCCGCAAAGCGATCCTCCCCGCTCTCGCTGAGAAGACCGGCGGCACTTTTGATATGTGATAGGGCCCCGCCCCTTTCCACGATCAGGGGAGAAAAAGGGACTCGCCCGGGGAGGTGCGTTTCGATACAGTTCGGGTACCATGAATCCCGAAAACACCCCCGCGACGTCTTCGCGACGTCACTTCCTCCGCTCGGCCTCCGTCTTCGGTGCCGCCGCCCTCGTCTCGAACGCCGCCACGGTGCGCGCCGCGACCAACAAGAACAGCAAACTGCGCATTTTCCAGATCGGCGTCAATGGGATCGGGAACATGCAGCGCAAGGGCCTCGAAGGCCATCCCATGGTTGAATTCGCGGGCTTCTGCGATGTCGACAAGACCGCTTTCGCCAAGGTCGACAAGGGCTACGAAGGCGCCTGGCGGGTCTCCGATTACCGCGAAGCCTTCGCGAACCGGGTCGATCAATTTGACGCCGTCATCGTCGACACCCCGGACTTCCACCACTGCCCGATGATGGTCACCGCGCTGAGGCACGGC
>Ga0209573_1001165_pt1 | contig 42983 bp, 39 predicted proteins | sample TNRBio252014_DNA_FD_185870 | JGI IMG/M metagenome (GOLD analysis project Ga0209573, IMG submission 185870) | Wastewater treatment Type I Accumulibacter community from EBPR Bioreactor in Madison, WI, USA - TNR Reactor_6/25/2014_ DNA (SPAdes)... | ecosystem: Engineered > Bioreactor > EBPR >...
CAAAGCTTTTTTTGCTTACCTCAGTTATTCAACTTGTCAAAGAACATTTCTCTCGCTCAAAGGGCTATTAACCCCAGCTCGAAAGCGGGACGAGAATATTACACGACTCAGCCTCGCTGTCAACGACCTTTCTTAAAAAAAAATAATTTTTTTTTATGATATAAAAATTTTCAGATCACTTTCTCTAAAAATCGACTATTTACTCGAAAACTAAAATTATATGTTTTCAATTAGAAAATAATAGGTCGAAATTAATTTGCCGATATTAAATTGTTCGGCATTTTTAATGACAAAAAAACAAAACCTTGCAATTTAAGTAACAAACAAGAAAAATACCACCACTTTCAACGATTGAAAGTCTTAGAAGAATTATTTTTTTATTAGCCAAGGAGAAGAAAATGGGCTTTAAAACAGCTATTATGGGCGCAACAGGTGCAGTGGGGCAAGAATTATTAGACTTATTGGTGGAGAGAAACTTCCCACTAGATTCATTAAAACTTTTAGCATCAAAACGCTCGGCTGGTAAAAAAATAAAATTCAAGGGCGAAGAAATTCAAGTAGAAGAACTGACACATGATTCATTTAAAGGTGTCGAACTTGTACTTTCAAGCGCAGGTGGCTCAATTAGCAAAGAGTTTGTTCCAAGTGCCGTAAAAGCTGGTGCCGTAGTAGTTGATAACACAAGTTATTATCGCATGGACCCAAATGTGCCACTAGTTGTTCCAGAAATAAACCCTGAAGCAATTAAAGAACACAAAGGAATCATTGCAAACCCTAATTGCTCGACGATTTTGATGGTATTACCCGTTTTTCCTCTACATAAAAGATTTAAAGTGAAAAGAATTGTTGCTGCCACTTATCAAGCAGCAAGTGGTGCAGGTGCACAAGCTATGAAGGAGTTACAAGAAGAATGTGTCGCTTTTGCAGAAGGAAAACCATATACAAGAACGGTTATCCCTCAACCTTACGCATTCAATTTATTTCCGCATAATTCTGCAATGACACCAAATGGTTATTGCGAAGAAGAAATTAAAATGTCAAAAGAAACACAGAAAATATTTAAAGAACCTGGTTTCAGAATCACTGCAACTTGTGTTAGAGTTCCAGTTTTGAGAGCACATTCAGAAGCTTTAAATATTGAATTTGAAACAAATGTAGAAGTGGAAGAAGCCTATAAAGTATTACGCGCTGCCCCTGGTGTTGAGGTATTAGAAGATCGAGCTAAAAATCGTTGGCCAATGCCAATTGATGCTTCAGGCAAAGACCCTATTTTGGTAGGCCGTATCAGAAAAGACCTTTCTAACCCTAACACTTTAGATTTATGGTTGGTCGGTGATCAAATTCGTAAAGGCGCCGCCTTAAATGCAATTCAAATTGCAGAACTTTTATAATAAAATAAATAGTCTAAAAGTAGCAATTCGCTACTTTTAGACTCCAATTTTACTTTGAGGATAATATGGGTAAATTAGAAGCAGGTTCAAAATCTCCAAATTTTAATTTAAAAGACCAAGATGGTAATTCAGTAAAATTGTCAGATTTTAAAGGGCAAAAGCTCCTGATTTACTTTTACCCAAAAGCTGATACGCCAGGATGCACACAACAAACTTGCGATGTGAATGATCACATCAAAGCATTCGAAAAACTTAATGTTAAAACCATCGGTATTAGCCCAGATGAACAAAAAAAACAGAAGAAATTCGCAGAAAAATACAAAATCAACTTTCCCCTATTATGCGATATCGACAATAAAGCTGCCGAAGCTTTTGATGTATGGGGTGAAAAGAGTATGTATGGCAAAACCTATATGGGTATTATTCGTTCTTCGTTTTTAATTGACGAAAAAGGAAAAATCATTCAAGCTTGGTATAAAGTTAGCCCCAAAGATACTGTGCCAGAAGCAATTCAGGCACTCAAATAAATTATTTTTTTAACCCATTTTAACTGAAAAAGGCTAATTTCTTACTATCGTTACGACATCGGTGCGTGGGGTTTTGCGTAATGGATTATGCACTAAAATGTCATTAGCGTTTTGATCACGACAAGTCAGATAACCATTTGGGCCTCGACCTTTCAAATTAAAATAATTTTTTAAAGTAGCTGGTATAGAAGAATGTTCATAAACGGTATGATCAACTTTATGATCAAACCAAGGCGATATAAAGAGAGTGGGAACACGCACACCTAAAACTGAAAAATCAAAATCTGGGTTTTCGGCTGGCGGCCAATCGCCTTCCTTTATATTTGGTGGGCTCGCAACCTTTATTTTTGAAGGTATGCTATCAAAATACCCCCCAGCTTCATCATAGGTAATAATGAATAGAGTCTTTTCCCAAACTGCTTGGTTAGAGCGAATAGTTTCATACACTTTACCAATTAAATCATCACCAGGTTTCATACAATTTTTGAAATTTTGACCTGGATGCTGTGAGTTTAGATGTAAATCAGGGCCAAGAAATGAATATGTCGGCAATTGATCTGCTAAGGCATGTTTATAAAAATCCTCTATTGTAAAGTGATTTTCTTTTTGAGCTGATACAAATGGAAATGAATGACTTGTTTTAAGATTTTCACTTAAATATGTTTTCCAAGTGTAACCACTATTCTGCAAACTTTCAAAAATACTTTCGCAGCTTTTGGGTAAAGGCAAACCCTCTGGTTGATAATTGCTACCAGCATAACCATAGGAACTAGCCCCATGAACAAAAAGTCTATTTGGCCCGGTTGAGCCAGGAACAGAAGCGTGCCATCGATCACAAACGATATAGTTCTTTGCCAATGTCGTAATGCATGGCAAATGATTATCCGTCTCATCAAAAAATTGCATATACATTTTTTCAGCATTGATATCAGATTCTGGATAGGCAACTTTTACAAAATCTTGGTTTTTTATTTCTGTAGTTTTATCATCAAACGATTGGCCAAATAAAGAAAAGTATGTGGCTTTAAAAGAATGTGGCGGATCGAATACATGATTTTTTATTGGGTCAGCACCTTTTGAAACATAAATTTTTTCGCCATTTGAGTTATAGTTAAACTCTTGGCCAGTTAATTTGCCAATTCCTTTGACAAACCCAAAAATTCGGTCAAAAGATTGATTCTCCATCATAAGCACTACAACATGTTTAAAAGGCGAATTCATGCATTTGACCTTTTTTTATAATAATATTGTGTCTTAAATCTTCATTCTAGTTTTCCAAAATGGTTTTTCAATCCGTTTATTCTAAACTCAAAATTGATACAAAAGAAGTTCATTATCATATCAACATTACATTACTTTGGTATTTGCTCACTATATACATTTTTATCCGATAGTAAATTTCTCGGCAAGTCAGGCCCAGACCAATAGACAGCAATTGAGCCTGGCCCACCACCTTGAAAATATTCAATACTAATTTTGTGATACCCTTTTTTAAGCGAAACATAACCTATTTGTTCAACAACACCATGCGGAACCCAGTCGTCTATTATAGTCTCCTGACCAATTGTAACTCTTGACCCATCATCAGATAAAGTTATGAAACTATATCGACCAGGCTTTTCAATTTTTACCCAACCAGTAGCTCTTAAAGAAACATTTTCTCTTAGATTATCTGGCAAATTATATCCATCTAAAAAATTAATAATACTTTCAGTTCGCCTTACAAGAGGTGTTTTAAGCTCTACATCTTTAAACCAATGAGCATCAAAGCCAGCAATTAAGCCTTTAGAATCTAGCCGATCTGGTGTCATTGAACTACTTTTAGCGCTAAGAGCATTCTCGTCATTTTCTAATCTTCTAAATCTCTCAGCCTGAACAATCATTTCTTCCTTTGGTCTTGTTTGTCGCAACAACCATTGAAAAAACTCTGGGTTATTATAATGTAGCATCCATGCAAAATGCCCAACTTCTGGTATAAGTGTTAATTGAGAATCATTACCTGCATTAATAAAAGATTTATGCATTCTTCTTGCGCCATTGACAAAATGAGGCGCATCCACTAAACCGCCAATTGTCCATAGGGAAGTATATCGCAAACGCTTTGCTAAATCCTCTGGGTCTTTCCAAGCGCGACCGCTTATAGGAACTGCAGCAGACCAAAGTTCTGGCGCAGCATCTAGGCCTGCCCAAGTGCCGTTGCCCCCCATACTTAAGCCAGTTAAGGAAATTCGATCTGTATCAATTCTATAAAATTGGGGCAGCAATTTTGTCAAATTAATCATGGCTTTACAATAGATATGATCCCATCCAGTATACACACCAGGTGTTTGCGGCTCCTGGCCAATATTGGATTGTGGCAAACAAATTATAAATGGAAAATTTTTCAACATTTTTGGGTTATTCGCTGCTTCTCTTGAAATTCCATGCACATACACACCACTTAGATCGGTTCCGATTTCTCCACCACCATGCAAAAATACAATCATCGGCCATTTTCGTGTGCTATCTAACTCATACCCATTAGGCAAAAATAGACCAAATGGCATTTTTACTTTAACCCCACCAATTTCTGTTTCGTAATTAAATGCCAAATGCCCAGACATCGGGCTATTCATTTTAGTAAAAGGCAAAGGAGGGTCTGCCCAAATGCCTAGAAAAACTAATTGAATCATTAAAATAAATAAAATTGTTTTCATGATTTCTCTTAATTAAAAATATTTAATTTATTTTTGAACGGGTTCGCTAAAAATATCTGGTTCAGCTAACAATTTTCCCTGACCATCTGGTGATGACCAAAACAAAGAAATGGCAGCACCTCCACTACCTTGAAAGTACTCTAAAATTATTTTATAAAAACCTGGTTGCAATTTGATTTTGCCTGTTTGTTCTATTACTCCATGACCATTCCAATCATCTATTATTTTTTGATTACCAACAAAAAGCCTAGTACCGTCATCGGAAGCAGTTGTAAATCGATAGGAACCTGGCTTTTCAATCTTTACCCATGCACTAGCACGCAAAGATAGATTTTCTTTAATTCCCTCTGGCAAATTAAAATCACCCGAAACATAATCAATTTTGGGTTCATTTCTTCTTATAATTTCTGATTTGAGATCCGTACCTTTGAACCATTGCATATCCCAACCAGGTTTTAAACCCGCACTATCAGATCTTTCAGGCTTTAATGATTCTTTTTTAGAATAAATAAGTGCGTTTTCATCATTTTGTAATTTTCTAAATAATTCAGCTTGCGATTGCATAGGCTCAGTTATACGACCTTGGCGAATAACCCAATGATAAAATTCAGGGTTGTTATAATATAACTCCCATACAAAATGCCCGACATTTGGAATTATTGTAATACGAGTGTCTGCGCCAACTTCTACAAGTGCAGAATTCATTTGAATAGCCCCATTTAAGAAAGCTCCATCATCCGCACCACCAACTATGTTCCAAATTGATTTTGATTGAATTAACTGGGATAATTCTTCAGACTCAGTCCATTTTCTGGCACACATTGGTACGGCAGCGGCATAAAGTGAAGGGGCATTAGCTAAGGCTGCCCAACAACCTAAACCACCCATACTTAGACCTGTAACGGTTACGCTTAATTTATCCATTCGAAAGTGATCAGGCAAAACTGTAAGCAATGAATTTACGGCTTTAATCATAGTTGCATCCCACCCTCTAGTGGATTGCGGAGAAAGCAAAATAAACGGCAAATTTGCAATCATTGCCGGGTTACGAGAAGCGACACCACAAGGGCCATGAATAAAAATGCCGTTTAAATCGGCTCCACCTTCTCCAGCACCATGTAAAAACAAAATAACTGGAAATTTTCTAGTTTTATCATCCTCATAGCATTTTGGCAAAAACAAAGCAAAAGGAACCCTAATAATTTCTGTGCCAATTTTTGTTTCATAAACAAAGCCTAAACTGCTCGGTTGTGGGCTATTTATTTTTTTTAAAACCTCTGTTTGATTGGCAATTAAATTTGCAGCAAAACCCAATTTTAATGTTAATAATAATAGTATGATGCGTTGAAAAATCTTCATAGAATAATTACCCCACTAACTTCTTTAAAAAGGGAATTTTTAAAACCAATAAAATGGAAACGGCTGAGGCAACATACACCCCAATATAAAATATAAAAAAGTTTGGCAGGAGCCCATGGGATGGCAACCAATACCCCTTTAATACGGCAAAATCTTTAAAAAGTGGATGTATTAGATAAATTCCGAATGTAGCACCTGCAATGGAAGAAAGCCATTTTGGTTGATTTAAATTACGACAATAATGCGTCAAAAGAAGCCAAGCAGAAATACCCATAATGATTCTTGGCAGACTTAAAAAGTCATAACATATAAAAGGAATCGAAGGATACCATTGTAAGCCATATTTAGGTACTAAAATACCTGTAACAACAACTGTAGTTGCAAGCGATAGAAGAAAAGCAAAAATTGTTAAAAATTTATGTTTTGGTTGCAAATGAAAATCTCGCAAATAATACCCAACTAAATAAAAGCCGATAAAAGGTACAAAGCGAACTGCAGCACTCAGATGTGAGCCTGTAAAGGCATCAATTGTAGAATTTATTGCCCCCATACCTAATGTCAAAATAATTGTCCAAAGTAGCATTTCGCGATTAGCATGAGCAATAAAAACACGCAACATCGGTGTTATGGCATATAAACCTAAAATTCGAACTACAAAGTGTAAATGCCCATAAGGTTCCCCATAAAGCAATTGATCGATTAATTGCGAAGGGGTTTGCCAAGTTGTAACATACAGTGCAAAAATGATAAAAAAAGGAACCCAAAAAAGTAATGGTAACCCCACACGAGCTAATCTTTTTTTATAAAAAGTTTTTATAGTTTCATCTTTTTTAGTGGGTGCCAACAAAATAGCCCCACTCAACATTATATAAACAGGTACAGCCCATCGAGTAGCAGCATCTACAGTATTTGCAACCCACCATTCCATTCTGCTTTCAGAATAAACATTTTGGTTGTAAAGCATAAAATCCATACAATGCGTTAAAACAACAGCAAAAGTTCCTAAAACGCGTACCCAATCCCCATAATTTAGTATATCGGTTTGAGATTTATCTATATTTACTGCCGCTGAATTTGACATTATTTTACACCAGCAATCTTCGATTTATGAATGGCAAAGGAATCCCCTTCAATTATTTTACGCTCAAATTTTGGACCTTTCCAATATGCTGAATAGGAACCACCACCTCCGCCTTGATAATGTTCTAATGTGATTTCATACCACCCAACTTCTAATTTAATTTCCCCCGATTTTTCGGTTTCACCATGATCGACCCAATCATCAATGATTGCGACCCCACCTATTGTCATTCGCTGTCCATCGTCAGATTTACTATAAAAAGTATATTTGCCTTCATTTTCAATGTAAACAAATCCGCTCCATCGAACCGAAAGATTATCGGCCTTTCCATCTGGTAATTGATAGGCTCGATCAGGAATTAAAATTTTCTTATCGATTCTTTCTAAAATTTTCGTATTAAAGGCAACGCCATCGAAATATTCACCTAATAATCCACCTTTTACAAGTTGTGAAACTTCAACTTTAGAGGGTTTTGCTTTTAAAATTTGCCCTGGTGGTGGTTTAGGTGCAGACCAAGCAAGTAGTGCATCAATACCTGCCCTAGTATTAGCATCGGGTACGCGCCTTGTTACCATCCATGCCCATAACTCAGGTGCCCCCCAAGCACCACCAATCAAATTGGGGCTTGGTGAAATTTCCGTTACTGTAACGGCACAACCACTGGCGCGCAAATCACTAGCTATTTTTTGTGCCCAGCCTACTGCATCTTTATCAGCTGCTGGAACTAAAAATCTAAGAGGCACATATCGAAATCGGGCAATTTCTTGGAAAGCTTCTTCACTTGGTGAACCAACCCCTAAAACAGCACCAACCGCACCATCTAATTCTGCTGCTAACAATAACCCTGCCGTAGTTCCCACACCTTCCCCACTGATGACAAGTCGACTAGGGTCACATTTATGATCTTTTATAATAGCTTGAACTTCTTTGGCTAAGGAGCTTATTTTACCTTCCACTAGCCAACCATTTTTTGGTGGCGTAGGTGTAAAAATTACAAAAGGTGATGCAGCTTTTAAATCTTTGTATGCGTTTAAAGCCTGTGCAGGGCCTTTTTTAAGCGCTTCTGCATCACCAGCAGAATTTACCAAATGCACCCATAAGGGCGCTCCATCTGGCAATCGCTCAATCAGCGGCAACACAAGTGAGGCATTACTGCTGGGAAATATTTTTTGAAAAATACTTTTGCTTTCATTATTTTCACTGCTTTCATTTTTTGAATTTTGAGTAATTAAAATCGTCAAACCAACGCCAGCTAATACGAATAGAACTAAAATGATTTTGCCTAAAGTTAAAAACTTTTTCTTGTTTGGTTTTGCTTTTATAGGTGGCGAGTTGGTTGTCTTAACATCTTTTAAAACAACTTTTTTCGTTGAAATTGTTCTTTGGGGTTCATTTTCATTTTGTTTAGGTTTTGCTGTAATTGCGTTTTGTACTTCGTTTTCAGGGCTTTTAGGAACTACTTTTTTTACAACCTTTTTTACAACTTTTCTCACAATTACTTTTTTAGGGTTTAGATTAGACTCTTCTGTCATGGTTAAACTCAAAAATGATTATTTTAAAGCTTCTGACTTATTGTTTTGCTTTACACAAAAATTAAGAAATGGATTATTAGGCAGAAAGCAGCAAGAATGGAACTTTGCATAAGTTTAGCAATTTAATAAACAGAAGGTAGAGGTAAAATGTTAAGTTCAAAAAAATATTTCATTTTGACAACTTTATATACAAAATGGTATCATCTTGGCATTTCAAATTATATATGAACCTGAAATGAGTTAACTGTAAAATGTAAATCTTGGCATGTTTTATGCTAAATTTGAAGTTTTAAATATACTATTTTGTACACAATTCTGACAAATTGACAAAAAATTGACAGGTTGAAGTCAACTTGTCTCAAAAATTGTAAGGAGAATCTATGATTAAAGTAGAGAACCTGGTGAAAGAATTCGGTTCCCTTAGGGCTGTTGATAACATTTCCATGGAAGTAAACCATGGGGAAATCGTTGGCTTTCTAGGACCAAACGGTGCTGGTAAGTCAACCACTATGAAGATTATAACTTGTTTTCAAACCCCCACATCTGGTACTGTAAAAGTTTGTGATCATGATATTAAAACAGGCTCTATCTTTGTAAGAAAGTGTATTGGTTATTTACCTGAAAGCGCGCCTTCCTACCCAGATATGAGCGTGATATCTTTTCTAAATTTTATTGCCAGCATTAGGGGTTTTAATAGCAAAGTAGCTAAAGCCAATATCGACAGAGTTGTTCAAATTTGCGAACTCGAAAATGTACTCCACAAGAAAATCGAAACACTATCAAAAGGTTTTAAGCAAAGAACATGTTTTGCCCAAGCCTTGTTACATGACCCAAAGGTTTTGGTATTAGATGAACCAACCGATGGTTTGGACCCAAATCAAAAATATATTGTTAGAAAATTAATAAAGGAGTTAGGTAAAAATAAAACCATCATTCTTTCTACTCACATTTTAGAGGAAGTTGACGCCGTATGTGATCGTGCAATTATAATTGCAAATGGTTCTATTGTGGCAAATAGTACACCAGAATCACTTCGACAAATGTCTCAACATTATGGTGCTGTGACGGTAACAATAAAGAATTCTGATTTAGAAAAAACAAAAACAGCTTTAAGTAATATCTCAACTATAAAAAATGTTGAAGTTTTAGAAAAAGACGACAAATATTTTGTAACCGCATATCCAAATGAAAAGCTAAAATCAATTACGGCACAGATAATCGATTCATCGAGAAACAGTGGGTGGAGTTTTTCACAAATATTCACAGATCATGGCAAACTAGAAGATGTTTTTCGCCAATTAACGATTAAATCATAAAAGGAGTTAAAAGTGGATTCTATTTTGAAAATTGCAAAGCGTGAATTAACAGCTTATTTCACGACCCCTATTGGCTATGTTTTTATTATAGCCTTTGTTTTATTTCAAATGTTTTTTTTGTTTGAGCTAAATAATTTTTTTGATCGCAATAAAGCAGATTTAACTGATTTTTTCGATATTTTGCCATTTATATTTTTAATTTTTATCCCTGCCATTGGCATGAGACTTTGGTCGGAAGAACGCCGCACTGGTACGATTGAAATTTTATTGACTCTCCCTATATCAATAACGGAAGCTGTCATAGGAAAATTTCTAGCTGCTTGGGCTTTTATATCTATATCATTATTAACAACATTGACGATTGTTTACACTACAGTAAAACTCGGTTCGCCAGATTTGGGTGTAATAACAGCAAATTATATTGGTGCAATTTTAATTGGTGGTGCTTATTTAAGCATTGCAAGTTTTTGTTCAGCTTTAACAAAAAATCAAATCATAAGTCTAATTATCAGCGTAAAAATATGCGTAGTATTTTTATTTTTAGGGCATCAATCGTTTTTAAATATCGCCAAAGGCTTTGCCAATAAAATTGAATTTATTGGTATTTCAAGCGAAAGCCTAATTAACTTTGTTAGTTCCTTTAGTTTTTGGAAATATCAAATAAACATAAAAAGAGGAATCATTGATTCACGAGACATCTTTTTCTTTATCATATTTATAGGTTCTATGATTTACTTGAATATTAAATTAATTAACGCAAACAAAGCTAAATAAAGGGTTGAAAAATGAACAAAACATCCACAATAATATCAGTACTTTTAGTTATAATAGTTGCGATTTTATTAAATGCCGTTAGTAGCAATATAAAAATTAAACTTGATATAACAGAAAATAAGCTATATACCCTATCTGATGGTACTAAAAAAATAATTAATAAAATTGGCGACGAAATCACTTTTAAGCTTTATATGTCAAATTTGACAGGAACAAATAAAGCGATGCTAAATGATTTAGAATCACACAAAAAAAGCGTTCTAGAGTTTTTAGAACAATATACGGAACTTAACAACAAAATAAAACTTGATGTTATTCAGATTGACCCAGACTCTGAAGATGAAGACGCCGCAGTACGCTATGGGTTAACAGGGGCACCAATTCAAGATGGCACAAAATTTTTTATCGGTTTAGTTGCAATTAACAATAGTGTTGCTGATAAAGAAGCAATTATCCCCCTCATCTCACCAGACCCAAACTTTATGGCAACATTTGAATACGAAGTTAGCAAATTACTCGTTGAAATAACTAGTAAAAGCAAAATAAAAATAGGAGTCCTATCTAGTTTTCCAGTTCTTGGCACAAAAATACCACCACAAATGGCCATGTATAATAGAGGCATGAAAGACCAAAAACCATGGGCATTTGTACAAGCCTTAGAATACCAATATGAGTTTGTTGAAGTACCAAAAGAAACAGCAAATATTATTTCAATGGGCATTAATGGACTAATTATTATTCACCCCAAAGACATATCTCCTACAACTCAATTTGCAATCGATCAATATGTAATGTTCGGTGGTAAAGTAATCATGTTTTTAGATGAGTTGAGCGCATTGGATAACCCACCACAACAAGAACAAAATCAATATGGGCATAAAAGAACATCTGAACTTGACTTGCTAACAACTACTTGGGGGTTAAAAAGAACTATTGATAATGTTCTAGCAGATAAAGAAATGGCAACTGAAACAAATATTGTTAATAGTTCTGGAAACTACGAAGTTGTTATGCAACCAATTGTGTTAACGGCTGGGGTTAAGAATTTTTTAGCAAACTCAAGACTAACAAGTGGCATGCAGAATATTTTTATTCCCTATGCTAGTTCCTTTGAAAAAATTGAAAAACCAGGGTTAAAAATTGAAAACATCATATCTTCTTCTCGCCAAAACGCAGATATACCATCTATGTTAGTTCTGTCTGGTGACCAGTCAAAAATCAACAGCACCATTAATAAAATGTTGTCAGAAAAAGGCCCCAGAGATGAACGACCAATTGTCGCACAAATTACGGGGAAATTTCCAAGTGCCTTCCCAGATGGTAAACCCAAAATAAAAGCTGAATCTGATGCAAATACACCTGAAGAAGCCGACAAATCTGTACCATTAAAGGAATCAACTGGAAACCCAGTTGTGGTTGTTGTTGCTGATTCAGATATGTTGCAAGATAAAGTTATGTTTCGACAAAATGCTTTTGGCCAAGTCCAATTTTCCAATTTTTATTTGGCTCAAAATCTAATTGAAATGACAATGGGCAATGATGACTTAGTTACAATAAGAAATAAGTCGATCAATAATAGACCATTTACTGTATTAGATGATATCAAAAAAAAGGCCGAGGAAAATACACAAAAAGAGATTGCGGAGTTTCAAAAAGCAGAAGCTGCTGCAAGTGAGAAATTAAGCAATTTTCAAATTAAATCTGAAAACGGTCAATTGAAAATAACTTTAACTCCTGAACAAGTGGAAGAACAGAAAAAGTTGCGTGAACAAATGACCGAAACAAGAAAACAAATTCGCAAATTACAGTATCAACAAAGAAAAGATGTAGAAAAAATGATAGAAAACTGGAAATGGTTCAATTATCTTTTTGCGCCATTATTGATACTTATTATAGGTGTAATAGTGCTTTATTTTCAAAATAGAAGGGTTAAATAACATGGAGAAAAAAAATCTAATTTTAATCGGTATTATACTTATTCTTGCTGGTATTTTTTATGTATCAAAAAACAAACCACAAGCTTACAACCAAGCGTCGAAAAAATCAGGTGTAAACTTAGTAGAGCTATCGACCGGTTCAATCGACAGCATTAGAATTACAAAAGGCAAAATGCCATTAAATCTAGTGCAAAAAGAAAATATTTGGGTCGTTCAGGAAAAAGAAAATTACCCTGCAGATTCAAAAAAGATTGCTGATCTGGTTAATCGACTACGCGAATTGAAAGGCGATACTTTTTATTCTTCTGATAAAACGAAATGGGGCAATTTTCAAGTTCTTGACCCAAATGAAAATCAATCGGAAGAAGCAGGAACAAAAGTAGAACTAATCAATAAAAAGGGTGAAATTGTTGCCAGTTTAATCATTGGAAAAGTAAAAGAAAGTAAAGAAAACAATGAAAATGCCTATGCCCCACCTAGAAAAAGCATATTTGCTAGAAAAACTGACTCAGCTGATGTCTATTTATGTAATGTTATCGTTACAGTTGACAACGCCCCTTCTAATTGGATCGAAAAAGAGCTAATTGATATCAAGAAAAATAAAATAAGAGTCATTGACATTAAAAACAACAATAAAAATCCAGTTCATATTGCTAAAAATAAACCAAGCGATACACCTATTTTAAGCAACATCCTAGAAACCCATAAACCTAACAATTCATCTATTGAAAATGTCTTTAGAGCTGCTGAGTCTCTTCGTATAGAGTCTATTTTAACAAATGATGAAATTAAAGATTTTAAATTCGTTCACAGCTTTGCTTTCAAAGACTTTGAAGGTTTGATTTATGAGTTAAATTTTACAGAAGCGATACCTGAAAAATCAAGCCAACATTGTATGCAAATCAAAGCAAGTGTAGACGAAGAATATCTAAAAGAATCAAGCAATGCTGAAGAAAATTCAAAAGAAGGTTTTACTAAATTAAGTGCGGATCAAGCTCAAAAACAAGCAAAAGAATTTAATGATAAACATCAAAAATGGAATTATTTGCTTGCTAGTTGGGTCGCGAAACGGTTCCTTAAAGATATGGAAGAATTATCGGAACCGATTAAAAAAGATACTCCTGTAGTTCCTGAAAATAAGGAAAATAGCGATTTGGAGTTTAATGAAAGTGATATTATAGCTAATAATGGCGAACAAATTACTTGTAGTCATATTTTAATTGCTTACAAAGGGGCTTCGAATGCAACTGCCACTAGAACAAAAGAAGAAGCCAAAACATTAGTAGAAACTCTTTTGAAAAAATGTAAGGAAGAAAATGCTGACTTTGCAGCTATTGCAAAAGAAAATTCTGATGATGGCTCAAAAGCAAATGGTGGCGACTTAGGTGCTTTTGGTAAAGGAGCAATGGTCAAACCTTTTGAAGAAGCCGCTTTTTCGTTACAAGTAAATGAGGTCTCTGCCATAGTAGAATCACCTTTTGGTTACCATATCATTAAAAGAACTAAGTAACTAGCTTTAACACTTCCTCCTTTGGGCGCACGATACCGTGCGCCTTTTTTTTATAAAATTTGCTCGACTTCGAAATTCTTAAAAAAGATAGTATTTCCCCGCATAGGAATGGGCAAAAATGAACTATTTTTATAATAGCTATTTTAAGAGCCAAATATCAAATTGAGTACGATTTCGTAGAGCCTATTATTTCCCTTTATTTTAAATCACATTTTAACATAATAGACCTTTTTTATAAAGACCTAATAACTTACACAGAAGGTTTTATTAATGTCTAATCACACTGACTCTTTGGTCTTAAAAAACAAGATCCGATTTGTAACTGCTACCTCCCTATTTGACGGCCATGATGCCTCCATTCATATTATGCGTCGCATTTTACAACAAGAAGGCGCGGAGGTTATTCATTTGGGGCATAATCGCTCGGTCAATGATGTTGTTGAAACGGCAATACAAGAAGATGCCCATGGCATTGCCGTTTCATCTTATCAAGGAGGACACATAGAATATTTTACCTATATGATTGAACTGTTGAAAGAAAAAGGTGCTGGCCATATAAAAGTTTTTGCTGGTGGCGGCGGTGTCATTGTAGCAGAAGAGATAAAACTTCTAGAATCACGCGGGGTTTGCAAAATTTTTTCACCCGAAGATGGTCAAAAAATGGGTCTTGTTGGTATGATTCATTATATGTTAAGAGCATGTGATGCCATCAATTATGAATACTTAAAAGTAATTCCAAATAATTTAACACCAAATCAAAGCAGTATTATTTCAAGAATTATCACCACTATTGAAGAAGAAAACAATGCTGAAGCATTAGTTGCCAAAGAAGATTTGAAAAAGTCAATTGAAAATGTAATTAAAAAAATGCCCACGAAACCATTTGTTTTAGGGTTTACTGGCACAGGTGGCGCTGGTAAAAGCTCACTTGTTGACGAAATTATATTGCGATTTTTAGAGACTTACCCTAAAAAGACAATTGCTGTTTTAAGTGTAGACCCTACCCGTAGAAAAACAGGTGGGGCTTTATTAGGTGACCGCATTAGAATGAATTCCGCCTCGAACCCGCGTGTATATATGCGTTCGATGGCAACGCGTCGTGCTAATTTAGCTACAAGTGCCTATGTTAAAAATAGTATCGAGGCACTTCAAGCATCTGGTTTTGATTTGGTCATCTTAGAAACGGCTGGTATCGGCCAAAGCGATAGTGAAGTTACCGAATTAACAGATGTTTCAATTTATGTAATGACACCAGAATACGGCGCACCTACTCAACTTGAGAAAATCGATATGCTAGACTATGCTGATATCATCAGCATTAATAAGTTTGACAAAAGCGGCGCATTAGATGCCCTACGCGAGGTAAGAAAAACTTATCAAAGAAACCAAAAACTTTTTGATAAAAGCCCAGATGCTATGCCAGTATTTGGCACTTGTGCCCATCGCTTTAATGATTTAGGTACTAATACATTTTTTAATCGACTTTTTGAAATCGTCAAAGAAAAAACAAAAAACCAAACTTGGCAATTTAATAAGTTGCCGGAAGGTGAACCAAACACAGCCAACTTAATACCTTTGAACCGCACCCGTTATTTAAGCCAAATTGCTACAACGGTTAACAATTATCGTAATAAAACCTATCAAGATGCTGAATTAGCTCATAATGCAGAAGGTCTACATTGCGCGCTACAAACAATAGACGAATCAGTTCCGTTTATTGGCAATCTATACAACCAAGACAAATTGACAGAAGCAAATATTGAAAAATCCATCCTAACCTTAAGACAAAGATACAACTCTATCATCAAAGAACTATCAGAAGAATCCATACATATCATCAAAAATTATGACTCACTGATGGATATCTACCAAAAAGATGTTGTTACTTATAAGGTTAGAGATAAGGAGATAAAGGTCGAAAACTTTGTTGAATCTTTAAGTCATTTAAAAATACCCAAAGTCGCCGTCCCTCAAGCTAAAGATTGGGCGAGCCGTATCATTTTTGGTAGACTAGAAAATGTACCTGGAAATTTCCCCTATACTGCAGGTGTATTTGAATTTAAACGCAAAGGAGAAGACCCTACGCGCATGTTCGCAGGCGAAGGTACAGCCGAGCAAACCAATCGTCGATTTCATTTTGTAAGCAAAGGTCAAAAGGCAACTCGATTATCTACAGCATTTGATTCGGTTACATTATATGGTTCTGACCCAGATAAGCGTCAAGATATCTATGGAAAAATTGGTAATTCAGGTGTTTCCATTTGTAGTTTAGATGATGCCAAGCGATTATATTCAGGTTTTGATTTATGTGCGCCAAACACTTCCGTTTCAATGACGATTAATGGCCCAGCCCCTACTATACTTGCGTTTTTTTTGAATTCAGCTATTGATGCCGCCTGCGAAAGAAAACTGAAGGCAGAAAATAGATGGTCGGAGGCTGAAAATAAAATCGAAAAATATTTTAAAAACAAAAATATGCCAAGACCTACCTATCGTGAAAAGCTACCTGCTGGGCATGACGGCATGGGGTTAGGTTTTTTAGGGTTATCGGCTGATAAAATTCTTGATGCAAAAGAATACAATGAAATTAAAACCAATGTACTAAGTGTAGTACGAGGAACTGTACAAGCAGATATATTAAAAGAAGATCAAGCCCAGAATACTTGTATATTTTCAACTGAATTTGCCATGCGAATGATGGGCGATGTGCAAGCTTACTTCATTACAAAGAATATTCGAAATTTTTACAGCGTAAGCATCAGTGGCTACCATATTGCTGAAGCTGGTGCAAACCCTATAACCCAATTGGCCTTTACACTTGCAAATGGTTTCACACTACTCGAGTACTATCATTCTCGCGGCATGAAAATTGATGACTTTGCCCCAAATTTATCTTTCTTTTTTAGTAATGGCTTAGACCCTGAATATAGCGTCATTGGTAGAGTGGCTCGCAGAATTTGGGCTGTCGCTCTAAAAGAACTATATAAAGGCAACGATCGCAGCCAAAAACTAAAATATCATATTCAAACATCTGGTCGTTCTTTGCATGCACAAGAAATAAACTTTAATGATATTCGAACAACATTACAAGCTCTCTATGCCATCAGTGACAATTGTAATTCGTTGCACACCAACGCCTATGATGAAGCAATTACCACCCCCACTGAAGAATCTGTGAGACGCGCCATTGCCATTCAATTAATTATCAATACCGAATTAGGCCTAACCAAAAACGAAAACCCAAATCAAGGCAGTTATTTCTTGCAAAAATTAACAGATACCGTAGAAGAAGCTGTGCTTAAAGAATTTTCTGCTATTGATGCCCGCGGTGGGGTTTTAGGGGCAATGGAAACCATGTATCAACGAAGCAAAATTCAAGAAGAATCAATGCATTATGAGCATTTAAAACATAATGGCGAATTAGAAATAATTGGGGTCAACACCTATCTCAACCCAGATAAAGACCTACCCCAAAAGCCGATTGAACTTATTAGATCCAGCGATGAATCCAAGAACTCACAAATTCAACAAATTCAGCTTTTAAAAAATCTATATGAAAAAGAACAATTAGAAGCCTTACAAAAACTAAAAACAGTAGCACGAACAAACGGCAATTTGTTTGAAGAATTAATGGAAGCAACTAAGGTTTGTACGCTAGGCTCTATTACATCAGCTCTTTATGAAGTTGGCGGACAGTATCGAAGAAACATGTAATTAGACTGAACAGACGAAAAGGTATTCAATGAAAAACGAATTAAAAAACTTTGAAATAGCAACCCGTAAAATTATCATGTACCCTGACTTAAGCGTTACAGGTCGTTTATTTGGGGGTCAACTTTTAAGTTGGATTGATGAAGCTGTTGCAATGATAGCCATGAAAAAAACTGGAACCAAAAACTTAGTTACAAAAAAAATAAGTGAAGTCGTTTTTAACGCCCCAGGGCTATTAGGTGATGTCTTAGAGATTTGGTGTAAACCTAAAAAATTAGGCAATACGAGTATTACTCTTGATTGTCATGTAACAGTCTGGCGTTGCAATGAACAGCTACAATTGAATATTTGTTCTTGCACCATCATTTATGTTGCGATCGACCACAATGGTAAACCATCGGTTTGGAATAAAAAGAAAAAATCTAAGTGAGTTCACCTAAAAAAGGGAACTTCTCAGCGCCTATTCAATTATGCCATCTTTTAATTTTAAACGATAGCTGGAAAATACGCTAGATTTAGAGATAAACCCTAAATATTTACCATTTTCCGTTACTGGCAAATTCCAGGCTTCTGTTTCATCAAACTTTTTCATCACTTCTTCCATTGATTCTGTAGATAAAATAACCGCAGGCGGATTTATCATTAGTTCGTTGACTATTAGAATATTGTATAGTTCCGTTTTGAAAATAATATCTCGAATATCATCTAAAATGATGATGCCTAAAAAATCGTTTTTATCATTAATGACAGGAAATATATTTCTTCGAGATTTTGAAATAATTTCTACTAACTGCCCCAAAGTATAATTAGGTGAAATCAGTTGAAAATTAGTTTCTATTAGCTGTTTCACATCAATTGTAGTTAATACATTATGATCCCTATCACTAGTAAATATATCACCTTTAAGCGATAAGCTTTTTGTATCCATAGGATACGATTCAAAATACTTTGATATAGCAAAACTGATAGATGAAACCAACATCAAAGGAATGATTAAAGAATACCCTCCTGTAATTTCTGCAATTAAAAAAATAGCTGTAAGCGGTGCATGGTACAACCCGCTTAAAACACCAGCCATACCAACTAAAGTGAAATTGCTAATTGGCAAATGCGAAAGATGAAAACTATTTATTAGCTTTGAAAAGAAAAAACCCAAATAGGCACCAATAAACAAAGAGGGTGCAAAATTCCCGCCATTTCCCCCACTACCAATAGTAATAGCCGTTGCAATAGTTTTAGCAAATATAAGCACTCCCACTGCTATAAGAACCACAGACTCATTGTTTTGAAAATGCTGAAATAAACTATTATTAAGAATTTCTTCTGGCTTTTGTTGTGCCAATAACTTTATACTATTAAAGCCTTCTCCGAATAAAGTTGGAAATATTAAAATTAAAATCCCTAAAAAAACACCTCCCAAAATGGCATTCCTATAAATATTACTTTTAGTGTTATGAAATATTTTTTCAATTTTCGTGAAAACTCTTGCGTGATATACTGAAACAGCCCCCGCACAAACACCCAATACCAAATAAAAAGGAACATTGTGATAATTAAAAGGCTGGTTCATTTCAAACGATAAAAGAATTTCATTTTCTAAAATAATTTTGGATATTAATGCACCAGATGCAGCTGCTAAAATTAAAGGAGCAAATGCAGTTATGCTAATGTCAATTAATAATACTTCTAATGCAAATAATACACCTGCAATCGGTGCATTAAAAGTTGCCCCGATCCCAGCCGCAACACCACAAGCAAGTAATAGAGTTCTTTCTTTATATGTTAATTGGAAGGATTTAGAATAATTTGCACCAAAAGCAGCACCCGTAATTACAATGGGTGCTTCTAACCCTGCCGACCCACCAAAGCCTACAGTTAAAGAACTAGTCAATATTTGTGCGTAAGTTTGCTCTTTAGGTATAACGCTTGATTTTTTTGCAATAGCATAATGCACATGCGATAACCCTTTATCCAGTTTATTTTTTAAAAAGGTTTTAATAACCAAAAGCGTTAACAAAATACCAACCATTGGTAATGCTAAATATAAATATTTGTAAACACCATCTTGACTAAATGTTACTGAAACTAAAATAAAATGAGCAAAAGTTTTTAATGCAATTGCGGCCAACCCAACAAATAAACCAACAACAATGCTTGAAAAAATAATAAATTGCTTTTGGGTTAACTTCTTTTGGGGCAAAAATAATAAGGCTTTGCATTTTTCTTTAAACAAAGTATTCATAAACCGCCAAACTTCAATTATCTTTGAGAAATTTTAAAAGGTATCTCAATCATCCTACAATTCTGATACATCCGATTACTTTTAAAAATGATGGGCGCTCTACTCCAAAACTCTGGAAAAATTTTCGATTTTGTTATAAACCTAAATTTATTCCAGTTCTGCCGAATTAGGCATTTTGCCAGCTTGTATCATTTCCCATTCTTCTAAAGTCATATACAAGTCTCTAGCCACACTACCTTTATGAGGGCCAATGATTCCTCTTTCTTCCATCATTTCAATTAATCGAGAGGCACGATTGTAACCAATACCCAATTTTCTTTGCAATAAAGAAGCAGAACCTCTTTCAGATTCTAGTACGATTTTTACCGCCGGGTCAAATAGTTCATCATCTCCGCCAGGTAAACCATCGTCATCATCGTCATCATCTTCATCTTTAGATGGTTTGCAGTTTACTAATTCCTCGTCAAATTTAGGGCGTAATTGTTTTGTACAGTGCTCAATAATTGCATTAATCTCATCATCAGATATATAAACTCCTTGTGCACGCACCAACTTAGAGGTACCCGGAGGCATAAACAACATATCACCCATGCCTAACAGACCTTCAGCACCTTGTTGATCTAAAATTGTTCTTGAATCTATTTTGGAAGCCGTTTGAAAAGATAATCGAGTTGGCATATTTGATTTAATCAAACCTGTCACAACATCTACGGAAGGTCTTTGTGTTGCAAGCACAACATGGATACCAACCGCTCTAGATTTTTGAGCTAAACGCGTAATACAAACTTCAACTTCTTTTGGAGCAGACATCATTAAATCTGCCAACTCATCTACAATCACAACCGTATAGGGCATTGGTAGTTGAACATCTTCTTCTTTAACCTCTTCGTATTTACTTAGTTTTTTAATAATATCTTCTTTGCTTAATGAGTTGTAAGTTGCTATATTTCTAACACCAACTTTTGAAAGTAAACGGTAGCGTTTTTCCATTTGCTCTACTAATCTTTCGAAAACAGCGGTAGCCTTTTTCATATCAACAACCACTGGCATAGACAAATGCGGTAAACCTTCGTAGCCTTTCATTTCAACCATTTTAGGGTCTATCATCACCATTTTTAATTCATCGGGTCTACAAAACATCATCATACTAACAATTAGAGAGTTTAAACAAACCGATTTACCTGAACCCGTCGCCCCCGCAATTAAAACATGGGGCATTTTAGTAATATCTGAAATTAAAGCATTGCCTGCAGCATCTCGACCTAATACAAAAGGCAAATTGTATTTGGATCTATCAAAACCTTCAGAATCGATAATAGACAATAATCTTACATCTTCTTTAATAGCATTTGGAATTTCAATACCAATTGTAGATTTACCAGGCATAGGGGCAATTATTCTTACAGAAACTGCTTCTAAAGCCATAGCTATATTATCTGGCAATGCTAGAATTTTTTGCACGCGTATACCCTTGCCAATTGAAATTTCAAAAAGAGTTACAACTGGCCCTTGCACAATATTAACAATTTCTGAAGAAATTCCAAAATCAGATAAGGTTTCGGTCAATTTAATGGCTTTCTCTTCAAGCACACTTTGACTTTCTTTTTTTACTTTTTTAGATTCTTCAAGTAAGGTCTTAGGGGGTAACACATATTCTTTGTCATCTCCACGCATTTGTTGAATATCATCATCTTCTTGCGTTACAATTTCATCAATAATGGTAGCCGGTTTTTTCTTTTGAGCTTCTTGAACTGCTCTTGCAGCGGCCATAGCCGCTTGCTTTTTGCGCGCTTCCTGTTCTCGTTCTAACGCGACTTGCGCTTCTCTTGCTTCTTCTTCTTTTTGAGCTTGTTTTTCTTCCGATTTTAATTTTTTCTTAGGCTTTTCATTTAACGGCACATCAACGATTTCTTCTTCTTTTTCGTCCTCATCGTCTTCTTCATTTTCGACAACTTTTACATTCACAGATTTCTTTTTTAGCAGTTCTTTTGGTATTACATCAACAACTTTTTCAAAATCGGTTTTGACTTGTTTGATTTTTTCAACACTCGCTTTTTCGTGTTGCGCGCTTACGCTTGCTAATTGAGGCTCCATTGCATTTTTTGACAATTGGTTAGTTAACTCCTCCACATTCAATTTTTGTACAGGTTTGAAAATTTTGCCTATAACTAAATTAGTAAAAATTAATAGTTTATCCTCCAACATCAAAAATAAACCTAAAAACGAAAACAGCAATAAACTTAAAGCCTCACCTAAAACACCGATTTTAGCAGTAAATAAAGTGTGATAAAAATGCCCGAATATCCCCCCCAAAGACGCTAATGGCCAATTAGCAAAAGATTCTCCAATATTTATCATTGCAAGCCACCCACTTAACGATAGACATAAAAATATGCCGCCTGTTACTCTTTGCATGGGTCGTTCTATGTGTATCGCACCAAACAAACAAAAACCACCAAAACAGGTTAATAAAATTATTAGATAGGAAGAAAAACCAAAAAGATATAAAAGATGTTGCGCAATGGTCGCCCCATAAGGCCCACAAATATTTTGCACTTCGCCTTTCATGGGGTAGATAGTGCCTGGAACATCTTCTGGTCGAAATGAAATTAAGCTGAATATCCCTATTAAGCCTATAACTCCTAAAACAGCCCCTGCGATAGTTGTATAAATTTCAGCTTTTTTCATCATAAACCTTCAAAAACATTAAATCATTTTTACACTTTATAAAGTATAAAGTATATATTTGGTTAGACAAGCAAACTTTTGAAAATTTATAGGTTTTTGAGATTAATTTCGCAGGTAGTGTTTAATCTTTTTTTAACGCAATTTCAAGTTATAAGTTTAAATATAAAAAATCACTAGTTAAAATGGAACTTTATTTTTGTTAAATAGTTTAATATCAACCGATTATAAACAGTTAATTGTTTCAGAGTCTAGCAAAAAAGAAAAGAAATTATACAGGTAGGATGTACGCCCCCAGTTTAGAACTTGGGGGCAATGCTTAATTAAAGTGATTGTTTTACTCGTTTGTGACTACTCTTCTTTTTTGGAATCGGATGAACACTTTTACCCGCTTCAATAATTTTATTAGCTCGACTTGCCTTTGAAGCCATTTTCTTGGCAATTTTCAATCTAAGTTTTCTATTTGAAATGGTTCCACCTTTTTTAAGAGGTCTATTTAAAAGTTTCCCGACATGTACTCCTGCATGTTTTACAGTTCTCGATTTAGCCATTTTATCTCCTTTTGCCCATTTTAAAAGCTGAGCATTATATACCATTATTATTATTTTCAACTATTCTTGTGCGTATTCTCTTCTAAAATCAATCGTAAATCTGCTTGAATTTTCTTTAATTCAAGCAGTATCGCTTCTTCAATCTCTTTTCGAGCCATAGTTTTCACTTTTTCTTCCCATTCAATCAAAGTATCACCTAGACTCGAATCGAGTTTGTTAGAATCCATATTTTTACTCATACTATAATACCGCTTTTTGGCATTTCAGCTGATGGTTTGACAGTTGTATTGCCAGTTTTCTTTCGTATCAAAACGACAATCGGCGAAGCTATAAAAATTGTAGAATAGGTACCAGCTAAAATACCGATTAACATTGTAAAAGCAAAACCATGAATTACGGCACCACCATATAAAAAGAGTGAAAGAGTAGCAAAAAATACAGTTAAAGAAGTCCAAATGGTTCTACTTAAAGTTTGATTAATCGCTTGATCAAATACATTTTCAACTGTCATTGGAGTGTACTCAATTGTTGGGTCTCTCAAAGAAGCATCTAGTCGAGCTTTTTCAATATTTTCATTTTCTCTAATTCTATCGAAGACAACTATTGTATCGTTGATAGAAAAACCAACTATTGTCAACAATGCTGCAACAATATTTAAATCAACTCTACCACCAGTAGGTAATAATGACCAATACCCCAAACTCGCCATCGCAAACAAAACATCATGTGCTAATGCCGCACAAGCTCCAAACCCAAAGGCAAAATCAGAAAATCGAATTCTTACATAGAGTAATATCGCTACCATTGATAGTAATATAGCAATGATTGCTTTAACTACTAAATCATGTGCAATATCTGCACCAACATTATTAATAGAAATAATTCCAGAAGCGGGGTCTAAATCAAAAATTTTGATTAATTCTTCAGAAAATTTATTTAACTTAGCATTAATGTCTTCTTCTGATTTGTCAGCCAATTTCTTTGATTCTTTGCCATCACCTAATTGCTCATGCTCTGCATCCAAACGAATCATATACTTATCATATAAATTATCGTGAGTGAAAGAAACATTGTCCTCAATATTTTGTATCATGGCATTAGTGTAACCAGCTTTTTTCATTTTACTTCTTACTTCATCACTACTTAGTGGTGCTTTGAGCCTAATCATAGCACTCAAACCACCCTTAAAATCAACATCTAACATATCATCGCCCTTTTGGAAGAACACAACCAACCCACCGATAATAATAATTGTGGATATTGCAAAAGCGACTTTATGCATCTTATAAAACGGGATTTTAGTTTTACTAAAAATTTTCATCATACTTAAATTTTTAATTGCATTCAATTCAAGTAATACTTTAAATAAAACTTTAGATAAAAATAATGCAGTGAACATCGAAACCAACAAACCTATTATTAATGTTGTAGCGAAACCTTTCAAAGCACTCGTGCCCGCATTAAACAAAATAATACCTGTGATGATGGTTGTTAAATTGGAGTCAAATATTGTAGAAAACGCCTTGTCAAACCCATCTTGTATTGATAGCGCCACGGATTTACCTAATGCAAGCTCTTCCCGCATTCTTTCGTAAATTAAAATGTTGGCATCCACTGCCATACCCATTGTTAACAATAAACCCGCAATACCTGGTAAGGTCAAAACTAGCTTAGTGTGAATCATGATTACCAAAATCAAGGCAATATTTGTCACTAAAGCTACAATGGAAATAACACCCGCTAAACGATAATAAACCGCCATAAATAGCAAAATCGCTGACCCACCAATTATTATCGCAAGTCTTGATTGTTCAATTGAATCTTTACCTAGCGTTGGCCCAACATTAAACTCTTGTGCAAGCTTAAGTTTAATTGGCATACTACCAGACAACAAAATTTTTGCTAAATCTGCCGAAGAAGTTTCATCAAAACTCCCGTGAATGTAACATGTACCACCTGCAATCGCAGATGAACTAGATAGCATTGTTATCACTTTGCCATCTAACACGATAGCAGTACGACGACCTGTTTTAGCAGCGTCATCCGTCAAATCATAAAACTTTTTTGCTGTAGCTCCGTCAAATTTAATATCAACTACCCAGCCTTTGTTTTCGTGGGTATCAAATCGAGCAGATGAATACACGATTCCGTCTTTAAAGCGAAACGCCAACCTAACTGGGCTTCCACTGAACACAAATTCTTTAATTCCTTCGCTTTTATCATCAACATCATTTACTTCAAACCAAAATGAAATTTGACCTGGAACATTCATTTTTCGTTTGATATCTTCGATTTTATTTTTTGTTAATTTGGTTGATTCATCTTCCGTCTTACCTTTTACAGCAGGTATCTGAACTTCTATTCTTTTACTACCAATCGTATGAACGATGACTCCTTCACCACCAGATGCATCCAAACGATTATTGATTGTAGTAATAGACCTCCCAACCATTTCAGATAACTCTAATGGGCTTTTACCAACCTCTTCCCCTTCGATAAAATCATAATCGTAAATTAAAGACGCGCCACCAGATAAATCTAGACCCAAATGGGAATCGCGGGTTTTAAGGGTATAAATACAGCCAATACCCACTAATATAACTATTATAAATTGAATTATTGTAGTCGTTTTCATGTTTGCCTTTCTCGTTATTTAGCTTATTTTGATTAACTTTTTAGTACTTTAATTTCAATTAATTCACATAACATGAATTGTTGAAATTTCCAATTTTGGTTACTTATGAAAGTTGTTCAAATGGCGGGCCATGACTAACACGAGCACGAATGGGGCAAAAAGGAATCTTAAGACTTTTGAAAACAATCGAGCTAACAGTATCAAAAAAATTGATATGATTCAAATCAAAATATGTTTTAAAGTTACAAGCTTTATTTTCATCTTTGTCAAAACCTACAAACTTATAATCAATACTTGCGCAGCGTGAATAAGAAAAAGCAACTTGCCTAACAAGCAGTAAAGATTTATGAAAAGGCACATCTCTTAAAACAACTAAGGCATCATAATTATTGTTTTCCCCAAACTTAAAAAAGGAGTTTTTGACGCTTATATCTTTAACTTGGATTTTGCTAGCCTCTGGGAAATGAAGGTTTGCAGAAACCAAATTAATGCCAATTGCAAGAAAAGCGAATAAGCCAATTATACCTACGCTTTTATTGATTTTAACTAGAGGTTTTGACATAAAGACTTTATGCTTTCACAACATTAGAAAGAATGTCAACTATTGACGATTTTGTAAATGTTAATTTCGTTTTGTCATCCACTTTTAACACTACTTCAGATTCATCAACGCGATCAACTGTTCCTATAATTCCACCTGCTGTTAAAACCCTATCGTCTTTTTTTACTTTTGAAATTTTATCTTTTAATTCATTTTGCTTTTTGTTTTGGGGGCGTATTATTAAAAAATAAAATGCAAATGCTATAACAATAAAAGGTAAAAAACTAAAAATAATATTTTCACCACCAGGTTTAGGCTGATTAGTCGTTTCATTTCCTTGCGTTTTTAAACTAATAATAGCTTTATTTTCAACTACAGTTTCAACTTGATTTACAATGATTTCTTTATTTTTCACCAAACTCATATTTTGTTCCTTCTAACGGATCTTCTTTTAATTTTCTGTAAAACTCTTTTCGAAATTCGCCGAATCTCTTTTCAACGATAGACAATCTAACTTTAGCCATAAATTCAATTAAAAAAGCAATATTATGCAAAGAAACCAATATTGGCCCTAGCATCTCATCCGCTTTAAATAAATGCCTTAAATACGACCTTGTAAAGTTGGCGCAAGTATAACAATTACATTCTTTATCTAAAGGAAAAAACTCCTTTGCCAGACTAGCATTTTTTAGATTTATACGCCCTTCATTTGAAAAAGCCGTGCCGTTTCGCCCATTTCTAGTAGGTAACACACAATCGAACATATCGATACCCCTTGCCACCCCTTCTAGCAATTCCACTGGTGTGCCAACCCCCATTAAATATCGCAACTTTTCGGATGGCAATTCAGGATCTAAATAATCAAGTACTTCCAATCTTTTTACAAGTGGTTCCCCTACTGCAAGCCCGCCAACTGCATAACCAAAAAAATTCATGCTTTTTAATTCACGCGCGCTAAATAGACGCAAATCACGATCATCCCCCCCTTGCACAATCGCAAGTAATCTTTGATTTGCATTTTGGTGATGTTTTTGACAACGCAATGCCCAACGATGGGTTCTTTCGACGGTAGCTAAAATCTTTTCTTTGGTTGCTGGCAAAGCCGGAAATTCATCAAATGCCATTATCAAATCTGCACCCAATTTACTTTGAATATCCATTGATTCTTCTGGCCCCATAAACAAAGAAGAACCATCAATATGAGATTTAAAGTAGACACCTTCTTCAGTTACTTTGGCATTTTCGGATAAACTAAAAACTTGAAAACCACCACTATCCGTTAACATAGGCTTATTCCAAGACATAAACTTAGGCAACCCACCCGCTTCGGCAATTAAATCAGCACCAGGGCGCAAAGCCAAATGATAAGTATTTCCTAAAATAATTTGTGCCCCCATCTGATTTAACATATCGGGCGTAATGCCCTTAACGGAAGCTTGAGTGCCTACAGGCATAAATACTGGGGTTTTGATTACACCACGAGGTGTTTGCAAGGTACATGCACGCGCGCACTTTTCATCGATTGCATCAACTGTAAATTTAAAATTATCCATTAATAAAAAATGCTTTTTTGTGTTCCATAAATTTTTAATAAAACCGCAGTATTTTATTCACTCTTTTGTTTTTACCTAGCACAAAATGCATGTTTATAATAATCAGCTCTATCTTTCAAGAACGATATTACTATCATTTTGACTAATATTTGGTCCATTAATAAAACTTATAAAATGGAACATTGTCATAGTAAAATTTTAAAATATCTGAAAAACTTTTTCCCTCTAAAGCCATACCTTGGCTACCATATTGACATAAGCCAACCCCATGACCCCAACCAACCCCATTAAAAGTTACATTTTGAGCATCCATTGAAATCGTAAACAAACAACTTCTCAATTTAAAGGATTCTTTAACCACCTCGTTTCTAAATCGTAAAGCATTGAGCACATATTGTTTCTTATTGTCATCTATTATTTCTAATTCCAAAACTCTGCCAAACGAATCTTGCTTCAAAATTTTTATATCCGCAATTGTTGTTATTTCTTTTAGGCCATAATCTTGCAGAGCTTTTTGAATTGTCGATTTGGAAAATTTCGCAACCCAATTAAAGTTAGTGGGTTTCATTTTATTACAATAGTCACAGGGGCGACCAACCATAATCATCGATTTTTCTTTTTCCCAAGGCATAGAACTTAAATTAGCTGTTGCCCCTCCACAGGAGGAACTAAAATAGGCTCGAAAGGGTCGATCTTTATCGATCATTATAATACCTCTAGTTTCAATAACGGCTTTATTAAACTTTTCATTAACAGCTGAAGTACCAACAAAAACTTGCGATTTAGTTGTATTTTTAATATGCCATTTGGTGTTTTTTGAGGTTTGAATTTCAGATAAAGCATAGGTTCTTGAAGCAATAGCTTGGGCTTTAATTGCTTCTAAATTAAAGGTATCAACTGTTTCACCTGGCAAAACACCTAATAGATAAGTTTCTAAGTCAAGTTGATTTACTATAAAAAAGGTATTCGCTTTTAACTGATAAAAGATCAACTCACCCAAATAATATCGATCGTTCAGTTTTATGGGGTTGCCAACTACTGATGATATACGGATCTCTTTATTTTTTAAAATATCATAAATAGTTGGTGTGGTAACAACAAAACTACCTTCTTTTTCTTCGTAAATTATTTGAGCCTTTTTAACACCATTTTTAATATTTTTAACCACTTCATTTTTCGAGTTTAAAATTAAAAATTCACCTTCAATCGATATATCAATTGATTGTAAATTTTCATAAATCAAAACTTTGACGATAGGTATATTGGTTTTATCTTTAATGATTTCATAATAAGTTGGAATATGAGGTTCTTTTACACGCACAAAAAAGTACAAAAACAACGCAATAATTACAATAAAAAAAACAGCTTTTTTCATGCTAATTTCAAATTATGAGAAGAGATTTTTATTGTCTTTAATATCTAAATGCTCATACGCTTTGTAGGTAGCCACTCTACCTCGATCAGATTTTTCTATATAGCCTTCTTGAATCAAATATGGCTCGTAAATATCCTCAATTGTCGTTTCAACTTCATTAACGGAAATAGCAAGAGTTTTGAGCCCAACTGGTTTTTTAGCTTTAGTTAAAACCGTCAAAATGCGTCGATCTAAGTCTTCAAGCCCTTTAAAATCCACGCCAAGCATTTTTAACCCTTCCATGGCTATCGAGAGATCTACTAACCCATTACTTTTAATTTCAGCTAAATCACGAATTCTTCTTAAAAAACGATTGGCGACACGAGGCGTACCTCGACATCTTCTAGCTAATTCTATAGCCGCATCGTCATTAATCTTTACACCCAAAACACCAGCTGTTCTTAAAGTGATAACTTTCAACTCTTCATGGGTATAATATTTTAATTTTTCTCTGATACCAAACCGCTCCCGAAATGGTGTTGATAAATTCCCTTCTCGAGTGGTAGCACCCGCTAGCGTAAATCTAGGCAAAGGCAATTTTACAGATCGACTACCAGGGCCAGAATCAATTACGATATCAATAAAAAAATCTTCCATCGCTGAATATAAATATTCTTCCACAATAATCGGAATTCGATGAATCTCATCAACAAATAACAAATCGCCAACTTTTAAACTAGTTAAAATACCAGCGAGATCACCTGGTTTCTCTAAAGTTGGACCACTCGTCTCAACTATATTTACACCCATTTCTTTGGCTATAATTTTGGCTAAAGTTGTTTTGCCAAGCCCTGGTGGGCCTGAAAACAAAATGTGATCTAAAATATCACCCCTTCTTTTTGCCGCTTCAATATAGATTATCAAATTATCTTTGATGGATTGCTGGCCTGTAAAATCATTTAATAAAGATGGCCTAAGCACCTTTTCTAGATCTTGGTCATTCTTATTGCCGGAACCAGATACAATTCTTTCATTTATAAATTCAGATTCCATTATATAACTTTTAATGCCTCTCTAATGATAAAATCTAACTCAGCGTCAGGCTTTTCTTTTAAAACTTCTTGTACCGCTTGCATAGCATCTTTTTCAGAATAACCCAATGTAACTAAAGCACTAATTGAATCTTTTTGCTGACGACTCATTGGTGATTGGGCAGAACCACTAACTCGAATATTCCCAATTGATGAGCTTAATTCTAAGACTAAGCGCTCCGCTGTCTTTTTACCAATGCCTTTAGTTTTGCTTAATGCAATTACATTACCGGTTTGTATCGCCATAATCAATTGCTCTAAACTAGCACTTGACATAATTCGAATACCCGTAATTGGCCCAATACCACTTACAGAAGTCAATTTCTGAAAAAAAAGTCGCTCTTCAACAGACAAAAAACCAAACAATACATGTGCATCTTCCTTGACTTGCAAATAGGTATAAATCAAACACTCTTGCCCTACTTCCGGCAAGGCATCATAAGTTGAAAATGCAATATGTATAGAATAACCCACACCCTGTACTCGCAGTACAAGGTTGGTAGGTTGTTTAGAATATATTATACCAAATAGATGGTCATACATTAAGGTTTGAAGGAAAGGTTATGTTGATTTAAAAGAATGATAATTTCATCAAACGAAGTCTGACCAAAATTTCTAATAGCCATTAAATCTTCTTTGCTATATCGAGTCAATTCTTCTAATGTATGAATGTTTAATCTCTCTAAACACTTACGACTTCTTAATGAAATTTGCAGACTATCAATTGGAGTACCTTGTTTAACACCAACAGGCGCAACATCACTAATCAAAGCACGACTTAAATCTTTGTTCTCTTCTTTGCTGCTCTTTAACGACAACACTCTTTGGTTTAACATTTCCTTAATTTCTTTTAATGATGTCTCACCAAAATTCTTATAAGATAATAAGTCTTCTTCTGTTCTATTCACTAAATCGCCTAATGTCAATATGTTCATCTTAGACAAACAGTTTCTACTTCTTACTGACAATTCAAAGTCAGATACAGGTACATTGAGAATTTTCTCTGTCGCTTTTTTCTCCTGATCTTTCTTTTCATCAAAGATCATATTTTGAGAACCCATAGAATTGCTTAAATGTAGTCTCGCAATTAAATTGGTTTCATCAATTTCTAATGCTCTCTTAAAACAAGAAATCGCCTTAGCATAATGGTCATCATCTTCATACAATAAACCTAAATTTATTAATGAATTTACGGGAGTGTAACCATATGGTATGCATCGCAAATAAGTGGCAATCGCTCGTTCATTTTCATTATATAAATCATACAGATTCGCTAAACGAAATGCAACAAGATGAAACTCCTTGTTTTCATCGTAAAGGCTTTTGTAAATCGCCATTGCCTCATCCATTTCATGGCAAAATTCTTTAATACGACCCAATGCATATTGAATGTATTTATCGTTTGAATTATTTGCCTTGCCTTTTTCATATACACTTTGTGCTTCTTCAATCTTATCTAAACCAATTAATGTATCAACATAAGCCGCAACTTGAAATGGGTCACTAGGGTTAAAACTAGCAGCAAATAACTTGTTTGCTTCGGTATATTCACATCGACAAAGATGACTATGACCAAGAACTAGTTTCGCAAGAGCTGAACCGTTTTCTAGTTTTGCTGTTTCAATAATTAACTTATATTGACCGCAAATCCAATAGGCAAACGCTTTATTCTCAATTTTTAATTCATTCGAAAGACTACTCTGACTTATCTTCTCAGCACTTTTCACAAATGTTGCAGATGTTACCCCGCTCCTAAGAAATTCTAATCGTAACTTTTCTAAATCATTGATGCCATGTACTTGACCAGCAAGAAGTTTGTCTATAATTGGTGTGCTACCATCCATTCGGGAATCCTCGTTGTTTTTTGTGGGATATAATGTATTGTTCTGTAAAAAGCGAGCCATTATATTACTATTCCCAAATTGTCAAGTTAGGTTAACTACACGCTTATATTTAAAATAGTTTTCAATATGTCAATCGATCAAGGTTTTGAATCTAGCCAAAAATATTTAAACGAAAGAATCAATTACGAAGCCTTTCAGAACCCAGCCCTAGCCAACTACAAAATGTCTTTGGAAAATTTAATTAAATTAGACCAAACACTAAATTCTCCCCATAAAGAACTAAATATTATCCATGTTGCAGGCACTAAAGGCAAAGGCAGCGTCTGTATGCTACTCGAGCACTACTTACGCTCCCTCCATTTCAAAACAGGCTTATTTACCAGCCCTCACCTTTATTCTGTTAATGAAAGAGTGAGATTAAACGGTGCTAGTTTAAGCAATATGCAATTCGCTGAAATGATTTCAGATTTTCGTAATGAAATACAAAATGAAGCAGACAAAACATTATCTTACTTTGAAATAATGACCCTTGCTTCCCTTTTATATTTTAAAAAGAAAAAAGTTGACTGGTTAATTCTAGAAACTGGCTTAGGCGGAAGGCTAGACGCCACAAACATTGTAACGCCAAAAATATCCGTAATAACACGAATTGACTTAGATCATACCCACTTACTTGGTCATACACATGCACTGATAGCTGCTGAAAAAGCCGGCATCATTAAAAACAACACACCTATTGTCGCCTTACATCAAAAAGAAGAAGTGAATTTAGTTTTTGAAGAGAAAGCCAAGGCTCTAAAAGCTCCATTAACATTTGCAAAACCTTCTAATGAAAAATTTTATCAAGAGTTAAATTCAGCAGAAATTGAAAATTTTTCAATCGTAAAAACAACAATCAATAAATTAAGCCAACTCTTTAGAATAGAAGAAAATCAATCAAAACTAAATGATTTATTAAAACTAAAATTACCTGGAAGATACGAAGTTTTTAATTACAAAAACAAAACAATAATGTTAGATGTCGCACATAATGCCATTTCATACGAAAAGCTAATTGAAAAAGTAAAACTTAAATTCGCCCATAAAAAAATCGCCTTTGTTTTTAATTCCTCGCGCGATAAAGACATTGCCAAATTTAAACCAATCATTACCAATAACTTTGATGATATATATATTCTTCCGGTTTTAAATAACCCTAGAGTTTTTACACCTAAAGAACTTCAAGAAGCATTACAAATTGGAACAGCGTTTGATGATTTTAATGTGGGTATAGAACAAATATTAAAACAACCAAATGAAGTAGTAATATTTACGGGTTCTTTTTATCTGATATGCGAAGTAGGTAAGTTTTTTAACCGCACAGCCGATTTAACAAATTAAAAGTATCGACTCTGTATCTTTTTAATAACTTTAAAAATTTATCCGCGAGACCAATGAATATCTTTGGGTATTTTAACAATGCCATTTTTAATAATATCAGTTATAGCGTTATCTTGAGTTTCCGCTTCCCATTCTAAATTATTTTCTAATTTATTCGTAATTTTGATTTTAAATGCAGGCAATTCAGGCAATTCATTTAATTTAAAGCATGCCGTAACCACTTGATCTTTAATTAAATTTGCACCACACACCAATTTAATCTTTTTCCCAGCGGCATCACTATAAACAACTTTCCCGAGCTTCCCATCAATTTCAAATGGCAGGGTTAAAAGAAAACCACCATTTTCGCTTTTCATTCCTCGGATATTAGTTAAAGACAAAGGTTTGCTTTTGCCTTTTAATGGAATCGGGTTCCAAGTGGAGCCTATAAAAAGATTTAGATGATTCGCAATTGCCGCTTCAGATGCCATTACCATATGACCAGATGCAGTTGATTCCACTCGTTTTGCCGTATTCACATCATCCCCAATAATCGTATATTCCATCCGATCTTTAGAGCCAATATTACCAGCAATGAATTTACCGCTATGGATACCTATACCCATTTTTAAAGCCGTAGCACCTCTTGATTCTAAAATGTGATTAAAAGAAACTATCGCATTTTGCATATTCAAACCAGCTCGAATGGCAAATAAAGAATCATTTACAATTGCTTCGGGTGCACCCCAAACAGACAAAATGGCATCACCACCAAATTTATCAATAGTACCTTGCTCCTTTAAAATGATATGCACCATTACTTCAAAATATTGATTCAATCTTTCAACCATTTCAGCTGCAGATATTTTCTCACTCATCGAAGTAAAACCCACGATATCACAAAATAAAACGCTACCGTGTTTTGTTTCACCCCCTAATTCCAATTTGTTATTCATTACATTTTCTGCAACCTTAGGGGAGAAAAATCTGGCTAATTGAGCACGCTTATTCGCTTCTAAGGCTGCTGTTCTAACTAGATACGAACTTCTTAAAAACAAAGCAGCCAAACTCGATACACCAACCAATAAGTCTAAATCTTCTTTTAAGAAAGATTTCAAGGCATTACTTGATTCAATTTGAATCAAACCATATATTTTATCCATTGCAATTAATGGTACGCACATAAAACTATGAATATTTTCTTCGATAATACTCATACTCGCTGCAAACCCATCATCCGCTGAAGCATCTTTACACAACACGGCTTCTTTCTTTACCATCACCATGTGAACAACAGTTTTGCTTATTTTTAATTGTTTGACTGAAGTCTTATCTTGATCTCTAAAATACACAGCTTCTTCTTTTAACTTCTCTTCTGTGCTACCCGTCATGATAAACCCTCGATCAGCTTGAGGGAAAATTTCAAATAAACAAGATAAAATAACCTTAAAAAGCAAACTCTCATCTGGCTGCTCGGCAACTGTATTTGCTACCTTATAAAATGTCTCTAATTTTTTCTTTAAATCCCCACCAGAGTTTAAATCTAAATAATTCATGCCCTCCATCGCTATTGACATTTCAAGTTGATTTTCATCAAACATTTTATTGTCAACATAGACCGCTGATTCAACAGGCGCTAATTCATGAGCAGATAATTCAAAACGCAAAACCAAATCACCCAGTGCAATCAAGTCACCATGCTTTAAGGTGTGCTTGTGAATTTGCAAGCCATTCACAAAAGAACCATTGCGGGACTTCTGATCTTCTATCACAGCACCTTTTTCTTCTGGGTAAACTTTACAGTGCACGCGGGAAACATCTGGCGAAACCAAATGCACATCGCAACTTAAATCACGACCAAGCGTAAGCATCTTATCGACCTCAATCGACATCCCTTGGTGTTGACCATTTTGAAAAACAATTCTAGGCATTAATTAAAATCCAATTTTAATTCCCACATTTTACCAATTAGAGTAGTCAAAACAACAAAAATTATTAACAATTTGAAAACATTCGCTTTTTTCTCATCAAATTAATTAAGTTTGAATGCTTCTCCCCTCCCACCTAATTACGATTAATCAAAAGTTACCAAAATTTTTAAATTTAAAACCAATAAATCGCCAGCTACGAGACTTTCCTTTTTACGAATTTCTGATTTAATCGGCAACAAATAACCCTTGCGTTTTTTATCAGGAAAAATCGAAGTCTGCCATTTCGTTTTACCAATTAAAACCTCTACGGGCAATGAACCCCAGCCGCGTTTCAGTAACCCAAATCTTGCGGCAATAACCTTTGATTGTGTTTCTGGTACTGTTATAAAATGCCAAGCAGCTTTGCCGGGGTAAACCCATAATTTCGATTTCAACTTAAATTGCCTGATATCTTTCACTTGTCTTTACTCTTTCATAAATCTAACGGAGTAAATTGGAGGCAGAGTACTAGAAAGAAGAAACCAGTTCTCACCTGCATCTATACTTGCATATAAATTCCCTGTTGTAGAACCCATAATCAAAGCAGACCCCTGAATATCCATACCATGCCTTAACACCACATCGTAACAATATTTTTGAGGTAACCCTTTTCTCAATTCCTTCCATGACTTACCACCATCTTCCGTTTTAGAAACACACAATGCGTTGTTGACAGGTGCACGATTCTGATCGGCAGCTAATGGTACAACATAGGCAACATTTTCATCCTTTTCATCAACTGTAATCGGAAAACCAAAATTAGCCGGACCATTAATCTGACTTATTTTTACCCAATTTTCGCCATCATCAACGCTTCTGAAAATACCACAATGATTTTGTTGCCAAAGTACTTTTGTGTTTGAGGGGCTGCTCGTCACAAAATGAGTATCTTGCCCCACTTCAATATTTGGGTTAGGCATATAATCGGCCGTTACACCTTTATTCATTGCTCGCCAATTTTTACCACCATCAATTGTTCGAAAAAAACCAGCACAACTAATACCAACACTTATTTTTAAAGGGTTCTTTTCATCTATTATAATACTATGAATACCAGGGTTATCTTTACCACCGCCCATCCAATCCTTTAAACGCGATGGGTGATCCCACAAGCCTTTAACCAAAAAAAAATTTTCACCACCATCCGTTGATTCAAACAAACCACCAGGCTCCGTACCAATATATAAATGATTTGGTGTAGATTTAGCCCCTGCCACCATTACCCATAAGTATTTCATGACGGCCGGTTTTCCTTCTTTTATCCACTCATTTTCAGGGTATTTTGGAACAGTTTTTTCAACCCAATTCGATTCACCCTTTTTTAAGACATATAATTTTTGCCCCCAATGACCTAAATCACCACAAGCCCAAATATTTTGTGTACGACCATCTTGAAAAGCATAACTAAAAGTTGACCCGCCAAAACTTTCTTCAATGTTAACCAACTTTGTAGAATCAAAACTTACTTTTAACACACCTTTACGAGTACCTAAAATTGCCACATACATAATTGTTTCCTTTTGTTTGATAAAGTCTTAAAACGATATAACGATTCACCCACCTGATAATGCTTGTAAAATAAAAACCTCTGAAACTTCCTTTAAAGATACATTCAAATTACTTTTATTCTCAATTAACACCCCATCTAAAAAAACATTCACATGTTTTCTAATGTCTCCATTATCTTCTAACAAATAACTGATTAACCCAGGGTACAACTCATTTAATTTTTCCATTAATTCTTTTAAATTATCAACCATTAAATTTTGTGGTTTAAGTGTAGGAAAAAAAGTTTCTAAATGACTCGTAAAATTAACTTGCACCATATTATTTACTCTTCTTGCTACCACCCAAAATAATAAATAAAAGGCCGCCCAATACAAAAGCACCACTAACACCTAAAACTGCCGAAATAGGAACCGGGCCTTTATTGTTAAAACCTGTTTGATTTAGACCAAAAAAGGATAACACCCCCATTGCAATTCCTGTAAAAATAAAGGCTCCGGCAAAATAATATTTTTTATGCATAAAATTCAGTTTAAAATTTACAATAAAATTTGTCTTCGTTTATTTAAACCTAGAAAGTTACCCAAATTATGCTAAACTTCAAGAATTCTTATTTTGAAAAGCCCATAATTTGCAAACACACATTTTAATCTTTCTTTTTGTTAGTTTTCTATTTGCTTTTAATGTAATAAGTGCAGATGAAACGCAACAAAAACCAAAAGAAGAAGACCCCAAACAAATCGAAATTTTAAATTTAAACAAAAAGAGTAGCTATTTAATCAACATCGAAGAATACGAAGAAGCTTCCACAAACATAAAAAAATCACTTTCACTAGACCCAAAAAATCAACATACACTTCATCTATCTGCTACTTTGTCGGTTCGCTTAGAAAAATTTGATGAAGCGGTTGAATCCATTAAAATAGCCTTCCCAGGGTCAAATAGTCGTCAATTCTTTATTCTAGCTGAAGAATGCTTAAAAGTGTCTCCTGCTTCTAAAAAATTAAGAGAACAAGCCGTAATTTGGGCAAAAAAGTCACAAGAAAGTGCAAAGAAAAAAGATCGTTGGAATTCTTATTTACTCGCATCTGCTTATTTTAGAAATAACGAACTCGATCTTGCACTTGAAGAAATCAACCAATTTATTACCAAAGAAACCAATGACAACAGTTTTAATATTTTAATTGCAAATATACATACCAAAAAAGGCGATTATACCCTCGCAACGACTCATTTAAAAAAGGCCATTAAAAAAGAACCCATAGAAGCCAATATAAAAAATCATATTGCTTATCAGTTAATTTCCTATGATGACTCTAATGAAAATCGGCCGGCTGAAGCTTTACCTATTGCCATTGAAGCAAGCACAGTATCCAAACAATCAAGTGGCGACATAGAAGAAACTTTGGCATTAGCCTATTTTCTTAACAAAGATTTAATGAAAGCCATTGAAGCACAAGAAAGAGCCATTAAACTTCTAACCGCAGAATTACCAGAAAATATACGCGGACGATCCTCAAAATTGCAAGGTTTCAAAAAACAATTAATTAAATACAAAGAAATGCTAGAGAAGACTAAAAACTAAATTAACCACGCACAAATATTTGCGTAAAATAATATTCACCACTCGCCGAACGAGCTACACCAATACCCGTGTAAGAAAAATCACCAATTAGATTATCTTCATGTAACGGGCTATTTATCCAACCTGTCATCGCCTTTTGTGCCGAATCACGATTTGAGTTGCGCGCCAAATTCTCACCAAATTCTTCCCAACGAATTACGGTGGCCACCATCTTGGTTCGATCTTCATAACCATCATGACCCCAAGCACTTATACCCATCGCCATATTGGTACTATGATTTCTAGCTATCACCGATATATCATTATTGATTTCTAAATTAGACAAACCATGTTGCTTTCTATACTGATTCACTAATAGCAAAACCGTTTTCTCTAAATCAGAGGATTGGTCAACATCCACAACCGCTTTTTCAGAAACAACCTGACTAGCATTTAATTCTTTAGAATCTGTTGAGGTACAACCCACTAATCCTGTTAAAAAAACCAGCCCAACTAATATAGATTGCGTTTTTTTTAAAATTTTCAATTTGAAAACTCCGGTTATCGAGTAAACATTTGTGTGAAATAATAACTACCATTTGATGAAATTGCAACACCCATCCCAGTTTTAGTGTAATTTCCCACCATATTTGCTTCATGTCCTGGGCTATTAATCCACCCCGTAACAGCAGTCGCCGCAGGGTCTGAAAACCCAGAATTTACCGCAACATTTTCCCCCACACTGATAGCCCCAGAAGCCTGCAAAGTAGCCGCTCTGGTGTTAAAACCATCATGACTAAGAACTGAAATCGCAGCCATATCAACAGAGTGTTCTCGAGAAATATTTGCTATATTTGCACTCCAAGTCAAGGCCGCTAAGCCCTTAGAAGCTCTATATTCGTTTACTTTGTTAAAAGCACTTTGTTCTAAAGCATTTAACTCAGAATTACTGTTAGAACCACCTGAGGAATTATTCGAAGAGGAAGAACCAGAAGAACTATCTGACCCTAAACTTGGGTTAGAATTATCGGTATTATTATTAGACCCATTATCACTTTGATTCGACGGAGTACGAACCGAGGTTTCAGTTCCACCTTCCCCCAAAGAACAACCACTTACTAAAAAAAATAGACAGAAACCAATAAAACAGCTTAACTGAAATTGAATCTTCATATTAGCTCCATTGTTATAGGGGGGAAACCAAGCCTTTATTATTTGGTTGGAATTGTTAAGATATTGCCCTATATAATAACATTTAATCGTCCGAGTTAGACGATTCAAAAGGCAAAAATCTTGCAAAAAATATGAAATTATTCAATTTTCTTAAAAAAAAACCTATAAAAATAGATATTTCGCCTAATAAATGCCAAAAAGTACATTTAAGAGGAGAAGAACTCACTAAATTACTTCACCCGCAAATGGAATCTCTACTTTCCAAATATTACAAAAATGAGCTAACTTCTACCCATTTTCAAGAGAAAAAATCAAATTCTAAAGATGTTTTTGAAGCAGCCTGTGTTGGTTTATCAATTATCCAATTAGTTGATTTGGTTGAAAAACGCAATGATTCCGCTGAAGTTGTCAAGCAATGCTTAAAAAATTATCAAGAAATATATGCAAACATCAGTATGGGTTGTATTTATAACCATGTAATGAAATATATCCAGGATTACAAATCATTTACAGAATCAAATACGGCCGAGAATCTTCAAGATAAAACAGCCATTACAAAGTGCTTTACAGGCGCATGGGTAATTCGATATTATATTGGCGAAGAAGCCACCATACAATATGATTCGACGATTGAAATTGGAACAATTATAGAAGACACCATTCGCGACCAATGGAGCACCAGCCAAAAATGAAAAATATTTTAATTACTGGCGCAAGTGGTCTATTGGGGCGAGCCGTTTTTGAAAAATTATTTACCGATAATTTTAATATTCTTGGAACTTCCTTTTCTAGGTATAACGACGAACTTCTGAATCTAGATTTAACTAACTTTGAATTAGTACGCAAATGCATCGAAAAGTTTCAGCCTGATTTTATTATTCATTGTGCCGCCGAAAGAAACCCCGATATTTGCGAAAAACAACCTGAAAAAGCAAACAAGTTAAATGTGAATGCAACCCAAAATTTAGTTGAACTTTCTTTTGAATATAGCGCTAAACTATTTTTTATTTCTACAGATTATGTTTTTGACGGTAGCAAACCACCTTACCAAACGAATGATCAACCAAACCCCATCAATGCCTATGGTGTTAGTAAATGGCAAGCAGAAAAAGTTGTGTTGCAAACCAACCCTAAAGCCATCATTTTGCGTGTACCCGTTCTATATGGCCCCGTAGAGTTCCTTGAAGAATCAGCTGTAACCACGATTTTTAATGCTGTGTTAAAACAAATTGCTTCTAAACAAGATCATTGGGCAACTCGCTACCCAACCTACACACCTGATATTGCCGAAGCTATTTATCAACTAATTTTACTGTCAAATATAAATCAACTGTCTGGCATTTACCATTTTTCAGGTAATCAACCCTATACTAAATACGAAATGGCAAAAATAATGGCTGAAATATTTGGCTATTCTGACCAACACTTAATTGCTGACGATAAAACACCAATAGGTGCAATCAGACCCAAAAACTGCCATTTAGATGACAAAGAACTTCGTAAACTCATCCCTATCCATTTAACAGATTTTTCGACAGCAATCAAAAATGTTTTGCTCCCCTTTCAACAAGCAAATAAATAAAACATGACCTTTTCAATTCTTCTTGGCGTGGCATTAGCACATTTGTTAGCAGTGGCAAGCCCAGGGCCAGATTTCATGGCTGTTTTAAAAACCACCCTACAATATGGGCGCAAATCAGGCGTTCTAGTAAGCGCAGGAATTTCATGCGGGTTAATATTGCATTGCATATTTGCCTTAACGGTTTTATCTTCTTTAATTCATTGGATGCCCAACATTTTACCCATTATGCAGTTCGTTTCTGGTTTTTATTTATTATTTTTAGCTTTTCAATGTGTACGCTCTAAGAAGGGTGCATTCGCCCTATGATGTAGTTTTGTGTTAACTACTCAGAAAATTGTAGAGACGGGTTTGAAACCCGTCTCTACGCCAATTGTAAAAAAATTAAAAATACACATAGTGCGTTTTGTGAAGCCTATTATAGCGGTGTGTTCGCCGTATGAATTCATCGAAGCCACATCATGAGGCGAACACACCCTCTAAGAATCAAACCGAAGACTCAAATATTGAAAAAAATACTTTTAGCCCTTTTTTAGTTGGCCTAATCACAAATGGCACCAACCCCAAGGTATTTGTATATATTAGCGCAATGTTTACCACGCTTGCAGGTCAATTTAAACCAACTATTTTAATTGGCATTTCTCTCTATATATCTCTTCAAACATTTGCTTGGTTTGTTATGGTCAGTTTCCTGTTTTGTCAAAAAACCACTCGCAACTTATATTATAGCCACCAAAAAAAAATAGATTTGGCAATGGCCATTATTTTGATTTATTTTGCTGCTTATTTGTTGCTGCTAAATAAATAAAAAATGCCTTCGTTTACAGAGAAAAACTCTATGTTATACTATAACCATAATATAAAAATCACAAAAAAAGTTCAACTTAAAACGGAAATCAAATGACAGAAAAATTAATACTAAATATCGGGCAAGAATGGGCCTATCAAACAAGACCGCAAGAGCCAGAATCAACATTCATCATAACTAAAATTGATCAAATTAGCACCAAAGGCAAAATCATACACATCTATGTCAAAGGGCTAAAGATGCGAAACAAACTAAGCACAACTGGTTTTAACAACCATATTGTCCACCTACCTTGTTCAGAAAAAGCCCTTTTAGCTTCTAAATTAAAATTATGCAATGAAAATGTAGACCTACCTGATTTCAAAGAAGGCTACCTGGCTTGGCTGAAAGGCTTTGAAGAAAAAAAAGCTGGTGTATTTCAAATCCCCCTCCCTGAAGCCATCACCTTTATCGAATCCATGTTCCAGTGAAATCCAAAGTCTTTTAAATAGAGCCTGTCTAAGATTTTAAATTTTTCCTAAATATTTGCTAATAAAGCGGTTAGCATTTCGTTAATATATTTATAGAGTAAGCATTCGGCTAACCCGTCAGTATTTTTCTGAAATTTTTTGTAATTGGCAAGACGAAAATTGATTTTATAGGTAGGGTTTTCTCTTTTGGTCCTAATTTTCCTCTGCCCTTCGTTTCGCCTAAT
>Ga0209573_1001166_pt1 | contig 42977 bp, 37 predicted proteins | sample TNRBio252014_DNA_FD_185870 | JGI IMG/M metagenome (GOLD analysis project Ga0209573, IMG submission 185870) | Wastewater treatment Type I Accumulibacter community from EBPR Bioreactor in Madison, WI, USA - TNR Reactor_6/25/2014_ DNA (SPAdes)... | ecosystem: Engineered > Bioreactor > EBPR >...
AGTACGCCCGCGATGAAGACGGCGACGGCTTCCACGAGGTTCACGTCAACACCATCGAGGGCTTCTGGTCCTTGCTGCGCTCCTGGCTGCGGCCTCACCGCGGCATCTCCCAGGAAAGTCTTCCTCTCTACCTCGGCTTCTTCGAGTTCGTTCACAACGCCAAAAATCGCGGAAAGGGACTTCTCGAATCCCTCTTGGGGTTGCTCCTCAGCTAACAACCCGAAACCCATAATAAGCCTTAATAGTTAGCAATTACTATTACAATACTTTCGCCAAACGAGTGTCAATCGCCATCCACTCCCGCCGTGTCGACGGGGACCGACACCGAGTCTACCCGCGCCGAGCGCCTGCTGATGCAGATTGTCGGTTTGTTCGCTGAGTTCGAGTGCGCCATCTTGCGTGAGCGCCGGGGAAAAACTGATCTGCTTGATCGTGGTGGCTCGCACAGGATTGATGAACGACTTATACCATAGGTATACGTGGCGATTAAAACAGCGCTTCCCTAGCGACCCTCGGTGCGAAGGCCGACCAGCAAAGTACTCCTGATAACCGTGGCGCAGGAATTGTTGGTGCCTCTATCGCGTTGGCATTGTCGCTGCTGATGGGAAATCCGCTCACGAAGAGAGGGCGCCAGACGCAGTGAAGGAGTTGGAGGTGCGACAATTGTGCCGTGATCTCAAAATGGGAGCCCATAGCTAACGTTCCTGTTCATTTTTCTGCCAACTTAGAACCATTAACCCTATAATTGAAACCGATGTTCGCGTTAGCACACGCCCCTTTCCGGATCCCTGCCCAGAAGACCGCGCCCATGATGCGTTTCTTGCCTAAGACAGCACCTGAAGGATGTCGCCATAGAGCGCCGATATGTCGGAGAGCGAGCTTTCCGCTCGTGGACGTGGCGCGCTCGCAGGCTTTCTCCTCGGGAACGGGTATAACAAAGCGCGATAGTTCTACCCGAGCCTCTGGCGTCACTTGCGGCGAATCCACCACAGCTTTCACTACCAGCAATTTTCCTCGCATTGGCGCCGCCACCGGATGTCATCGGCAACGAGTACTTACGCCGTGTCTTTCGGCAGTGTACCTTGTCTGCCGATCGGCCAAAGCCGCTCAGACCAAGGAGTATCGCTTCTACCCGCTGAACTTTTTACCCCACCCACCTTACGAGCTGCCTGTCGGGCGTCCTAGTGTCACACGCTGCTTGGAGGTGAGCCGCGGATCTAGCGCATGCCGGCCCCTGCGCGACGAACTGATCAAGCGCCACCGTCACCCTGTTACCTTCTCCCGAAACCTGTCAGCGCCAGAGGCCGCCCCAGTGCAGCCAACGGCACAGCGGACCGGCCCCGCCGGTATAAGGCGTGCCGTATCAGGTTCTGACAAAAATGGCCGACGCGCAGAGATAGCCTCCATCACGTGCTTCATGGCTCGTGGTGAAAAGATTCCATTTTATATTCAGCCGCTACCGTTCATGCCGAGGGAGCTCTGATGGTCTCTGTCATACCAATCCCGATTCGTTGATCCATCAACCGGACCGTTGTCTATTTATGCTGAAAGGAAAGATAATGAGCATGCGCATTACAAACCTCATCAAGCCATTATTTATCGTATTCTTCGCTTCAACTTTGTTGAGTGCCGTTTCCTCGGTTTTTGGACAGCAGCAGCCCGTTGTAGTAACGGTTACCGAACCCGCAAGAAATGGCGTGGCGGTCGCAAAGGACATGGATGTCACAGGCAGCGCGAGTATGCCAAGCGGACAGCACCTGTGGGTTCTCGTTCACCGTATAAAGGGCTTTAAAGAAGTCTGGTGGCCACAGGACGAGGCTGAAGTAGATCCCAGGACTGGTGAATGGGAGGTTCGTGTCGTTTTCGGTGGCCCACAGGATATTGGGTACGACTTCGAAATTGCGGCAATCACCGTGAATCAGCAGGAGCACCTGAGTCTAATGGCATACCGGAGGCAAGCCTTGCTGACCGGGCACTGGCCGCCCATCGAGATGCCTTCGACTACGTCCCACCCAGTTATTCGGCGGATCACGAAGGTGAGACACGACTGATATCTTGATTGCCCGAAGGCATCGCGCGAAGATCGCCGACGACCATCAGCTCGAACAGCTATCGGGGCGGTCTCTTTCAGATTATTTCTGCACCTGTTTCTCCAACGCGACAGTTATCCATCGCTCGGCTTTTAGCGCTTTTTCCTTCCTGGATTGCTGGCGTATTTGGCGGAGCAGACTGTGGCAGACGTCTTATGCGGCAGACGTCATATATTGCTGCTTCGCCGCATCGCGAATATCATGCGCGCAAACGCATGCTCTGCGCTGGCCGATGAACGTTTCAGAGCAACTCATCACCTAACGGAGGCTCGTCATGTTCGAAAACTCGCTCGGAAAGAGCGCCCGGGCGCTTGCAGTTATAGCGCTTCTATGTGCCTATAACGAGGGGGTAGCAGGTCTTGGGCTCCTTTTCTTCTCAGCTGACAGGCGTTACCAGGCAGAGCTGATAAATAGCCACACCGATGGTAACGCCCATTTCCGAATAACGGACGTTGCAAGTGGTTGGGTCATCATGGAGACGCAGGCGCAGTTTGGCACTCCGAACAATGCAAAAGCTGGTCGTTTTAGTCCGGGTTCAAGCCAATTCGCTGCGGCTTACCACTACGATACGAATGGTCGAAGATATACGTGGATAGGCGTATGGGAAATAGCAAGCAAAGCGCTCATCCGTCAAAAAGAACTGAACGGTTGGACAACCGACCTTTCCTACGTTTTCCGAGAACGATAAATTCCGGGTTACGGAGCGGGCTATTTTAACCAACAGCGCTTGGGCATCCAATGAAGGTATTTGTTTCGTATGCAAGCGAAGACGGACAAACCGCAAGCGAAATTGCGGCAGCGCTGCGGGACGCCCACTTTAAGGTTTTTTTCGATCGGACGAGCCTTTTTCCGCAGTCGGCGATTCATGAGACGATAAGACGAGAACTTGAATCCAGCGACATCGTCATTTTTCTCTTAAGTTCATTTTTTCTTTGCCGCGGGAGATATACTCTCAACGAGGTTGAGTTTGCCCAGCGCAAATGGCCAGCCCCTGCAGGTCACGTGTTTTCAGTGGAACTCCTAGATGTGGTTCCGGATTTGGTACCAGGCTATCTTCGTTCGGCGGGGAGAATTCGCACAGAAGGAAGGGCAGCAAGCGCTGCAGTAGCCGCCGTCGTAGAGGCCGGCAAAAAACTCCGTTGCCAACGTCGTCGCTTTGTTCTCTCTGTGTCCGCGGGATTGGCGATATTTATTATTATTGCCGGCTATGCCATATGGCATCGCGTTCCAGCGTTTTCCGGTCGAGCCGTTGAGACCTACAATTTAGTTGCGTCGTCAGGGTCGTGGCAGGCGGTAGCACCTTCAAGGTTGATCATCACAGAGGCTCGATTGCAGGAGGCTGAGGGATACTCTAGAGGCGACGAGGCCGGGAGAGAAAAGGCGCTGCAGCTCTATCGCAAGATCATAACCGACCTCGAACCCGCCGACCGAGCCAGGCTCGATCAACGATTGCTTCGTGAAGCGGAGGCCGACTATGACCGCAACTACACCAGCGATGCACTCCGGAAGTATAAAGCGCTTCTTTCCCGTTCTAGGTAGGTAGTGCTTTGGAAGCGCTGATCGATTAACTGCCGAAGCCTTAACTACCGCAGCTGTCGACAATCGCGTGGGCGACACCTTTGTCCGAGCAAACGCTCCACAGCTGCACGACGTACACCTGCAGCATCTGCTCCAGGCCGACCGGCGGTCGGCCCCTTCAACTTCTACGCAGCGCTCTGCATTCGTTTTCCGCGTTTCATTCCGAACAGATAGCCAGTCACTGCTCCAATGACCAGGAAAGCCAGCGCCAAAAGCAAGCACGGCAAGAGCGCGAGAAAAAGACCAATCAAACCGGTGCCTCCGAAGCCTGTTCCATCGCCCTGGCCGCCACCAGCTCCGGAACCTCCGCCTCCTCCTCCCTTACCGCCGTCGTTTCCTGGCAGCTTGTCAATTTTCGCTGTGGGAGCGTTCTCGTTAGTCTTAATTGAGACTGGCTTATTATACGACTCGAAATGTCGGTTCACCATTTGCGCTATGAGGTGGTGGGTTTCGCCGAACAAGTGTTGGTATTTTGTGGCGGCATTTGCCGGCGGTAGCGTTCCGTTCGGCCATAGGGCACCTGTCCGACTGCTCGACCACTCGTTTTCCACACGCGTGGTTAACTTATTAACCCAGACATCTTTTTTTCCGAGCTCACCATTCTTCTCTGCCGCAGCCATCTCGCTTTGGAGCGGCGCAGCTAAGCGATTGACCAATTCTACTTGCAGCACCCAAGCCTCCCTACCTTCGGATATTAGCTCACGCACGCTCTTCAGGACCAGCGTTTCAGTTTCCGACAGTAGACGATTTCGAAGAACTGGCTGTTTTCCCGTGACCCCCTCCAGCCTCATGCATTGCCCAAAATCGCTTGGCTCGGAGTGCTTCTCTATTAAGCTCTTCAGTTCACTTTCTGGAACGGCCCATGTTCTGGTTGCCACGGGGCTGAAATACTCCTTCGCCTGGCTCAAAGCGATTTCATCGCGAACTGGGCCGAGGACAGCGGACAGCTGCTCACTTATCGCCGTTCGCAACACCTCGTTGCCTGCTGCTCCCCCTATTCTTGCTACCAAGCGTGTCCGGAACGCATTCATGTCAGTACCCGAAAGTGACTGCTGTGTGTAGTCGCGTAGGGCGCGACTCTCCGCCATCCGCAGCAGTTCTTGCGTAAGTTTCTCCTGTGTCGGCTGGCGTTCTTTGTACACTTCAGGTTCAGCGTCGATGCGTGCTCGCAGTTCAGCCGGGTCGATTTCCAGTTTGAATTCTTTCAGGAACTGCATGAACCTGTCCACCTCGGCTTTCGAGGAGATTTCCTCGATTCTTTGGCGGGCCGCTGGCAGCTCCGCGTACACGAAGCCTGTCATCGGTTTCGCGCGCTCCGCAGCCAACAGTTCCCTGAGGCTTTCCTCAAGTGTCGTCTTGGCCAGGTCTTTGCTCAAGGCGCCGGCTGGCAGCTCTGTTGCGTCGAGGCGCTGCAATTGCGCAGCGCGCTGGCCATCAATCGACTGTCGCACCTCCTTCACTAGTTGAGTAACCTGTTTTTGGTTTTCCTCGAATACCGTCGCCTCGGCTCCTTTAACACTTCTTTCAATTTGCGCCGCCGTCTCCCTCCCCGCCGCCGACTCCCACCCTTGCCGGTCAATGGCCTCTACCTGTTCTTGTGACGGGTAGGTCGCGGCACGAAATTTTCGACCCTGCTGGTCGACAGCTCGCCGGCGAGCATCGGAAAACACGCGCTCGAAGTTTGCATTTAAGCTCTTGTCGCGCTCATCGGAAAAGCGTGGTCCCAGCTTCTGACGAACCTCCTTCTCAAAAACGGCTCGTCCAATCCCCAGTTCTTCCAGCCGGAATTTCTCCCAGACCGTGGCCGTGATTCTCTCGAACTCATCATCAATGGATTTCTCAACCGAGGATCGTACGATCTTCACACTTGGTGCGCGCTCCCGGTGCTGGGGAGCCTCGTCCAATATCTGTTGTTCCATCGCGTCTGCGCGAGAGTCCAGATTGTCCTTCCCGAGTGTCGTGGCTTTGGCGTTCAATGCCTGCAGTGCCGCGTAGCGCGCACTTGCTCCCCTGGCCTGTTGCTCTACGGCTGATGGGGCCTGGCAAAAAGCTTCTGCCGACCAAAACGATAGTGCAATGAGCAACAAGCCTAGGCATGCCGAAAACGAACGCAAGGATTCCGGGCGCGCGCAGGTCACTATTGGATGCTCCCCCATGTCTGCTTGAGGAATCGATAGCCATCGGCTTCAAGTGATTCCTGCACTCGTTCGTTTAGATACTGAAGCATTTCCCGAACAGCCTGATCTCGATTCCGCTCGTTATCGCTCCCCAGAGAAATTCGTTGCGCGATTTCCAGGACTTTCGGGTCCGGAGTTTCGTCAGCCAACAGTTTTGCTTCAAATATCCGGGTGAGTACTTCTTGCTGAATTATGGTAAGGTCTCGAAACATTCCATTACGCTTCTCTGTGATGCCCTCCAGAAGAAGTTTCTGGTTGGGCTCGGAAATCTGTTCGATGTCCGTTCCAAGCACGTTGTGCATTTCGCCTTTGCCATTTCTCGAAGCCTGGGGGAGTACCTTGGCTTTCTCGAGAATTCTTTGGAACAACTGCTTTTCCCACTGTTCAAGGCTCGAGGCGCTATTTTCTAGGTTAGCCAACTTCCCGCTAAGCGCCTTGAAGGTGTCGTCGGAGATCGTGGAGCCATCAAGTCTGACCGATTCCCCATTGGGGAGTCGATCAAAACCAAACGCTTTTCCTTCTTCATTAAACACGGCTTCCAGAGCGAGGATCAGCTTTTGACGCTGCAACTCCATTAAATGATTGTGGTACGCAACTGCGCGTTGTCCCTCGCTGGTCTGCTCGAAACCCCGCAAGCGGGCCTCCAGGATCGCGAGCTCCACGCCGCGCTCGTTAAACCCACGCCGATAACGAGCAATCTCCAGCATGGCCACAAAGCTAAGAATAATTATAAGCGGCAGCAGGATCTGTACGAAGAGGTTCCAGACATTCGCTTCCTGCTGAGCTGACAATAGCGCTTTCGAACTTGATAATACGGTCGTCACCTTCTGCCTCCGCGCAACCATTGATGAACCCGTTCAAGGAAGCTGCGCCTCCGCCTGTTGCCCACGTAGGAAAGGTCCGTCGCGTAGCCGGAGGTCGGCAGATTCTTGACAGCCGCCTCGACTTCGCAAATCGCGCGCGTGATCTTTTCGACTTCTTCAACCAAGGCCGCTTTGGTGTTTTTTTTCTGCTCAAGGACTGTGCTGGATACCGCTTGACTATTAGCACGTGCATCGACGGTGGACTTTCGTATCTCCTCAGTCACCGTTCTCGCGTTCTCGTCGCTTCTGCGGACGATTTCCAGGAGTCGGTTGTCGATGTTCCGTGCCTCGTCGATCAGTGCTCGCGTGGTTCGTTCCAGAGAGCCCGTCACCGCGGCTTTTGTGACTTCCGTCCCACCCTCAATCGCCGACTTCAGCGTTGTGCTCTGCTGCTCGACTGCAGAGAACAGTCTGAAGCTATGCTCATTTATAGCGCTGAGGAAGCCCACACACTTCGTTACGACGTCTGGCTTCAGATTTTCAGAAAGCTTGCCAATTTCATCAGATAAGCCCCTGACTTCGCTGGTCAACGTCATTACGTGTTTTGCGCTTTCCTCGAATTGCCGGGTGAGGGTGCTGACAGCAGTAGACACATCTGCGTCGCCGTGAGAGACCAGAAAAATCCACCTCCACGCTCGAATGATTATCGGTCCTATGACATAGGCGAGTACGACTGCAGCAAGAGAACTGAGTAGAGCGGTACCAAAGGACTCGAGAAGAATGTTCAGAACTTCTGATGCATCAGGATCACCGCTGTTGGCAGCGAGTTTCTTCATCTTGAAGCCAATCCGCATAAAGCCGATAAGAGTTCCTATGAGGCCCAGCTGTATCCAGACAGTCACGTGGCTGTCAGTGAAAGGGAGCGTCGTCGCTTTCATATCGAGAGCAACCGCACTAAGTTGTCCTCGCTTGACCCGGGTTCCATTGAACACTATCAACCAGAAAAACCAAGTCCATAGGAAGGGAGTTACGGCCGAGTAGTCCAGCGACCATGCCGTCAGAACAGAATGGAGCTCCGAGATGGATGGTGGCATTCCTTCGATGGAAAGGTCCTGCCCAAATATGACCGAGACGTTAACGGCGAAGTAGGCGAGCGACAAACAGAACCCACTAAGCGCTGACAGCATCAGGAGCCAGAAGCCGAGTGGTCGACACATTCCAACTATTTCGACCTTAACAGCTGGTTTTGGAAGGTCTCTAGAGTCTTCTGTTGCCGTGCTCATCAATGAACCTTTCTGTCTGGTGCTTAGTTGATTTCAAGGCGCCTTTTCGATCGCTCGTAGTAGCGGACGGAGCGCGTATCTTTATGGCCTTTAGTCAGCTCAAGCGTCTTACGGAAGCCTTCCTTTGCATCACCGTGCCTGCCAAATGTATCAAGACATTCCGCCCGGTGGAAGTAGCAGGGAGCACAGTTTGCGTCGAACTTGAGCGCTCTGGAAAAATAATCGGAAGATTTCTTGCAGTCAGACGTATTGATATAGCCGAGGTGTTCGAAAACTTCTGCCGACGGAGCGGTCCTTTCCAATTCCAGCAAGAGCCGCTCAGCGTCCTGTGTTCGTCCTGCTCCGTACAGCCTTTTTGCTTCCCGCAGGCGAGCATATGGGTTGCCTTGCTCCCTCAGAGACTGAAAATGTGCTTCGCCGATCTCTATTTCCGACGGATTCATGCTGGCGATGATTGCGGAATCAAGCTGTGCAAGCACTCTCTGGGAGCCGGTGTTTCTGGACATCCAGAAGGAAACGGTAGTGCCGCGTCGCGCCACGGATGCGCATGGCGAGTGCGGGAACTTCGTGGAGTAGCGACGGTAATCTTCATAGGTATCACGATTGTCGGCCGCTTTCGTCAGGATTGCCGAGTAGGCATTGAGAGCGTCCTTCAGTCGGCCAATCGTGTCGGCAACGAGTTGCGCGTCTTCCGTGTTCAGCGTTCCGACGTACTTGTCGAAAGAGTCAGGATTGCCGCACCCGTCAAGCGCGCGTGCCGTAAGCGCTGCAAGGAGCTGCTCTGGGGTTCTGCCGACTTCTTTTTGAGGCGACTTACAGCATGTGGCTGCGTCAGCTTTTCTCACCACGATTTCCTCTTTCGCAACGGCGAATGGCTGTCCGTAGGGATCGATGAGTTCTGCAACAACCAGCACGCGCTGTCGTTCACTTTCTTGAGTTGTTAGGACGGTGGTCTTAAGCGTATAGCTGCTTCGGTACGGTTTCCTCAGAACCACGCTCTTTCTGAACACGGTTTCCCGAGGGGAGGTGCCGGTGATGCGCAGGGTGAGATCGCTCTCGCCCGAATCGGGAATGGTCGTTCCGAGGACGACCTTGATGGAGTTTTCCGGATCCATCACTGCATTTTTTGAACGAATTACCACACGAGCTTGTGCTTGAACAGGGGGCAGCGGTGGATTATTGAGCTCTTGGCGGTCTTGGGGCAGAGGTGGCTGGCGACAAAGCGCTTCAGCACCTGGTTTCGTGTCGCGGACGGAATCTGGAGTGGCGGGCGATAGGCAGAGCGTTAGCTGATCCTCGACTCCGGGTGCCGATGGCGCATGCGGATGCGTACTCGGCTCGTCTTGCGAGGCGTCAGTTACGTCTTCGTCTTGAGGAGCAAGCGGGGGGCTTTCAGGGCGATCTCCTTCATGCGGCAGGGGGGCATGCTCGGCATGTGACGCTGCTTGCGCGCTGGATCTCTCAAGGGCTTGTGCCTGCGCGGATTGCGAGTCGGCCTCAGCTTGGGCGTCCGGCTTAACCGCCGAGCTTAGTCCGTCCATGGCTTTGGTGGCGAAGTGAACGATGTCTTCGCGCAGCGAACCGATTGATTGACACCCACTCAATGCTGAAATAGCGAGCAATGCGAGAAAAACAACGGCCGATTTGGTGCCCATGATAAGCTTCATTGCAAGCCCTCTAGCGGAACTGGAAGCTAGGGTTACGAGAAAAATGGCCGCTTCGGCAAGAGATATTCTCAAGTGGCCCGCGCCGCGCTCAGTGCGAAGGCATAGATGATGATCTCCGTACGAGAAGTTTACGCGCTCCCGCGTGGGTAGAGTAATCCGCCGTCTATGATAAGGGCTACGGTAAAGAAGATGCAAACGAGACGAGAAACGAGGCTGGCAGTAGAGCGAATCCGTTCAGGCGTTTCTTGGGGTTCCACATGGATTGATCACAGCTCATAATATACACTAGACGAGTCGCGCCGGAATGCAAGCGAAGAGTCGTCGGGGCGTCGCCGGCGATTGGCGCCTTGGTCGTTTATGGCACTCACATAGTTATTAACTTTCTTATCAATGGTCACAGAACGCATCGCTGGCCCGTGGTGAAAGCTGCAGTGGCGCGTGGCAAGTAGCTCGGATTTGCTGCTTCGTTCAGTTTTCGAGTCGCGCCTCAATCGTATTTGCGCGCTGTCTGCGCCAGGAACATTTATGCCAATACTCTGACGGCCACGACTGTCGGTGATCAAAGCCCGGTTCTTTTCTTGGAGGCAAAACGCGCCTCGATCATATCCCGGTGGGGTTTTGACCTGCCAGAGTGCTCCAGTTTGTCATCCTCCGTCACTGCTTTCCTCTACTTTCGAGCGGTCGATTACGACCGCTTTTATCTTGTTCGAGGGCGGAGTCGCGCGGCCGAGCGTCAGCGTCATTTCCGATTCGGCGCTAAGCGACAGCGTAGCGAAGCTGTGGATGAGCCGTGATTCGCCGGGAAGCGATAGCCGCTCGATGGCCGTCAACTCTACCCGCGGGTCGAGCAGTCGCACGTTGAACAAGGTGCCTGCGGGCTGGGTCAGTTCGATGCGCACCAGTTCGAGGCGGTCGATGCCGGTAAGGGCGGTCAGTGCTGCGGCGAGCGCCGGGGTCATTAGTGCATCGGCGGCGCTGGTCTGCGCGGCCCAGGCGTTGATCTCGATGGTGATGCGGCAGGGCGAACGTTCCTGGTAGCCCGCCGTCGGAGTTCCGCTGCGCGACAGGACGGTGAATGGCCCAACTGGCGCTTGGCGAAACTCCAGGGTGTCTTGCTTTTTATTGGCGTCTTCCTTGGGCTGAGTCTCTTCCTCGTACTGGGGGTCGTCGTCCTCGGGCGCCTCCGTGATCAGGTAGTCGTCACCGCGTCGGGCGAGTCGGCCTGGTGTCAGCTCGATTTCGATGATGTTCTTGCCGGTGTGTTTCGGGAAAGCCCACTTCACCGTTTCGCTGTCTCCGGTCAGGGTCAGGCGCTGAGGGAGATCGACAGGGGCGCGTTTGTCCTGCCCGTCGGCGTCAGATTTCCTCGTCGGGCGCAAGCGGGTCGCGGCAATGTTGAGCGCTGGTGCATCGTCGGGGGAGGGCGGTTGCATGGGCCCGGTCGTCGGCCTCGGATTCGCCGGCAGTGCCAGATGAACGGCGTCGGCCAGCAGGTTTTCGAGGTGATTGAGCATGATGGCGTCAGTGCTGGCCGAGGGAGAGTCTGCACAAATTGCCGAAATCGGCAGCCGCGGTTCTAGCGCGGTGTTCTAATGGCGTTGACGCGCGGCGGTTATGGCACCGTCGCAGGTGGCTGCGGGGCGGACTTGTCGTCCATCCGACACACGTCAGGTCGTAAACGGACAGAATCACCGGTGGATCGTCTAGTGAGGTAAGCATCAGGGAATAATCAATCAGGTAGCGGGCGATGGCGAGCCGAGTGACTCGGCTGCCGCCGGAATATCGCACTTTGATAATTCTTCCAGTACCTGGATCGCGCCACTGATACGCAGCAGCGTCTGGTGCAACTCCGCCTGTCGGTTCTGCAATTCGGTCATCACTTTCTGGCCGGAGGCGTATTCCTCGCGCAGTTCTTCGAGGCGCGCTTCTATCTTCTCTTGCATTGGTGATCCTACGAAAAAAGGTGATGACGGGGTGTGTTGGTGTTGAGTGTGAGCACTGCACTTCCGTAGGCAACTCGCTAGTCCGCTATATCCGGGATCCAGAGTTCTTGAGCCTCAAGCGTCCAGCTTGAACCGGCCCATCCGGTGTAGGCATCGCAGATGGAGTACCCTTGAACGGGGCCAACCCAGACACCAATCGTATGGGCTCCAGGCGATATACCTCGCGCATATCCAATGACTGTCGTCTGCTCGTGGTGATTTCCGCTCAAGGAGTATCTGTCGTAACGAATGACACCGCCAGGTGGGCTCTGGCCGTCAATCCGTATCTCCCAGCTCGCGGCGCCTGGTCCGTTTGCATCGCCACCGCGGACTCTAAAGTTGTCACAATAGAGTATACGAATTGCTGTTGCGGCGTAACGCTTGGTAAATGGCAGCACTCTCGAAACGATCTGACCATTATCAGTTTCATCGTTCGGGCCAAGCTTGCTGACGACGCTTATCTTCCTAATGATTCCTCCAGTGACATCCAGGTCGCCGCCAACCACTAAGCCCTGCTGGATACTTAGATTGCCGCTGACGGTGTCACCGGCACGGTTCAGTTTATCGTCGCGCAAGCTCTTTACCATCGCCAGCAGATCGTCGATGTCGCCGAGCAGCGCCTTGCCCTTGACTTTGAGGTCGCCATTGACCGTGAGGTTGTTGCTCGTGCTCAACGTCGTGACGTTGACCTCGGCTGTGGGGTCGATTGCCGCTCCAGGAAGAAGACTTCCGTGGTCCTTGCCGTCATGCTTGCCGGTGTGCGTGTGGCTGAGAATGTCTTCGCGAGCCTGGATCTGCAGTTCGTTCCAGTCGCCGCTACGGATGATGTCGTTGGGGTCCTTGCGGACGTAAGGGTCGGGTCTGTCGGCCATTTGAAGACGAACCTCCTCATTTTATTTTCTGTTTGCTTAAGCACCAAACACAACCAGAGTAAACATCACTCGGTTGTCAACCTCGTTCTCCTTTCGCGACTCTGAACAATATGCGATTCCCCAAGCCATTTTTTCGTCGAAGCCACTAAGCTTTATATAGACCGTCTGTGGAATTGCCGCGTCACTCGCTACATGCGTGCCAACGGTAAAACCGGTAGCAAGATCACTGAAGCCCTGAAGTACCACGAGACACTCGTACACGGCCACGAATTCTCCAGCGTAGTTGACTTTCCATTGTCCTACTACATCAACTCCACCATTGGTTACGATTTGGTCACGGAAAGCCTTAATCTTTGGATACACGCGATTGCCCTCTGCGATGAGCGGTCCGGCGCTGGCCATGGTGCTTACTCCCCAGCCCATATCCCGACCAATCGTGATGCGATTCGCGGAGTCGCCTTCGTAGTACATGAGGCTAGCCACTCGGCTACCGCCATCATGCACGGCGATCTCCGTATTCGCCATGGTTTCCAGCATTAACCCGGCAGTGTTGGCGTTCCAGCCGCTACCGCCGCCATAGCTCGTCGCAGTGCTCCCAATCGTCAACGAGCCGCTGACCATGCGCTCTTGGGGAACTGCATAGCCGGTACCATCGGAAATCATGGCCGTGCCAACTACGGACAGCTTTGCTTTCGGGTTGTCGGTGCCCATTCCGACATAACCATTCGCGCCCAGAACCAGGTCAGTGTAGTTCCAAGGTTGCCGAACGAAGTGCATCTTGCTGCCCTGTACAAAGATCGCCCAGTCGTTATCGTCGGTGTCGATAAAATCGAGTTGCGGTGAATTACCCTTGATGGCCACTTGCCCGCCATGTACAAGGCCGCTATCCGGGTCCTTGCCAGCATTGTGGTTCCCTTGCACCATCAGTTTCTGACCTGGTGTTATCGTGCCGATGCCAACGTTGCGATCCCTGGTGATATTGAATACATCTTCGCCGTTATTCCACAGACTTAGCCGTCCCCCCGGGCGGTTGGTAATCTCCACTCGATGTTCCAGCCCTTCTCTTGTGGATAGCCGCAAGCAGGCCGTCACGCCCGATGACTCGAATAAGCCAACCTCGTTCAGGGCGACCACGTGAAAGCGGTGGGTTGGCGTTGGCGTGCCAATCCCGAATGCGCCGCCTACCAGCAGATTGTTGATGACTGTGTCGCCGGCACGGTTGAGCTTCTCTGCCTGCAAACCCTTGACGGTGGCCAGCAGATCGGCGATGTCGCCGAGTAGCGCCTTGCCGTTGACCGCCAGCTCACCCTTGACGACGAGGTTGCCGCTGGTGGTCAGGGTTTTGACGCTGACCTCGGCTGCCGGGTCGATGAGTTTGCCGTCGATCGCGCCCGCTTCAATGGCAGCGCGCGGAATCAGGCTGCCGTCTTCGTTCCCGGTGTGCCGATGGCCAAGAATTTCCTCGCGCGCCTTGACCTGCAGTTCGTTCCACTCACTGGCGCGGAGGACATCACCGGGGGCCTTGCGAAAATAGGGGTTGGGCATCAGAAGAGCACCTCCCAGCTCAGGGTCATGTCGAGGTTGCCGGTGCGGGTGATGCTGCCGAAGGTCACGCGGTTGTAGAGCACCGGGTCCAGATTGGGGAAGCGGATGACGATTCCCGCCTCGTGCAGTTCCTGGCGTCCGTCGCCGATGGGCGGGAAGGTTGCCATGACGGTGGCCAACGCGCGCTGCTGACCGTCTTCGCTGACGACAGTCACCTGTTTGGTCGTGGCAACGACCTCATCGCGGGGTTCGCCGAGGAGCGTGTCCTCCGGCCTCGCGTCGGAGGCACTGCTGCCGACGGCAATCCGCAGTTCCGGTTTGCCGGTCACCTCGCCACTGAAGATACGCGCCACCAGGGCCTTGCCGGCGGTAGTGATCAGGTTGTCGTGCTGTCGTTGGCAGACGATCCGGCCATCCGGGGTGCGCAGTTCGATCGTCAGGCGGCCGCTCAAGCTTTGTTCTTCGTGAATGCTCATCGTCGGTAGCTCTGCTCGGTAGTCGCTAGTCGAAACGTGATGCGTCAAGGCGGGTGTTGTCGAAGACTGCTCGCCAGGCGAGCACAGCGTCGGTCAGCGGGTGGGCTTCGCGGTTCTTCGACTGCGTTGTCCAGGTCAGCGGGCCCTCGGTCGCAGGTAGCGACTCGCGCCACTGTTGCCGCGTTTGCCAGCTCACACGTTCGCCGAGAGCCGCCTGCTCGCGTCTCTTCGGTTCGGGGAAGTCAAGCGCAGCGACGATGCCGGCTGCGCGCGCCTGCTGTATCCAGCGTGACAGCATGCGCGCCGAGCCGCGTGTTTCGGCTTGCCCGACCCAGGTGCTGCGAGGAATGCTCAGGCGGAAGCTTGCCGGTCGGCGCGCCCACCACGATAGCGTCAGCTCGACCGAGGCTTCGCCGGGCTGCTCAGGAGCGTTGTCGACCACTGGGCCGGCCATGGCTCCGGTGATCGCTGCGACATCGGTGCGGGTAAGGACGCGATAGGCCCATAGGTCGGCTCCGGGGCGGACGCGTGGCGTGCGTACCTGCTGACCGGAGGCGCCGAAACGGGCCGTCATCTCGTTGTTCTGGTCATCGTCTTCGTAAGCGAGCGTGGCGGTGTCAAAGACGCTGCCATCGCTCAGCGCGTCGGCGAAACGCGCTCCTTCGCTGGCCTCGGCGCTTGCAAAGCGTGCCAGCCCCGGATCGTCGGGATCGGCATCGGGGGCGGCAAAAAACGCACCGGTCAGGTAGTAGATACTGGCGTTGACGATCCGTTGGTTCTTGCCGTCAGGGTCGATGATGACGGCGCTACCGGAGGGATACTGATCACGCCAGTGGTGCGCAAGGTTTCCGTCATGGCTTTCGTAGCGCCGGGTTTCTTCGAGATCGACTTGCGGCCAGACACTGAGAACCTCGTCCGGCTGCAGCGTGCCGGCATAGAGCATGATCTCGCCGGTGGCCCGGTTGTGCAGGCAGGGGTAGCTCGTTGTCTGCTCGACCGCCTTCAGTCGGACTGCAGGCACATCTTCGTCGAGGCTAGCATTCTCCACCGCGAAGCGCATTCCCGGCCGCGGTTGCGGGCTGACGACCAGACGCTGTGCTTGCGGCGGGTTGTCGGTGATCCACGCCTCCAGCACGCGTGTGCCGACGTTTGGACACTCGGTCGCCGCCTTACCCGCCCGGCAGACCGGGCAACGCTCGATCGTTCCTGGCGGCAGCCCGTAGCCGATCGTCGTGTCGAGGTGCTTCTCGATACGCGCACAGGGCTCGGCGCCGAGCGTGGCGATGGCCAGTTCGAGCAGCGCGCGTGGAGTGTTCACGCCGCGCGTGAGGACACGGGCGGTGATGAATAGCCGGCTGCGGTAGGCCTCGGTTTCCTCGCCGTCGAGCCGGTCGATTCCTAACAAGGCGCCGAGCCTCTCGAGAGCGCTCGCCCCTTGGCCGATCGAGACCTCGCTGTCCGACGCTTCACCGCTGGCGAGTTTCAGCCAGTGGTCGCGCTGTGTACGCGTCAGGCCCGCGTCGAGCTCGGCGAGTGCCGCCGCCATCGTGTCGATCACCCCCGCCAGCGAACTCCCTTCCGGTTGGCCGGCAAAAACGCGCGGCAAGAGGGCGAGCAGGGCGCGGCGGCGGGCGCGGGGGTCAGCCATTGGTCTCTTCGGGGTAAGCGAATTTGCCTACCAGCAGGCGTTCGCGCGGAGCAAGCTGGTCGGAGTCAGGCGCCTCTCGGAGCGATTTCGTCTCGCCGCCAGCGTTATGTTTCAGCGAGAACGCTTTGAGCGATTGCGACCCGCCTGGGGGGAGTGTTGCAACGAGGTCGGTCCAGGTGACTGTCCGCGGGGCCGAAAAAGTATCGAATTGCGCCGCCAGCCAGGAACGCCAGATCTGTTCTTCACGGAAGTCGAGTGCGCGGGCGAGGTCGATCTCGACCCAGACCTCGAGCAGCGGCGGTTCGAGAAGCAACCGCAACGGCTTGATTGCCAGGGCCAACTCGGCGCGTTCGTGGATGCCGATGTCGATGTCGCCATTGCGCAGCGTATGGTTGGCGGACATGTCCTGCCATTGTCCGTCCTGGTCGACGAATGGCCTCGGATAGACGCCACCATCAGCGGACGGCCGCAGTTCGGTGACCTCGTCGGGAGTGGTGAGGATGGCGCTGATCTTGCTCCAGCGCACACGCTCGCCCGAACCCAGACTGTCGAAGTAGCTTTGCAAGGCCCGCCTGATCTGCTCGCTGACGGCTTGCTTGCGCTGCTCCGGAAAGTCCTCGTTCAGCACCAGCGTCCCCGCAACTTCGACGACTACCCGCTGGCTGCGCACGACGCTGACCAGGATTCCCGCCGTACGGACTTCCTCGATCACGCTTCTGGCCTGTTCGAGCAAGTCGTCATCGATGTCCTTGTCACCGAGGACGACTTCGATCTTGCCCGGCTTGCGCGTGTCTTCGCGCACCTTGACCTCGGCGATACCGAGCGCGCGTACCGCCTGTTCGATCGCCGCCGGTGTGCCGAGCATGGTTTCCTGGAGCAGACGGCGCGCCCGCTCGCGCAGCTCGTCGTCGGTTTCCTCGCTTTGCCGCAGCAACAGATCGGCGTGGTTGAGGACGGTGTCTACGCCCCAGATCGGCCTCGGCATCAGGTTCAGCGCGCCGGCCTTGACTGCCTTCTCGCCGGGTTCTAGCGAGCGCACGCGGACGGTGACCTCCTGCCCGCTCTTGGCCAGGACGGCGTCCGCGACCGTTACGCAGACCGGCGCGCCGCGGCCGCTGACCAAGGTTCCGGAGGGCACTGGAATGTCGGCGGCTGCCGGTTGCGGGCGCCGAAAAGTCACCAGCCCTTCGAGATGCCCGGCGCGCTGGCGATTCATGCCGAGCAGGGCGACGACGTTGTCGAGCGCGACGCCTTCGGCGGTGTCCAGGAAGCCGTACTGGTAGACCTTGCGCAATTGCTGGTAGCAGACAGCCAACTCACGGGCGAAGGCCTCGGTCAGCGTGCGCACGACACTGCCTTCGCTGTCGTCGGTCAGCGGACTACCAGTGGCGGCGGCGAGCGATTGCAGCAGGTCGCTGGTCAGGGTGGCGAAGTCCTTGCTGTCGAAAGGCGTTTCAGCTGGCATCGAGGCTCACTCCTATCTGCGCGGATTCGCCGCCGGTAGACCGGACTTCCGCATCGACATCGACGACACCCGGCGCATCGGAGCGCGGCTGGACAACGACCCGCACGACCTCGGCGACACGCGGGTCGTCGAGTAGCGTCTGGCGAACGATGCGGCGCATCAATTCGAGATTGGCGCGGTCCAGCCGTGCACCGAGCAATTCGCGGATGCGGCTGCCGTAGCGCGGATGCCCGAGCGCTTCGAGTTCTCCCTGATCAACCAGCAGCCGCAGGGTCAGGGCCTGCACCAGGTTGTCGATGCCGCTGACCGCTGCCAGGCCCCTGCTGCCGGTCGCGAGTTCGACGACCGGGCCATGGCCGGTATCTTGGAAAACGATCCGCAAATCGGTCTTGAATGTGTCGGTCATTACATCAGTTTCCCAGGACCGGTGGTTGCGCCTGGCGAGCAGGGTATCCCCGGCGCTACCTTGGCCTGCGTCAGCAGGAGAGCCAGCGCCTCGGCGATGATTTTGGCGATTGCGCCGGCCAGGGCAGGGGCGCTGGTGCCGAGCAAACCGTTCTCGATCGTGAGCTCGTCGACCAGCGGTTGCAACTGGTCCTGGTCCACTTTGCGGATCCAGATCAGCGGCCCCGGGCTGCTGGTAAGCAGACCGACGATGGCAATTCCGGTATCAACCAGAACCTGCGCCGTGAATAGGGCGACGGCCTGCTCCAAGCTTGCGGCAATCGTCTTCGCCAAGTTTGGAGCGTTCTCGCCGGCTATCCCTCCAGCGTCGAGGTTGGCCTGCGCCAGGGCTTCGAGCTGTACAGCCGTCGGGCCAGTCGGTGGCAAGACAAGGGGGCCGGGGCCTGTGGTGCTGCCGCTGTTCCCGGGCGGCGGGGCAGAGGCCGGGATGCCGAGCTCGACCTCCGCCTTGTCCAGGAAGATGGCCAGCGCCTGCGCCGTGGTTTCTGCCAACGCCAGCGCTAGCTTCTTGTCGTATGCGCCGCGGATACCAGCGCTGTCCAGTGCGGAGCGGGCGAAGCCTTCGAGTTGGTCAGTGGTGGGCGATGGCATGGATCAGCCTTTGGGCTCGTCGGTTTTCGGCCGCCCAACTTTGACGGCTTTAAACCCGACTAGCGGAGCGCCGGTGAAGTAGCACTTGTGCGTCTCTTCGGTAATTACCCCGCCGAGGGGGAACTTGCCATCGGCTGCGATTTCGCAATCGACACATGTCAGCTTCACCTTGCCTTTGACGGTGATGTTCAGGTCGGTCTCGCCGGCGATCTCGATGTTGTCGTCTTGATGCATGGTCAGCACCGTCGTGCCGCTTGTCAGCACCAGCGCGCCCTGTTTGTCGATGGCCAGCGAGGTCTTGCCGTGCAGCGGTGCTTCGACCTGCCACTCGTTTTCGTCGTGCAGGGGTGGCCGTGCCTGATCGGAATACAACCGGCCGACGACCACCGCACGGTTGGCATCGCCGCCGACGTAGCTCAGCAGCACCAGATCGCCAACCGCCGGCGTGCTGACCATGCCGACATGTGGCGTTGCGATCGGCACCTTGCGCAATTCCAGATCGCCTTCGCGGAGCTTGACGTTGCAGTAGTGGTTGTACGTGTCGCTCTCGTCGGCGTGCGGGAAGACACTGGTGACCACAGCGAGGTCGCCAAGGCGTAAGGCGCGTAACTCGTCGCGGACGACGGCGCGGATGATGGCGATCGGATCGTTCATTAATAGCTATCCAGCGTCGTTACGCGTGTCGTCGAAGCCTTCTGGCAAGGCGCCGGCGTCGAACGGTTTGGCCCATTTCAGGGACGTGGTCGCGACATTGAGGTGCATTAGCCGGTTGAGCGTCGGATTGTCGAGCTGGCCGTTAACGGTTAGCCCGTTGACCTTCTGGAAACGACGCAGGCGTCGCTGCAGCAGGGCGTCGAAGACCGTGGCATCGGTCACCGCCGGCTCGACGTAGCCCATTTTCTCAAGCAGACCGTTGGCCTCGGCGATGTCCAGTCCGGCGGCGCTGTCCGCACCGGAGAAGGCGAACTCATAGATCGTTTCGCTATCTTCGCCGGCACCCCAGCGTCCCTCTGCCCGGTTGGGCAGGGCCGCCTCCGCGACGGGCCAGAGCCGCCGCCCGCCAAGGAAGGTCACCTCTTGTTCGCCGCTCTTGTCCTTGCCGAGGCTGCGGATGGCGATGGGCCGGGCGAGCGCCATTGCCAGCAGGCGCAGCTTGCCGGAGGTCGCGAGGTCCACATGCGTTTCGGTAGTGGCACCGAGGCCTTTTTCGTCGAGCGGAAGCTGCTTGAGACACAGGAGGGCGTAGAGTTCCTCGTCGATCTGATCCAGGTCTTCGGGTTCGGGGACCTTGTCGGCAAGGTCCATGACGCCTTCGATGACGGCGCCCGCGGCACGCAGTGGGTTGACCGCGCCGTCGTCCCCGATGACCTTGCTCAGGGAACGGTTGAAGTCGTCGGTAGTGATCGTTCGCAGCATCTCGCCGCCGACCTCGACGGCGGCTGTGGCAGCGTCGGCGGTAGTGAGCAGATCCCTGGCCTTCAGCGTCAGGCCTGCGAGGTAGAGCACTGCGTAAATCAGGCCCTGGTCTACCGCCGGGATGACTGCTCTCGATATATGATCGCCGTCCTTCTGGTACGCGCGGATACGCGCGATACGCACCCAGCGCGGCGCCTGTCCTTGACGTTTGATGCCTTCGAGCGATTCCCGAACAAGGCGCAGTAGCCTGGCAATGGCGGTGAACGGGTTGGCAGCTTCGGCGGTCGCGGTGCCGGTTGCCGGGGAGGGGTTCAGATCGCTCATGACAACGTGCCTCCATTGGTCGATTGAGGGAGGGTGGGCTGAGACGGGGCTGGCGCCGTGTTTGCCGCTTGCAATTCGTCGAGTCTGGCGCCGAGGGCGTTCAGACGTTCGCTGGTATCTTTCAGCTCGCCAGGATCCGGGAGGCTGTCGCTCAGGCGAAGCGCTGCATCGAGATAGGCGGCACTCGTGTGGATGCCGTCCACCAATGGCTGGAAAGGCGCGTTGCGCAGGGCGAGCATTCTCGTCAGTTCCTTTAGTGCTTCACCGTCGGCGAAATCCTCGAGGCTGTCGCCGAGAACCTCAAAGCTGGCGACGACCGTATCGGCTTTCAGAACAGGATCGTGCAGTCTGTTGAGAGCGCGTGCGAGTCGGGTCAGCGCGTCGGCGAGAAACTCCAGAGCTGCGGCGAGCTGCTTTTCGGCACCAAGGCGGCGGGCAATGGACGGCGCATTCTTGGCGGCCGAGGTTTTCAACAGGTCATCAAGGCTGGCCAGAAAGGAGTTGAGCTCGCCGAAAATGTTGACCGAGGTGCTCATCGTTTTTGCCCGAAAAGCGACTGGATATCGGCCAGCGGGTCGAAACCGCTGACCTGTCCGATCAGCTTGCCAGCACGCTCGGCAACGTCTTGCGCCCTCTTGAGGAATTCGAGGCCGTCAACCAGGGCCTCGACCAGTGGGCCGGCGCGCCGCAGATCGACGCCCGTCAGATCACTGACGAAGTCGAGTCCCTCGTCGGCGTACTTCTCCAGGAAGCCGGCCAGGCCCTCTTCGTCGCGCAAGGCCTGGATCAAACCAACCGCCTTGCCGGGGTCGAGGCGGCTCACCGTCTGCAGCATGCCGCTGAAATTCGCGCCGCTCAATTGCTTGGCATTCACGGCGATGCTCTTGCCGAGGTCGGTGGCGCTCAGATGATCAAGAACCTTCGGATTTTGCAGCAGGGCGGTGGGCAGGCTCGCGGGATCGAGGAGCACACCGGCTGCAGCCAGGCTGTCGCTGCCCCAGGCATCGGCGTCCGCCGCCACATGCCCGTCGATTTGCAGCTGCAGCGCGGCAGCCGGTCCCGGCGAGCGTTTGTATTCACGCAAACGCAAGGTGTAACGGTAGCGATCCGGATAGCCGGCCACCTGGCGGACCTGCAGATCTTCGATGAGCACTTCGGTCAGCTCGCTGCCGATCACCACATCGGCGGCGAAGGGCAGGGGTTCGGCGGCGAGCTGCGCTGCACGCAGCTGTTCGAGTCCGGGCAAGGCGGCGGCGCCGAGCAAGAGGCCATCGACGAGCACCGTTACCGGATCGCGGCCAAGGTCCTGGAAGATACTGCCATCCTGGCGTGGCGCGTGCTGCTCGACGAGAGCTCTGGACTCCTCGGTGTAGACGTTCTGAACGCCATTGAGCTCGATCTGACCGATGCGTACCGTCATCTCAGAACTCCATCCGGGTCACGAAGCCACGCCGGCGACTGAGAACATGACTGACCTGGCGGACGCGCAATGCATGCGGTCCCGACAGCAGTTCGGCCGCCGCGTGTCGGGGAGGAATGCCCACGAGACGGACTCGATCACCGGGCATCACGCCGGGTCTGCCGATGACTTCGAGCCGCCCGCGCAGCCAGCGCGATGCCAGTGCACGCATCTGCGCTTCGGCCACGTGTTGCGCAGCCTCGCCACTGCGCACAACACCGAGCGTCAGGCGGCGCGGTCGTTGGCCGGTCTGGCCGACCGCCACCGTGCCCTGCGGATCGATTGCCGCCCTGCCACTTACCCCGGCCAGATCGCTCGCCAGCCAGCAGAACTTGTCAGCACCCTGGCTGCCTGCCGCGCCTTCACCGAAGATCTCGACACTGTCGTGGATCGGCGGCGTTGCCCGGATCTCGATCTGCAGCAAATTCATCGTGTACTCGAAACCGTGCGCGGCACCCTGTTCGCCAGGGGTGACAAAATGCGCTTTGCCTTCGCCATCGGTAAACAGGTCAGCCCCGCACCAGTCGGCGAGGTCGAGCACCTGCCGCAAGGCGCCAGGACTGCGGGACAGCACGTACGACGGGAGATTGAAGCCTTTGGTGATACGACCGGTCGTCACCCCTGCCTGTTGCAGGACGTCCTTGATCACGAAATCGACATCAACGTTTTCGTAGCTGGCCTCGGTTTCGAGGCTAGCCAGCTTGCGAAGATCGTCGTACGCGGTGACGTGCTGGCCACCGGCATCGATGCGCACCGTATCGACTGTCCCGGTGAACACTTTCCGCAGACCGTTGCCCGCGTCCAAGTCGACGCGCAGGGCTTCGCCCGCTTGCGGTGCGGTCGTCTCCGGGTCGCCGAACAGCAGCTCGCAAACCCCACCGGCACCGTCCATGCCGAGCCGGACAAGCAAAGAGAGCAGCTGCCGTCGGCTCTGCGCCGCGTCGCTGCTCGCAGTTTGTCGGCCGATCTCGATGCGGTAGGCCAGCGCGTCGCTCATCGCTCAGAGCTCCAGCCCGTGGCGGCGCGCTGCCGCACGCAGGACGTCGGTCAGCGCGTCTTCCAGCGTGGCCGGGTCGAGGGCGGTGTCGGGGTTATCAGCAGCCAGAGTTACGGTGACGTTGAATGTGTTACGTACCAGACTCGAGGATTCAGCTTCGGTTGTCGCGAGCCTGGCTGTATCGAGCCGCGCCTGGCTGAGGCGGTAAGCCTGTTCGAGTGACGGCTCGACAGCGGCGGCGAAACGCCTGGCGGCTGCCTGGGCATCCTTGCCAGGCGGGGCTGGGTTGCCTAGATGAGGCGTTGGGAACGACGTTTCGGGGGGCAAGATTTGCCGTGGGCGGAGAGGGATTCCGGCGAGCCGGTGCGAGGGTTTGGCAGCTGTGAGTGGCGAAGTTGCTGGCGGTTGGGCGGTTGCCGACGTGGATGTGGAAGCTGAGGTGTCGACATGCCTCGTTTGGTCGCCATAGGCAGAAAGCGCTGCAAAAGCAGCTTCGGGCAAAGGTGTACCGGGGGCGGGGTCGGACCCGTGCAACGGCGCTGCCGGCGGAATCGACAAGTGCTCGGTTTGGCCGTCGGTGGCCGGCGATCGGCAGAGGGGGGCGGAGTCGGCAATGCGTGAGTTCGGGCCGGAATGGACTGTCGTCCGCAATGTCGGAAAGTCCGTTCCGGCGCCGGAGGCGGTCAGTGGCGGCGGTGGGCTGGTCGTCGATGGCGAGTTCGTCGAAATCGCTCGCGGACCAGCGAGTGGGTCCGTTTCGCTTGGCTCGTCACTTGCCGTATGTGGGGCCGACAGCGGATACATGGAATTCGGTGGCATGGGGTACGGCGCGCGGTCGTTGCCAGGCGCCACCGGGAAAGAGCCCGCGTGCGGTGTGGGTGCGGTACCGGCCTCGACCGAGGAGAAGGCGTCGACGCGACGGTCGGCCAGCCGGGTTGGCGCCGAAGCATTGCCGGCAGGAGCGGTGGACGCTGTTGTTGCTGCGGGGTCGTTGGCCCCGGACGGGGATGCGCCTTGCTCAGCGGGCAATGTCCCAAATTCCGTTCCTGTGCCGGAGGCGGTCAGTGGCGGCGGTGGGCTGGTCGTCGATGGCGAGTTCGTCGAAATCGTTCGCGGACCAGCGAATGGGTCCGTTTCGCTTGGCTTGTCACTTGTCGTATGTTGGGCCGACAGCGGAAACATGGAATTCGGTGCCATGGGGTACGGCGCGAGGTCGTTGCCGGGCGCCATCGGGGAAGAGCCCGCGTGCGGTGTGGGTGCGGTACCGGCCTCGACCGAGGAGAAGGCGTCGACGCGACGGTCGGCCAGCCGGGTTGGCGCCGAAGCATTATTGGCAAGAGGGGACTGCACTACGACTTCGTGGCCGTTGGCCACGGGCGCGAATACGCCTTGCTCCGCGCCCCAGGCAAGCGCTCGCGGGGAAGCGACGCCACCTTGCTTCACTGCATATGAAACTTCAGCGGCGGGAGCTCTCGCGACCCGTTGAGCGTCGATCTTGGTCGCAAGCGGGGCCGACGGAGTGGCCACCGGCAAAGCGAACGAGATTGCACTGGCTGCCTCTTCAAGCCGGACGGAATCGAGTTCAGTCCCCAGTACTGCATGCGCATCGCCCAGCAGCGCCTGCAGGGGCGCCAGGAGCCGACGCTCGATGTCGGCCAGATGCGCGAGCTGTCGCATTCAATCGTCCTCGATGCGGATCACAACCGCGTCCGGGTGATCTGCAAGCGAAGGCGCGCGTGACGGGCGTGGCGGCACGCCGGATTCGCTGGCCTCGATCCGATCGAGCAGGCTCAGTAATCGGTCCACTTCCGCGGCCGGTGTCGCCCACACCTGCGTCGGCGTCCACCCCAGTGCGCGGCAGAGCCGCAGGGTGATTCGCGCCGCCTCGGGAGTGTCCGGAAAGGCGTCGTCAGACGCCGCGGGTGTTGCGGCGTTCAGGGCGACCACCGCCTCGAGCAGTGCGTGCGTCGCTCCGGAATCCAGTTCGCCAACGGATAGGGGCGGGTCCACCGCGACGACACTCGCGTTCAGCAAGGCACGAAGGTAGGCACCCAGGTCGAAGCGCGCGCCGCCTTCTTCACCACTAGCGCAGCGCGACAGGGCCAGGAAACGCTCGCCGCTGGTCCACGGTCGCAATTGCACCCGGACCACCGTGCTGCATTCGTACCAACCGCCGCCAAGAGCTGCCGGCGACGCTTCACCGCCACTCGCCCACCACAGGGCCAGCGGCGCAAAGGCCGCCTGTGCATCTTCGGCAACGCCGCTGTGCGTCAGCACACGACGGCCGAATTCAAGCGAATCGAGAACCAGCCCCTGCGCGCTGGGGAGAACACAATTGTCGAGCGCGCTCAGGTGCGCCTGCAAGGGCCATGGGCGAAACTCGACCTGTTCTCCGGCGGCGGTGCGCGCGTTCATCGTCGTATCGAAACCCTGGAAATTCGTTGCGTAAATCGTGCCATCGATAGTGATGGTGCGATCTGCGGCAGGCACTATTCTTCGCGGATGCGGGTGGCGCTGAAGGCGTAGGTGGTGACCGCCGAGCCGCCGGCATCCATGCCGAACGACTTGCCTTCAACGTAGCAATCGTCGAAGGACAGCGTTCGCCGGGGCGCATCGGTCGCCGGGTCCTTCTTGAGGTTGGCAACCACTTGAAAGCTGCTTTGCCCGGCCAGATGCGCGTCGAGAACGTAGTTGGCCGACTTGATGACCAGTTCCCCCTGCACGCTGCGCAAGCCGAAGCTCACGTCGACGCGCTCCCCGCTACCGACGGCGCGAATATCCTCGCGCTCGGTGACGACACGGTAGACCAGAGATTGCAAACCTTCGACCGCGACGCCGTCGATCAGGACGCTGCTGCGGTTAGCGACGAAAAGTGCTGTCATGGCGACTCACTCCTCAAACCTGGACGACGATGGTGGCGTAGATGTAGTCGATCGCGCGAACCGGACGGACGGCGATGTCGACGCGAACGATGCCGGCGGCGAAATCCGGCGCCAACGAAGAGACGTCGACCGAGAAGGGCGGCTCTTTGCCATCGGCGGAGGGCACCAGAGCGCTCTCCCTTTCCATTTGGACGAGGAACTCGATCAGCTTCTGCTTCAAGGCTCCGCGGCCGTCCTCGCTGTTCAGGCGACCGATAAACAATTCGCCGATCGTCTTGACCCCGCGCACCGCCCTGTCGGCGATTCGCCGGACGCTGATCTGGTCGCCATCGGTCGTGATTCCGCGCAACACAATGACGCCGCGCCCACGCTGTTCCACAACCGGGACGACAAAGGCAGATAGCAGGCCGCTCTGCTCTTCGAGCGGTAGCGCACGGCTCAATCCGTCGATGCCCGAGATGGTCTTGAAGGTTGGCGACTCAAAGTACTGCAGGCCACCAATGCGCCCGGCCACGGCGCCGACGACGCCATGCGGAGCGAGCAGGACAAAGCGATCGGACTGGAGCGTCGACGCCATCGTTTTCGCGTCGGTTTCGGTGGCATTCGGGGAAACCTGGCCGAAGCCAATACGACCGTTGCTGTCGGTGCTCATCCCATTGCAGTGGGCAATGACCGCGCTGTAGATGCTGGTGACTTTGCTGAAATCCTGCACCGCCGCCAGAACCATATCGACATCGGCTTGGCTTTTCAGGTGTTCGAGCGCTTTGATGTAGTCGTCGGCACTCGCATCCTTGCCGCCTGCGAGTGCCGCAACAGGATCGGTGACGATCGGCCTTCTGGGAGGTAGGGTGGTGCCGGCAACGCGGACGACCGCCGAGCCCTTGCTCAGCACCTCCGCGACCGTTGCCGGTTCGAGATTGCGATGTACCTCGACGGGATCGCCCACTGCGGACGAGATTTCGAGATCGAATCTGCCGTCGGCTTCGACGCGGTGGCTGACCTTCAAGCGAAATCCGTTGGCCCAAACGCCGGCAGCGCGCGCCTCGATCTTGAGCTTGGCGGTATCCTCGGTCGCCAGATCGACAGCGGCCGCTTTGGCGGTGGTCGAAGACTTCAGCGGTACGATGACCAACTCGAAGGCGCCGTTGGCAAGCGCCTGGCGTGCTTCCGGCATGCTATAGGCCGTAGCCGCACCACAGACTTCGAGGAAACGCCCCCAACTCGAGGTGCGCATGGTGGTGCTGTTTGGAGGAGCATCCTTTTCGGTTATCCCGATTAGCCCCAACACACCGGACGGCGCCAGTTGCGGAGGAACGACCTCCTTGACGACCGTGACTTGTACTCCCGGGATAATCCGCGCCATGCTTCATTCCTCCACTGAAAAACGGATAAGGTCGATGTCAGTTCAGGGGTAAAACAAGCTGCGAAACCGCCGGCCGGGCGCACTCGCTTTCTAACTGGCCGACCTTGCATGGTGACGGCGGAATTTAACCATATTCCATCACTTATTAGTATGGTTGTCAAGGTGGTATAGGTATCCGCAATCATCAACCTTCTTTATCGCACCTTTGTCAATAAACCGAGCATCCACTCAGCTTGCTGCCAAATGTGGCACACAGTGAGCGGAGCTCGAAACCTCTATTTGTTTTCAGGTTCCGAAGGCGCTTGAGTTCCGGCGCTTGCGTCGCGCTGACTCCATAACACCAACCCCATAATGGCGACAAGCAGACCAGCTGCCGCCCATAGCCAATTCGGGGTGTCATCGACGAAATACGCCAACTTCGGTTTGCGCTTGAACTCCTCCAGTCCCATCGTTGGGTTTTTCTTCAAAAGATATAGATCATCGTCAGGATTCGTAGAAAGAGAGTGAACGGTAAGCGGAGGTGGAAAAAAAAGTGACCACCGCCTTATGAATTCCTGTGAGTTTTCAATTTGATCAAACGGTACGATAAGAACAGTATTAACTCCAACAAAGTGTGTACGCAACTCCGGGGCGCACCTAATATTTTCGTTACTGCTGTTCGCTCTCCTTCTGGTTCTAGGACTAACATCATCTCTAAGATCGCTGATCGCGATAAACCATTTCTCCCTGTAGGTCGAGCTTTCTAGTCGCCTTCCGATAGCCTCCAGCGCCCCACAGATATCTGAGTAATCGTCCTCTCGACGCTGGGGAGAGGTAAGGGCTCTGACTCGTTCTTTCCAATTTTGGCGCGCGGCCTCCTCCTCGTCTCGTAGCGGAGGTATATCTGTATTAATTAAGCCCTGCTCCTGTTCTCCAAGCCGTATCCCGGGTGGCTCGCTTGGAAGCTTGCTTAAAAGCTTGATCACAGATAGCTCGTTGGTCAATTTAGGAAGGTCGAGGCACTGGAATCCATCGTTTGGTTCTGGGGCGCCTGCTTCGCACCCCCATCCGGGAAATACTTGGCTTCGAGGAGTAAAGAGGTTGCTAACAAAGTAGGCAAGGCATTTGTCCCCTGCTCCGCATTTGGGGATAAGCTTATGGTTTACAAAATGTTTGGCCATCCCTAGGTTTTCTGGCTGTCGCATCGACCCACTCGGGTCGATCAGCACGATTACCAATGCGAACTCCTCTCTGCTCTTTGGATCACGAAAGACTTCCGGGCGCGCCTTCAGGTCGGCTTCGAACCAATTATTGACCTGTACCAAAATGGTCAGTACCAAACAAATGGTCAAGACAACAATCAGGAGGCTCAGAAAACGGTTGGCGTGTCCGAATTTCTGTGGCTGATCATTCATTAACGGGCCCTTCCGACGGTCCGCGAGGTTCTTTTTCGCCGCGAGAGATGGTTTCGCTAGACATAAGCAATAAAAAAAGCAAAAGCAGAGGTATTCGCAACGAAAGGTAGATGGCAAAACCAAGGAAGTTCCACAAGAATTTGGTCGCAAAGTAAATTCCTGTTGCTTCAATAAATGGTATCAATGCAAACGCCCACCATGCAGAAAAATCGGACGGCATTACTCTCCAGAACAAGGTTGCCTGAAAAAAAATCAGCGCACTTCCGCCAACAAGTAAAAATCCGACGACGATAAACCGCGCGGTTTCGCTATTCCGTATTGCCAGATGCATTAGGACGCCGGTAAAAGCGGTTGAGAGCACGATGAGCACGGCAAGTCCGTAGCCTCTCTGCGGCGAAAAATCCAGGGTCTCAGAGATCGTATCGGAAAAGAGCGGAAGGTATATATCCAGAATCGCGTATAGCAAGATTCCCAAGACGATCGCACCGACAGCCACTTCGGCAGAATCGATCTGGTCGTGCGGCTTGACGATGTCATCGTAGCGGTCCAACCAATTAGATACTCTTTCGGCACCCCGACGGGCGAGCTGAGGGAAGCGTCGCGCTATCCAAATGGTTAGAACTACTAAACCCATCACGATTGCTAGCAGTAAAAGGGTCGCCCACATGTCCATCCCTCGCGATATCGACTTTCCGAAAGAAGCTTGCGTGGTCTGCGCTTCGCCTGATTCCTTGCTTGTCAACACAATACTGGAAATGGCCAGTGCTCTTTCTCTTAATTGCTGTGTTGCTAGTTGACGGTCCGACGGTGGTAGTGCGCCTTCGGTAGCGATCGCAACAATTTCGAAAGCGGCATTCCCGTTTGCCCCGTTATTCTCGAAAACAATATCCGGAGCAACGTATGTATGTCGGGCACCGAGCACATCATGCAGCTGCCAGTTGTTGGAAGTTGCGCCGCGGGTGGCCACATAGACGTGCAGTGACGCCGGCAATTTCTTGCCGCGTAGATTCACTTCAATGTTCTCACCCGGAAAAAGCAAGTACGGCTCGCGGTTTAGCGCCGCGCTAACGCGGTTCTGACCGATGCGCGTAATCGCAACCTTGAGGTTTTCGGGGCCATCGAGCGATTCGGTATCGACCTTGACCCTGACTAGCTCCGAGACCGACGCAATATTGCTCGCTGCCAGAAAGGACGATGCAAGCCACGTTTGCGGAAGCGTATCCAATGCAACCACTGCCAGAACCTCGTGTTCCGATTTGTTGCCTCCGTGACGTTCAGTTGATTGGCGCTTGAACTGCGCGGCGGCCAGAACCAGTTTTGGGATGGGAGCAATCTCAGCTGGAGAAACCGCTTGTCGACGTACCGGTCCGCTCCCTTGCGCGGCCCTTTTCTCCGAAGGGGCGAAATGAAACGCTTGCAGCCCACCCGGTGAGGTCGGGAGTGCGATCCCCTCTACCAACCACAGGGGGCTGCCGCGCGGCCTGGTCAAAATCCAGATTCTGGCACCCTCGGGGATGTTTCTGTAGTCTCCGACCTCCACGGAATCGCCAGATTTGACAGTAATTGGCGGGACTGGTCCGTTCCTCTGCACTGGATTTTGGCCCCCGGCTTCTCCTTTTCCGGCGCTGATCTCGTAGTTCCCGATTCTGGTGATGCTGACGTTGGCGATGCGAGGGTTATCAGGCTTTGTCGTCAGATCGTCGGCGATAATCACCAAGGGCGCCGATGAATACTCGACCATGGCACGGAAGCGATGCACATCGGTCGGCCCAGGCGTAATTGGCCGTCGAGTTGAGAATGCGATCAGTTCGAAGCGCGTTTGCTGGAAGTCACCCGGTACGCTGAACGAAAGCGCTGGGACAACATACTCATTTTGTGAGTGGCGCGGCGATGCCGGTCCGTAGATCCACACGCGGTCGGTGTGCGGGGCGAGGACTGCGAGGTAGAGCTCTGGGATCTTGGGAAAGGCTTCACTTCTAACGACGACATCGGTTGGCAGCTCAACGACTTGCGGCCCGGGCGGGGAAACGTTTCGCCCACCCAACGCGACAATCGCGATCACGGGGAAGGACTCTTTGGAGTTCGGCCACGCCGCCGCTGGCACAGGCCCATGCGGGGCAACGTCAATCGTCAAGGTGACGCGTTGAGACAATCCGCGCGATAGTTCTTCGAGGTTCGGATCAGCATACGCTGATGCACTGTCGAGAGTCTGATCGAAGTAGCCGACGGTCAGCTCGTACTGGCCGGCAGTTGGGAAACTCAGGCCGGAAAGGCGAAACACGTCACCGGGAGCGGGGCGTGCTGACGCCACAACTGTCCATGCTTTGTCGCCGCGAGGCCGTGCCAGTGCGTGGAACATCCCGCTTGCTTCCTGGGCGGGTGCGCGGCCGACGATGTCGAACGTGCTCTCGTCAAGTATCACGTTACTTGATCCAGCCAGACTCCTGTGCCCGATTTCGAGAATCTCGACGGTCGTGTGCGTTCTTGCCGCCTGCTGTGCGAAGACGAACGATCCCCACCACATGCCGCCGAGCACGATGACAGCCGTCCACCACGTGCGCCAAGTATTCACTTGTCGCGAGTCCGTTGGCGCGTTGCGCTGCCAGTCAAAAGCTGTCGGGTCGCAACGGTCACTGGCGACGTCCTCTGTGCCTGATCCTGAAGCCAACCGATCAAACTCAAGGGCGCGCGCTTGGCAGGATTTTCGGTCGATATCACCGCAAGCACCTCGAAGCTGTCCAACGACGCGCCAGGCGCGAAATCCGCTAGTCCGAGGTTCCAGCGTCCGCCCTCGTCAAGATGGGCAGTCCAAGCCGCGACCCAAGGTTCCCCCTGGTTCGGATACGCGAGCAACCAGATCTTCTCGCCTACCTTGAGCGGGCCTGGCACCGCGCCCCGAACTTCGCAGCGCTCAGCGCATCGTACCGTGGCCCTGAACTCATCAGGAATTGGTACTCGACCTACAGAAAGGATTTTGAATGCACCTTCCCAGCGTATCACCCGGACTGGAGTAGCCTCTGCGAGAAACCATTGGCTGTACTTTATCCACTCGGCGGCAGTGATCCCCGTGCTCTGACCTTGAGGTGGGAATTGCTTCAGTGGAGCGACGAATGCAGTAAGCACAAACTTGTACTGGTCATGCATTGCTTCCATTCCGAAGTGACCAACGATCGAGCCGCTCCCGCTTCGCAGGACATCAATCATTACCCATCGACGATCTGTCCATGCAGGCTCAACGGGTTGAACCGCAAGGCCGATTGCGTGCGACGGGGGCAACGCCCCCTCAGCCCTTATTTCGACAGGAGTTTGCAGCTTGACTGGTGCCAAGACATTACCGTAGAGGTCAGTTTTTCCGACGCGAGCAATTGCGATAATGGGTGCCTGGCGCCGCTGTACTATCATCGACCTGGACGTCGACAAGAGCGTTCGATTCAGCGTCGATGTGAGTAGTTCACCGCGGGGCAGGTGTCCCTTCGCCAGTATCGCCCGAACCTCGAAACGTTGTCCTAGATCGCCGCTCTTTCCAAACTCGACGTCGGCCAGAAACACCCCGGTGCTACCCACGCGGCTGGCATCTGACTGCACTATCCAATATTGGCCGTTCTGTTGGCGGACAAGCACATATGGCACAGCGTGCAAGGGCCATTCGCCGCGAGCCATGAACTCCACAGGCTCACGAAAACCGGCCAGAACCACGCTTTCCAGTTGATCGTCGCCCCTGGTGACGGCTGAAGGCTGCGGTGAGCGCCGCCTAGCCGGGGAGGCCGTCTGCCCCTCTTGGTCGCTGAGCGATGTCGTTCCAATTGAAGTAATCTCCAGAGATACGGGTTGGTCGATAGGCGCGGAAACGCGTGGCTGTGCGGCGGCCAGAGGTTTTATCAGACCAAACGTAGCGAGCACAGCGAGTATAGAAAGCACAGCAAGCACAGCGCGTCGCTGGATCTGCCTGGCCCACTGAACATGCTTTCTCGGCAATGCTCGCGTAATAGAAGCAAGACCAGTCTCCATTGGCGTGGCGGCTCCTCTCATAATAAACAATAACTAAGCATTCGTCAAAACACCGCATAACGCGCTTTGAAGCTTGTTAGTTAATCAGTACACTCTCAAACGGTTGCGAACAATCGACCCACGATGCTGATTTAGATATCAATCCGGCTTCTCGCAGACGGACCCGAACGTTGCCTTGGTCAGTATGAGGTATCGGGCTAGTGCGCCAATCATTGCCGGTAACCTCGGCTAATAGGCAATAGGCGGATTCACGTGCTACACCGCTCGTACTTCGCCCCACTTTGATGAGCAACTTCTCGTCCTGGTCAATCACGTTTTCTACAGTACCAAGAATGACAGTCGCGGGGCAATTCGCAGTCCCGCGGCATACCGCAGAGGTCAGAATGCGTGGTCGAGCAACATTGACTTGAAACGAGAAAACCGCGCCGGCCGCTGTCTCTGCACCTGCCTCGGCTCTTGCAACAAAAAGCTCCACATGCGACGCAGCTACGGATTTTCCGGGTGGCCGGAAATGCACGTTGTCGAGAACCCATTCGCCACCACTCGAATTTTCCTCAAAACGCTGCAAAACATCTCCGCTACTTATCTCGGCTACAATTGTTCGCGCCTCTGATTCCAAAGGTTCAAGCACTCCACCTATTGAACCGCTCGGTGGTACTATGATACTTGTTCCGGGTTTAACCAAGGTGCCGTTTACCGTGATTTGAGACAATCTATCGGGCGGCGGCGGGCCTTCGACTCGCTGGCCTTCTACTTTTTTGAACAGTTTTTGGAATGCGCGTGCTGCGCCTTCCAGATCGCGCGCCAGCTCAAGCTTTCGAGCAGTATCCTCTCCTGTCTGGCCAGCCATCAATAGATTGTCCGGGCAGGCTGCGACCAGTCCCGCCAGCGCTTTCTTATAATCCGCCAGCGCTTCCGCATACATTCCTGTGGCAAGATAGGCATCAGCATTCTTCCGTGCGTCGCGTGTCTCGGGCTGTGCTAAGGCTTTGGCCGGATTGCACTCTCGAGCCAGTTCTAGAGGGCATTTGATCGAGTCAAACAAGCAAGCTATAGACCTTGGCCAGTCAAGGAAGAATGCAGTACTGAGTAATCCAGTCCATAGAATGACGATCACGACGTATGCCCAACAAACCAAGACCGCCAGAAGCCAAAGAGCCTTGCTTGTTTTTAATTTTTCGGTGCTCTTTGCTAAAGGTGCAAGGACCATCAGCATGACCATGAATGCCAATACGACGGCAATACCAACCAAAGCGGTTGTCGCATCGAGGCCCAGCGAAAAAAGGACCGTCGATACGACTGCAGCAAGGCCAGCTACGCCAAGCGCGTACCTGAGGACGGGAACCTGCTCAATGGCTTTGTGCAATAACGTCACGGCGCGAGAAAAAATCTGTTCTTCATCATCGCGGCAGACCCTACCCGTTCCCGGTTTTTTTGCGGGCGTGTCATTGCTCAGTGGTGGGTGTATCTCAGTCTGCAGATCACTGTTTGATCTTTCCTCGATTATAATTTGAATGCTAATGATTAGTTTGATGAGTGCTGGCGAGTCGGCTTTTCCGTCCCAACCGGTCAGATCCAGGGTTTGTATGCCATTAAACGGTACCGGAATCTCAAAGCCGCTCGGGCCCCCATCAGTAGCAATTCGAACTGGCATCAGTTTGCCGAGATCTCGGGCTTTCAGAGCTTCAGCAATCACCCATTTGGAATTTACTGATTCGGGTGTCCAGATGACTATAACTACCTTGGCCTCGCGAATTGCCCTATTTATGGCGTCGCTGAACTCTTCGCCTGGTTGAATCCTGTCATCTGACCAAACGGCAAAATCGGTTCGATTCTGTAAGCAGCGAGCCAGCATCTCCCGCAACTTCTCGTCCTTGCGGGCGTAGCTGATGACGATGTCGGACATCATCGTGGCGCTTTCTCCACCGATGGCGTACGGATTTACGGAGCTCGGCTTGTTAGTGTCTGCTCTTTCGTACGGTCACGGTACATGGCGCAGCTACCGTTTCTCGGATTGCAATGGGTTTGAAGTCACTTGTCTCGACACCCCTGTCCCAGTGTTCTTGGAGGCGGCGATTACTGTCTGTCGCCACGATCACCACGGCAATGTCAAAATCCCAGCCGATATCTTGCGGCCCGCCCAGGGCTGCAACCGATTTCCATCCTGGAGAAACCTCATTTACATGGAGCTTCCTCTGTAACCACCAATGTGGGGAAAAATCCGAGCGGCGAGCGACCAGCCAGGCATGTTGTCCTGCGACCACACGCGCAGTACCAGATGCCTGGATTTCTCGTCCGACCAGCTGCCCTAGGGTGGGCTGAATAATCGTACAGGCAGTCTGTGCCAAGGCATCTGAGCAAGCGAGACCGGTAAGGATTATCGTGATGGCAAAATGGGCAAGTAGCCTCGGAAAGCCGTAGTGAGGAGTGGTTGTGGTCATTTGTCGCCTCCTGAGGTAATCAAGTGGTAACCCTGCGCCAAGACTTTGCGTCCAGTCGCGTAGCAGTCGGCAAGCCATGTTACAGATCTTCGAGCAGCCGGAAAAAAGTAACTGGACGGCAATCCAGAAACTCCGTCTTGCTGTATTGCCGTTCGAAGTGTAGCGACACGGCAGGCCTCTCGTGCAGTGAGCGATCAAATCGCCGTCTCTTGGCGGATTGAACGCACTAGCAAAGCTATTGGGCATGGCCTGGCGGCGGGTCAGGGAGCCACACCCAATACGCACAAAGACCAGTCTAGCGGTACGGTTGTGGGAAATCAAGCGATTGATTTAATCTTTTGGTTCGCTAATTCATACCACAAGCCTTGTTCGTCGCCGGCCACTTTTGGGTCGCAGTGGCGAAGTCGATACCGAGGAAGAGCGGTGCGTGTCGCCATCGTGCATTCGCCGTCAGGTGGGGGGGTGGATGGTACACAGGCACGGTTACCCGCGCCCAGCCCCCGAGGAACCGAGCGTGATAGTTTCCCATCTCTCGATTCGAGCAGCGCAAAAGCCAGCCTCAATAAGGCAGTGTGCTCTCGGCTGGAATCCACCAACCGCGTCGAAGCCGTCGCGACGTATATTCGGCCGGCGTCGATGCCGTGCAGAAGAGCTTTCGTCCGCGGACATTACGTTCGATCGCTTTCGTGTCATGCAGCGGTTCGCCAATTGCGTAACTCTCGTGCAACCGACCAATCGCGGATGAACCAGATGTTGGCGCAGAACCTACCGCTGAAGCTCTATTCCCTGAAGGAGCAGGCTCAGCGCCTGCGGCATCAATCCGGGTCAGTCACCGGCATGACCCGCCTCCTTGATGACTGCTTCGGGTGCGACGTGCATCGCGCCTTTGTCGGCTGACGTCTAAGTACCATTGGCCTTTAGCAAAGCGGTCATTTCGGGGCTCAAACCGTCTCGTCAGCTTTATCCGTTACCATTGCGCCTTGCCTGCGTCGGGGCCTTCCCATCGAATGCAGCGTTATAAGTCCGCAACGAAGGCTCGATACCCGGCCGGTGGCTAACAGGACCGTAACGAAATTTGCGCATCGGGTAGAATTTGCAGAATTGTCCAGCCGCAACGATGACTTGCCTCTGCCTCTGCCTCTGCCTCTGCTGTCTCACCGCGATCCCTGCATTGGAGGGCCAAGTGGATGGCGCGCTCCGACCGCGAGAGGGGGCTAGTTCGATTTCGCCGCCAATGCCATGCCCGGCGGCCTGTTGGCGGCGAGATGCGGCCGGCCGGTGGCGAGCACTCGTAGGGACCATTGCTTGCCCGATCAGAAACGGTGACAGATGCAGCCAGCTATCCCACAGCCGACGGAACATGTCTTCCTCAGCTACAACCACAACGACCGGGCGGCGGCGATCGCCTTGCGCGCGGCGCTCGAAAAGGCCGGGCTGACCGTCTTCAAGGATGATGACTCGCTGCGTGGCGGCGACCGCTGGCTGGAGCGCCTGCAGCAGGTCCTCAACGGCTGTTCGGCGTTCGTCGTGCTGGCCGGGCGCGACGGCGTGCGGCGCTGGGTCGGCGCCGAGGTGCAGGTCGCGCTGATCCGTCACCTGTCGCCCGAGAAAGACGAAGAGCGCCTGCCGATCTTCCCGATCCTGCTCGAAGAAGCGCTGCCGGAAACGCTGCCGCCGTTCCTGGCGCTGTTCCAGGCCAGCCGCTGGACAGGTGCTGGGGCGCTGCCGACAGGGCTGGTCGATGCCATCAGCGCGCACGCCATTCGCCTGGACTCGCCGCCAGCCATCGAGGGTTGCCCCTTCGTCGGCCTCAACGCCTTCAGCAGCAAGGATGCCCGGCTGTTCTTCGGGCGCCGTCGGGAAACCCTCGAAGCGCTGACCTGCCTCGGCGACCAGCAGCAGACCAACCCCGAAGGCCTGCGCGGCGGTGGCGGCGGCGCCTATTGCCGCTGGCTGCAGATCGAGGGCAACAGCGGCACCGGCAAGTCCTCACTGGTCAACGCCGGCATGTTGCCGATGATCGAACGGGGCGTCTTGTGGGCGCGCACCGGCTTCGAGCACTGGACCCTCCTCGGCCCGATGATGCCGGGCAAGGACCCGCTCACCCGGCTGGCCGAAGTCGTCGAGCACGGGCTGATCAGCGACCAGGGTCGGCGCAACATGCTCGCCCGGCAACAGGCTTTCGAGGGCGACGAGCGCGCCCTGGCCTTCGCCCTGCGCGATTTCAGGGAAGAGCCGAGCGCGTTTCTGCTCATCGTCGACCAGTTCGAAGAACTGTTCACCTTCGCCGACGCGGCAGCCAGCAAGCAGTTCGACGCACTGCTGGCCAACGCCCTGCAGGACGCCGAGTGTCCGCTGTTCCTGATCAGCACCGTGCGCGCCGACTTCCTCGACCACTTCGAGCAGCTGCCGCGCCTGCAGAAGATCTACAACAGCTACTGCAAGCGCTACTTCCTGCCGGCCATCTCCGAGCATGGCCTGCGCGAGGTCATCGAGCAGCCGGCGCGGTTCGCCGGGCTCGACGTCAGCGAGGTCAGTACCGCGATCATCGAGGACGCGCGCGACGAGATCGGCGCCTTGCCGCTGGTCGAGAACGCGCTGTTCACGCTCTGGCAGCAGCGCGAGGGCCAGCCGTTCCTAAGCGGCGAGCGCTACCGACAGTTGAAAGGCATCGCCGGCATGCTCAGCACGCAGGCCGACGAATTGCTGAGGCGCATCGACGGGCAGGTCAGTGGTGGCCAGCAGCGGGCGCTCGAACTGCTCCTCAGCCTGACACGCATCAATGACGAGGGACGCCACACGCGCCAGCGCATCGCCCGAGAAGAAGCACTGATGATTGCCGGTGACGGCAAGCCGGCCGTTGGCGAGCGCGTGCTGCAACTCCTCTCCGGCGAACGCCGCGCCGATGCACCCGCGCAGACCCTCACCGGCGCGCTGCGGCTGATCACCATCAGCGAGGAAAGCCGCGAGGACAAGCGCCTGTACGTCGACCTGATTCACGAGACGCTGATCCGCGCTCGCGGCAAGGACGAGCAGACCGGCAAGACGGTCGGCTACTGGCCGACGCTCTACGACTACATCGAGACCAATCGCGATCGCGACATGCTTCGCCAGCAACTCAGGTTTCAGGCCGAGCGGTGGGGCAAGAGTCGCGCCGTCGGTCGCTGGTGGAACCTGGCCGGCTGGGACGATCTCTGGCGCTACCGGAAGCTGCGGGTCAGTGCGCGCGGCGCTGATGATTGCCGGTTCGTCTTTTGGAGTCGGTGTGCGGCGTGGGTTGATCTCGGATTGCTATTGGCCCCTCTGGCACTGCTAAGCGTAATCGGCGAGTCTGCCTTGTGGGCGGTCGAGAACAAGTTGCCACGAAGCTACATTCTGCAGAAACCGCTATGGCTCCTCGGCTATGGACCGTTGCCGGAGATGGTGGAAGTCCAGCCGGGAAGCTTCACGATGGGCTGCGTGCCGGGACGCGATGACGTTGCCAGCGCCAAATGCGATCTGGGCGAAATCGGGCATCAGGTCACCCTGTCGAAAGCATTCGCTCTAGGCAAGTACGAAGTTACCTTTTTGGAATACGACTATTATGTGTGGGATCAGAAGCGAAGGGGAAAGGAGATTGAATTCCCGCTGGATGGCGGCTGGGGACGGGCCGATCGTCCGGTAATCAACGTTAGTTGGGGTGATGCCACGGCCTACACGCAGTGGCTGAGCGAGAAGAGCGGCAAGCACTACCGCCTGCCGACCGAAGCCGAGTGGGAATACGCGGCCCGTGCGGGGACGAACTGGCCGTACTGGTGGGGGAATGAGTTCGTGAAGGACAAATCTAACTGCGATGGAAGCCAGACGACGCCGGTGCGTGGTAGTTATCCGCCGAACCCCTGGGGATTACACGATACATCCGGCAATGTCTACGAATGGGTGAACGACTGGTACGCTCCGTATTCTACGGATGCAGTGACGGACCCGCTCGGGCCAAGCGAAGGCGTGTCTCGCGCGCTACGCGGTGGGTCGTGGTACTACAATCCGAGGTACTGTAGCGCGGCGACCCGTGAGGATCTCGCTCAGCACACTCGCGGCAACGGCATCGGTTTCCGGGTGTATCGTGGTTCCCCCATCGAATCGCTGCCCGTTGACCCGTTGAACACTGTTCAGCCGAAGCGCTGATCAGGGTGCGGCGCGAAGGGACCTGCCAGAATGGATTTGTCCTCTCGGAAAACGCTTGTGGAAGGGAGTGGTTACTATGGCCTCCGTTCGCTGGGTGGTCGCCTGGAAACACTTGTCTGCCATCGACACAAGGAGGGGTTTCCCGCCCAGCGGCCCTACGTCCCCGCCAGCCAAGCCAGACGCGACCGATACCGGTAGGGTCGAACCTTCAACGGCCGACGCCAGACTGACGCCGGGCCACGGGGCCATGCTTAGGCGCTGTAGAGCCAGCGGTTTTCACGGCGCGGGGGTTCGCAACTACTTTGCCATGGAGGCCGCGACACTCTCGCTGTGCCGATCGGTCTGATGCTTATTTTTTTCGCTGGAACGAGTCGGCGTCGACGCCGGCCTGCCGAAGTATGGCGCGTAGAGTCCCTTCTGGCAGGTCGCCAGGGTGGTTCGGGATGGTGGTGTAGCGGTCCAGCGCCGGGTTGAACCAGATTTCGTGCGAGCCCGCGGCGTGACGATGGAATTCCAGTCCCAATTCCTTCAAGCGCTTGATGACTTGCCGGTAGCTGAAGCCGGCCAGTCTTCCCATCAGGTTGCGACGATCAGCGGATAGTCAAAGGTGTCGCACGCAGGTGAAAGGCGTTTTGCGGCTGCGCCCGACTGCGCTTCGATCAACTTCTTTGCGACGTCGGCAGCGATCTCGATGGTCTCCTGAATCGTACGGCCTTGCGCCACCAAGCCCTGAATCTCGTCGCTGGTGGCGAGATACACGCCCTCGGGTAGCCTCTCGATATGCAGCTGTATCATATGTTCCATGGTGTTTACTCCTGAAAGCTCTCGCCAGCCGTGGTGCACGCTGCGGAAACCGGCCTTGTGGGTTGCGTATGCCAGACGACTCCCGCAGTGCGCCCACGAAGTGATTCTAAAGCGAATGCCGGCGTCAACGCCAAGACTCAACGATTGGCTTGACTGGAAAGGCAGCGACTAGCGAACGGAATGAGGCGATCGATGATCTGTATGTGGAAGGTGGCCGACTAGTCCCCTCGACAGGAATCGAACCTGTATCCCACGCTTAGGAGGCGCGTGCACTATCCATTGTGCTACGAGGAGAGGGGCGGCTATTGTAGCCGTTGCCTGTGATTTCGCCAATTCGGGCGCGGGCGTGCTCGGCCACATTCGCCGTAGCTCGCGAGCTCGGGGTGCCGCACTCCGCCCGATTTGGACCTGCCGGAGCGCGCATCGGAGTAAAATCGCGCGCTCTTGCCGCGTTGCTGCCACGGTCATCGAGTTGTCGAGTTGTCGAGGTATCGCGTTGTGGCGTTCTCGGCTCAGGCCAGCGCGCATCTATGCTGCGCAGCACCACTCCACAGGAAACTTACCCGCCCTCATGCCGTATCTGATTCTCTCCGACGCCTCGCTTGCTTTCGGCCATGTGCCGCTTCTTGATCACGCCGAATTCCAGCTGGACCCTGGCGAACGGGTGGCGCTGATTGGCCGCAACGGCACCGGCAAGTCGTCGCTGCTCTGTGCGCTGGCCGGCACGGGGGGGCTCGATGATGGGACGGTGTGGCGACAGCCGGGATTGCGTATTGGCTATGTACCGCAGGAGCCACCCTTCGACCCGGCCTTGAGCGTCTTCGAGGCGGTCGTCGCCGGTATGGGTGATCTGTCGAAGCTGCTCGCCGAGTATCACGCGGTATCGCACGCGCTCGGCGAGGCGGACGCTGATCACGAGAAATTGCTCGATCGCATGCAGCTCCTGCAGACGGAACTCGAAGCGCGTGACGCCTGGTCCTTCGAGGCGCAGGCCGAGCGGGTCATTCAGCGCTTCTCGCTCGATGCCGACGCGCTGGTCGGAACGCTTTCCGGCGGCCAGAAGAAGCGCCTGGCCTTGGCGCAGGCGTTGGCTGTCTCGCCGGAGCTGTTGCTGCTCGATGAGCCGACCAACCATCTCGACATCGGCGCCATCGAGTGGCTGGAGGAAATGCTGGTGTCGTCGGGAGTGACGCTGGCGTTCATCACTCACGACCGGCGTTTTCTCGAGCGCGTGGCGACACGCATCGTCGAGCTCGACCGCGGCCGCCTGCTGTCCTGTCCGGGTAGCTTCAGCGAGTACCAGTCGCGCAAGGAGATGATGCTGCACGACGAGGCGCAGAACAATGCCCGTTCCGACAAGTTCCTGGCCCAGGAAGAAGTCTGGATTCGCCAGGGAATCAAGGCGCGGCGTACGCGTAACGAAGGGCGCGTTTTGCGTCTCGAACAATTGCGCCGGGAGCGGGCGGCGCGACGCGAGCGTCAGGGCAAGGTCGAGTTAGCACTCGACGCCGGGGTCAAGAGCGGCAAGCTGGTGGCGGCGCTCGAACACGTCAGCAAGAGCTACGGCGACAAGGCGGTGGTGCGCGATTTTTCGTGTCGCTTGCAGCGTGGCGACAAGATCGGCGTCATCGGCCCGAACGGCGCCGGCAAGACGACCTTGCTGCGCATGATTCTCGGTGAGCTGTCTCCGGACCAGGGCAAGGTGTATCTGGGAACGAAAGTGGAAGTGGCCTATTTCGACCAGTTTCGCAGTGCGCTCGACGAAGAAGCGACGCTGATCGATGTCATCTCGCCGGGCTCGGACTTCGTCGAGATCGGCAACCAGCGCAAGCATGTGATCAGCTACCTCGGCGATTTTCTCTTCGCGCCGCAGCGTGCGCGTTCGCTGGTCAGTTCGCTGTCCGGCGGCGAGCGTAACCGGCTGCTGCTGGCGCGGCTGTTCGCGCGGCCGGCGAATGTGCTGGTGCTCGACGAGCCGACCAACGACCTCGACATCGAGACCCTGGAACTGCTCGAGGAGTTGCTGCAGGAATACACCGGGACCCTGTTCCTGGTCAGTCACGACCGGGCCTTCATCGACAACGTGGTGACCCAGACCATCGCTGCGGAAGGCGACGGCACCTGGCGCGAGTACGCCGGTGGCTATCAGGACTGGGCCGACTATCAGGCGGGCCGCCTGCGTGACGAGGCGCTGGCGGCGAGCAGCGGCAAGCGCAGCGACGCGCGTGCGACGGAGACTGCGGCCAACGCCAAGGCGGCTGCGCAAAAACCGGGCGGCGGCAAGCTCTCCTGGAAAGAAGCGCGCGAGCTGGAGGAGTTGCCACAGCGGATCAGCGCGCTGGAGAGCGAGCAGAAGGCGATCGGCGAGCGTCTCGCCGATGCCCAGCTGTACCAGTCGCAACCCGAAGAGGCGCAGCGGCTGGCGGCACGGCTGAGTGAAATCGACGATCAGCTGGTGCAGCTGCTCGAACGCTGGGAGGCGCTCGAAAGCTAGGGCTGCTGGGTGGGGCGGCGCTTGCTGCGCAGGACGATCAGCGCCGCCAGTCCGGCGAGCAGGCCCCAGAACGCCGAGCCGACCCCGGCAAAGGCGACTCCCGAAGCGGTGACCAGGAAAGTCAGCAGTGCCGGCTCGCGTTCGGCTTCCTGGCTCAGGGCGGCGGCGAGACCGCTGCCGATGGTCCCGAGCAGTGCGAAGCCGGCGATGGCCAGCACCAGTTCCTTGGGGAAGGCCAGGAAAAGCGAGCCGACGGTGGCCCCGAAAACGCCGATCAGCAGATAGAAGAAGCCGGCTGCGATTGCCGCGACATAACGTTTGTCAGGGTTTTCGTGCGCTTCGCGGCCCATGCAGATGGCGGCGGTAATCGCTGCCAGGTTCAGCGCGTAAGCGCCGAATGGCGCGAGAAGCAAGTTGGCGCCGCCAGTCCAGCCGATCAGCGGCGAGATCGGCAACTGGTAGACCGAAGCGCGGATGACAGCGACGCCGGGGACGTTCTGCGAGGCCATGGTCACCATGTAAAGCGGTAGCGCAACGCCGATCAGTGCCTGCCACGACCACTCCGGGGCGATGAATATCGGCATCGCCA
>Ga0209573_1001167_pt1 | contig 42961 bp, 41 predicted proteins | sample TNRBio252014_DNA_FD_185870 | JGI IMG/M metagenome (GOLD analysis project Ga0209573, IMG submission 185870) | Wastewater treatment Type I Accumulibacter community from EBPR Bioreactor in Madison, WI, USA - TNR Reactor_6/25/2014_ DNA (SPAdes)... | ecosystem: Engineered > Bioreactor > EBPR >...
AGCGCGCGCCAGCCCTCAGGCCCGGCCTCCAGTGCCTCGAACAGCGCCGAGGCCATGGCGAAGACCCCCGGATCACCCGAAGAGACCACCACCACCCGCCGCCCCGCCGCCGCCATCTCCAGCGCGTGACGCGAGCGGTCCAGTTCCACGCGGTTGTCCGAAGGGTGCAGCGTCAGGCCGGGCCGCGGCGTCACGCGGGCGACATAGGGGATATAGCCCACGATATCCGTGGCCTCGGCCAGCGCCGCCGTCACCTCAGGCGTCACCATCGCGTCCGAGCCCGGCCCCAGACCGGCCACAACCACCCATCCCGTCATGGCCGCCGCCCCTGCCCATGGATCAGGGCGATGGAAAAATACGGCGCCGATGTCACGCTGTCCAAGGGCACCACCCGTTCCTCAGGCATCGCGGCGTACTCCACCAACACCGCCTGCCGACCGGCCTGGGCCACGGCGCGCTGCAGTTTCTTCAGGTTCTGGCCGATCTTCATCACCACCAGCGCGTCCGTGTCCCTGATCCGCCGCACCAGTTCCCCCTCGGGCAGCGTCGCCGGAGCCACGGTCAGCACGTCATCCCCCCAGGTGATCGGCACGCCCGAGGCCGCCCATGCCGCCGCCATGCCGGTGATGCCGGGCACGATGCGCACGGGCACCTCAGGCAACAGACGGGAATGCAGATGCATGAAGCTGCCGTAGAAAAACGGGTCCCCCTCGGCCAGCACCACCACGTCCTCACCGCCCAGCGCCAGCGCGCGCAGATGCGCGGCGCAACCCTCGTAGAACCCGGCCAGGGTGGACGCATAGCGCGGGTCGTCCAGTGGAATTTCCGTCGTCACCGGGTAATCCATGGCGAATTCGACCACATCGGCGCGCAGCATTCCCTCGACGATCCGCCGCGCTTGCCCCGGTTTCCCGGCCTTGCGGAAATGCGCGATGTGGCGCGCGCCGCGCACCAGCCGGTCGGCGCGCACGCTCATCAGGTCCGCAGACCCCGGCCCCACCCCCACGCCATGCACGGTGCCGATCATTCCCGCGTACTCGCGATGGCGTTGACTGCGGCGACGGTGATCGCGCTGCCGCCCAGCCGACCCCGCACGATCACGCTGGGGGCGGGTTGCACTTGCCAAAGCGCGTCCTTGGATTCCATCGCACCCACAAAGCCCACCGGGCAGCCGATGATCGCCGCCGGGCGCGGGCAAGCGGGGTCTTCGAGCATGTTGAGCAGATGGAACAGCGCGGTCGGCGCATTGCCGATGGCCACCACCGCGCCCGCCAGATGCGGCCGCCACAGTTCCAGCGCGGCGGCCGAGCGGGTGTTGCCCATGGTCTTGGCCATCTCGGGCACGCGCGGGTCGTGAAGGGTGCAGATCACTTCGTTGTTCGCGGGCAGGCGGGGCCGCGTGACGCCCTCGGAAACCATCCGCGCATCGCACAGGATCGGCGCGCCCGCCTCCAGGGCGGCGCGGGCGGCCCTTGTGAACCCCGGCGTCAGCGCCACATGCGCCTCCAGCCCCACCATCCCGGCGGCGTGGATCATGCGGACCACCACTTGCTCATCCTCGGGGTCAAACCGCGCCAGATCGGCCTCGGCCCGGATCATGGCAAAGGACTGCCGGTAGATCGCGGCGCCGTCGGTTACATAGGTCCAGGGCATTCAGGCGGCTCCGAATTGGGCCCGCACCTGCGCGGGCGTCAGCCCGGTCAGGGGCGGCGCGTCAGGGCGGGACAGGGTGAAGGTGCCGCCGTCGCCCACCAGCGTGACATCGGCGGGCGAAGGGCGCGCGCAGAGCTTGGCGCAGCCTGAGACATGCAGCGAACCGGCGACGTGCGGGGCCAGGGCGCGGGCCAGATCGCGGGTTTCGACGCTGGCCTGCGGGCAGAAGGGCGCGCCGGGGCAGGCATCGGCGCGCAGGACGGGAGCGTTGCCGTCCCACTCCAGCCCCGGTTGCGGGCCGGGCGTGGCGGCCATGAGCAGCAGCGCGCGCCAAGGCGTCACGCGGATCGCAGTCGCGCCGCTGGCGGTGATCGCGGCGGCCAGATCGGCGGCATTCGCCTGCCCGAAGGCGAGGCCGTGGACGGCGCCCATCGGATGCGCGCCGGGCCGCAGGGGGGCGCGGGCGGGGGCCGGGGCCTCGGTTTCGGCGGCCCAATCGGGCAAAGGGGCCTTGTGCCGAACCATCCGGCCCGCGTCACGCCCACCAGAGTTCACGAACCACCACGCGAGGCGGATCAAGACCTCGATCTCGCGCATCTCGGTCAGGGGTGTGCCCAGCGCCCGCCCCTCAGCCCGCAGGATCAACCCGCCGGACACGCCGCGCTCGATGCGAAAATCGCCGGGCACACCGGCCAGAACCGGTGCGGACCCGGCATCAATGGCAAAGCCCATCTTTGGCGGCAGCGCGGGCAGTTCATCCAGCCGGGCCGCCAGTTCCATGGCCAACCATTCCGTTTCGTCGCCTTGCACCCAATCCGGTGCCAGCACGATGTTGCGCCGCGTCTCGGTGGCCTCGTCCGGGTCCAGCAGCCCCAGCGCGCCCAGATCGGCCAAGAGCGGCATCACCGCATCGCCCGGCACGCCGCGCACCTGCAGGTTGGCGCGGTTGGTGGCGTCGATCAGCCCTGCCCCATGGCGCATCGCGGCGTCGCACAGACCCAGCACCTGATCCGCCGTCAATTGCGCCAACCGGGGCCGCACGCGCAGGACATAACCATCGCCCGACAGCATCGGCCGATGCGCACCCGGGCACCATCCCTTGATCTCAAAGCTCATGACCCAGCCCCGCCAGAATCGAGTTCCTCCGTGTCACCCACAGCCCCGCGTCATGCAAGGCGGCAAAGCGCGCCTGCATCGCGGCCAAGGCCTGCGGGTTCTCGCGCGCCAGAAACTCCAGCACCTCGGGCCGGCCCAATGTGGCGTCGTGGTAGAGGTCGAACAACTGCGGCTGCACCACGCCCGCCAGATGGGCGAAGGCGCCCAGATGATCGAGCGTCGCGGCAATCTCGGCCCCGCCGCGGAAGCCATGGCGCATCATGCCGTCGATCCAGCGCGGATTGGCGGCACGGGCGCGCACCACACGCGCCAGTTCCTCGGTCAGCGGGCGGGCGGCGGGTTTGGCGGGGTCGCGCGCGTCGAGATGATAGAGCGCGGCCTTGCCCCCGGTGATCGCCTGCGCGGCGGCAAAACCCGCCTCATGCGCCGCGTAATCGGCGGCCAGCAGCAGGTCGGTTTCGGGCAGGTCCTGCGGGTGGACAAACGCATCGGCAGCGCGCACGCGCGCGGCGATGTCGCCGGTCGCGGCGTCGAGCGGATGCGCGCTGGCGGCCAGCCACGCGCGCCCCGCGGCCTGACGCGCGGCATCGCTATAGGTGTCGGCGTCGATCCCCAGCCCGTAATCACCCGGCGCGGGGCCATAAACGCGGGCCAGATCGTCGCGCCCGACATAGGGGTTCCATTCGGTCGCCTCATCGCGCGCGGCCAGCGCCCGGATCGCCTGCCCGAACAGCGCCGCCAGATCGGGGAACACGTCGCGGAACAGGCCCGAGACCCGCAAGGTCACGTCCAGCCGGGGCCGGTCCAGTTCCGCGATCGGCAAGATTTCCACGCCCGACACGCGCCCGGACCCGTCATCCCACCGGGGCCGCGCGCCCAAGAGATGCAGCGCCATGGCGAACTCCTCGCCCGCCGTGCGCATGGTCGCGCTGCCCCAAAGGTCCACTACCAGCGCCTTTGGATAGTCGCCGTGATCCTGCAGGTGGCGACGCACCAGTTCCTCGGCCAGCCGGACGCCCTGCGCATGGGCCGCCCGCGTCGGTACGGCGCGAGGATCGGTGGTGAACAGGTTGCGCCCGGTCGGCAGCACATCCTTGCGCCCGCGCCACGGACTGCCCGATGGCCCCGGCGGCACCCAGCGCCCGGCCAACGCGGCAGCCAGCCCGGCGCGTTCCGCCGCCCCGTGCTCGCCCGTGCCGAACACATGCAGGCCGTCACCAAACTGGCTGTCCTTAACGTCGCAGACGAAGCGGTCGATGCGGGTGATGATCTCGGCCGGGCTGATGCCCTCGGTCAGGTTCAGTTCGCCCTCCAGCCCCAAAGCCGCAGCCTCGGCCCGGATATCGGCCTGCAACCGCCTGCGGCGGGGGGGGTCGAGGCCGTCGGCGTTGGAGAATTCATCCAGCAAGGATTCCAGCCGTGCCATCCCTGCACCGGTCTGCGCCTGAACCATCGGTGGCGGCACATGTCCCAGCGTCACAGCGCCGATCCGCCGCTTGGCCATCGCGGCCTCGCCGGGGTCGTTGACGATGAAGGGATAGATCACCGGCAGACCGCGCGTCAGGGCCTCGGGCCAGCAGGTATCGGACAGGGCGACGGCCTTGCCCGGCAGCCATTCCAGCGTGCCATGCGCGCCGATGTGGACCAGCGCATCGGCCTGTTGGCGCAGCCAGAGGTAGAACGCGACATAGGTGTGGCAGGGCACCCGGCTGAGGTCGTGGTAGTCGGCATCGCGCTGGGCGGGCTGGCCGCGTTCGGGTTGCAGGGCCACAAGGGTAGTGCCAGCACGAAGGGCGGCAAAGGAGAAGTCGGTGTCAGGCTCGCCCCAGACACGGTGCAGATCGGTGCGCAGCGCCTCGGGCAGGGTGTCCAGCGCGGCGCGGTAGGCCGCCAGCGGCCAATGCAAGCGCGCGGTTTCCAGCGTGCGGGGGTTGGCGGATTCGCCCAGATCGCGCAGGATTTCGCGGGCCGATTCCAGCGCATCCAGACCGACGGCATGTGCCATCTGCCAGCCCTTGCCGGGATAGGTGCTGAGCACCAGCGCCACCCGTTTTTCGCGCTTCGCCAGGGCCAGCCAGCCTGTGACCCGCGCCACCAGCGCCGCGATGCGCGCGTCTTCGGGCCGGTGCTGGACGCGGGTGAACTGCAGATCGGGGTCGCGGGCGGCGGCATCCTTGAAGCTGATCACCCCGGCGAACAGACGGCCGTCCACCTCGGGCAGGACCACATGCATCGCCAGATCGGCGGGCGACAGGCCGCGATCCGACCCCTGCCACGCCGCGCGGGGGTTGGTGGCCAGCGCGACTTGAAACACCGGGACTCCGGCGACGTCCAGCGGCGTGCCGCCCTCGCCCAGCGCGGAAAAGGCCGTGGCGTTGATGACCGCGACCGGGGCCAGCGCGCGGACCCAGCGCGTCAGCCAGAGGCGCGCCTCGGGCGCCTTCAGGCTGGGCGCGAACAGGCCGACCACGTCATAGCCCGCCGCGTCAAAGGCCCGCGCGATGGCCGCCAGCGGTGCGGTATCGGCGGCGGTCAGATACGAACGGTAGAAGGTCAGCACGATCCGGGGCCGGGTGCCCAGCGCCATTGCCGCGGGGCAGGTCACGCCGTCTGGCGTCCAGCCGCCGACCTCGGGCAGGCCACGCACGCCGCGCACCGGCGGGGCATAGATCCCCGCCGCCAGCGCCAGTTGTTGCAGCGACGCCTGCGCCGCCACCGCGCCGCCGAGGTCGCACAGATGCTGCAGGCGGCGCAGGGTGCTGACCGGCAGGGTGCTGAGCGCGTCCAACTGCGGATCGGCGCGACCATCGGCGGGCAGAACGGCCAGCGCGATGCCGCGCGCCTGCGCCAGCGCGCGCAGGTGTTGCAGGCCATAGGACCAATAGGGCACCCCACCAATCAGCCGGATCAGGACGCCCTTGGCATGGACCAGCACTGCCTCGGCATAGGTGTCAACCGACAGGGGATGCCGCAACACGCCAAGGTTCAGCAGTCGCAAGCCCGGCAAGGCCCCTGCCGCCCGGTGCCAGCCTTCCGCAAAAGCCCCAAGGTCGGAATCGGAATACGACAGCACCACCAGATCCGCGGGCGTCTGGCCCGGATCCTGTGGCGTGGCGGTTTCCTCCAGCCCGTGACTCTCGCGAAAGACGAGATGCATCAGACCCCCAGCGCAGCCTTGATTGCGGCCTCATGGATGCGGTCATGCTCGGCGATCACCACCAGCTGCGTGCGCCGCGCCTCGCCCGGTTTCCACGCGCGGTCGAACTGGTGGCGCACCCGCGCGCCCACCGCCTGCACCAGCGCGCGCATCGGCTTGCCGGTGACAGCGACATAACCCTTCACCCGCAGGATATCGAGATCGCGGGCCATCGCTTCGATGCGGGCCACCAGCGCGGGCAGATCGGCCACCTCGCCCAGTTCCACCACCACGGTGTCGAAATCGTCATGTTCGTGGTCGTCGTGGCCGTCGTGATGCGAGGGGCGGGCGGCGATATCATCCTCGGCCGCGGCGCCCAGGCCCAGCAGCACGCGCACATCCACCACCCCCTCGGTCACCTCGACCATCGGCAGAGGGCGCGGGGATTCGGCGGCAATCACGGCGCGGGCGGCGGCCAGCCCTTCGGGCCCGGCCAGATCGGCCTTGGTCAGCAGCACCAGATCGGCGCAGGCGATCTGGTCTTCGAACACCTCGGACAGGGGCGTCTCATGGTCGATGCTGGGATCGGCCGCACGCTGGGCATCCACGGCGGCCACATCGGGCGCAAAGCGTCCCGCGGCGACGGCCTCGGCATCGGCCAGCGCGATCACGCCATCAACCGTGATGCGGCTGCGGATCGCGGGCCAATCGAAGGCCCGCAGCAGCGGCTTTGGCAGCGCGAGGCCCGAGGTTTCGATCAGGATGTGATCGGGCGGCGGCACCATGGCCAGCAGGGTTTCCACCGTGGGGACGAAATCATCGGCCACGGTGCAGCAGATGCAGCCGTTGGCCAGCTCGATGATGTTTTCCTCCGGGCAGTCGGGGATCGCACAGCCCTTCAGGATCTCGCCGTCCACGCCCAGCGTGCCGAATTCGTTGACCACCACAGCCAAGCGCCGCCCACCGGCGTTGCGGATCAGGTGGGAAATCAGCGTCGTCTTGCCCGAGCCCAGAAAGCCGGTGATGATGGTGACGGGGGTCTTTTGCAGGGTCATTCAGGCCTCCAGCGGCGGGATGCGGGCAATGCAATGTTTGCGGAAATGTTCAGGGCGCTCGCGCCAGGGCACCAGCCCCTGCGGCGCGTCGCGGAATCTCGTGGCGCCGTCGATGACGGTCTCGGCCTGTTCGGGCGCAAGGTCGCCGTAAACATAGGTCCAGGCCCCCGGCGCGCGCAGGGCCACGGTGCAGCCGCGCGAACAGTTCGACAGGCATTCGGTCTCGCGCAGCGTCACGCCCTCGGGCATCCGGCCCATCAGCGCTTGCGCAAGCAGGGCACCGGGGCGCCGGGCCTCGGGGGCCATCCCCTCGCGCTTGCAGGTCACGCAGACCAGAAGTTCGACACTCTTGGCCATGGGGCCCCCTGATGGTGGCGGGGCGCGCGCGGGGAGGGCCGAGGCCAAACCCGTCGCCGAAACACCCCGTCCGGCTGGACTCGTTCGTGCTGGCAGGTCTCCCGGCTTGCAGAGTTCGGGCGAGGCCCGTGATCGCCCGCCTTCCCGGCCATGTGGCCAGTGGCATTGGGCGACCCCTCCGGTCACGGTCGCGGGGGCGGCTGCGCTTTGGGGTTGACCCCCTGTCGCATTCCCTTTTCACCTGTCAACCGACAGGCACCAGCCCCGCCCAGATGCGCCGCGGGGGCAATCGAGTCAAGCAAGGAAGCGACGCGATGGACACCGACGACGACCGCCACCGCCAGAAGATGCAGAAGATCAAGGCGGCGCGCGACCGGATGCTGGCCGAACGGCAGGGCGAAAAGGGGCTGATCATCGTGCACACCGGGCCGGGCAAGGGGAAATCCAGCTCGGGCTTTGGCATGATCCTGCGCTGCGTCGCGCATGGGATGCCCTGCGCCGTCGTGCAATTCATCAAGGGCGCATGGGATACGGGCGAGCGGCGGCTCCTGACCAGCCATTTCCCGGACCTGTGCCAGTTTCACGCGATGGGCGAGGGGTTCACCTGGGAAACGCAGGACAAGGCGCGCGACATTGCGGCGGCGCGGGCGGGCTGGGACAAGGCCAAGGAGCTGATTCGCGACGAGACGATCCGCATGGTGCTGCTCGATGAGATCAACATCGCGCTGAGGTATGAGTACCTCGACGTGGCCGAGGTGGTGGCCTTCCTGCGCGATGAAAAGCCGGCCATGACCCATGTCGTGCTGACCGGCCGCAATGCGAAACCCGAGGTGATCGAGCTGGCCGATCTGGTCACTGAGATGACCGCCGTCAAGCACCCCTTCCGCGCCGGGATCAAGGCGCAGGCGGGAGTGGAGTTCTGAGGTCAGGGGTCACTCAGTCGGCGATCAGCAGCAGCTCGGCCGTGATGCAGATGCTGTTGGCGCCGGGTTCGAGCCAGCCTTGATGCAAGCTGCCGTCGAGGGTGACGATCTGCGCCTCCAGCCGGGCCGTGCCGTTCAGACTGCCGGCGGTCAACAGTATCTCGGTGGCAAAGCTGTCGATCGGGGGATGCCCGGTCAGCCGTGGATGCACCAGCGAGCCGAGGCCAAAGATGCGGGCGCGGGGGATACCCGCCTCCTGCGCGGCGGAGGTCAGGGCGGTGCAAATGTCCTGATTGGGCCGCAGGGTGACCAGCGCGGCATTGCCGCCGCCCCCGGTGTCGAGGGGCTGGAACAGCGGGAAATGCGTCTCTGCATCCGCCTGAACCTGCCATTGCGCACCCCGAATCCCCCAGCCGCGCGCGACGCAGGGCTGCGCAAGGCGGCTGTCCAGCGGCAGGATGTGGCCAAAGGTCGGCCCCGACCAACCGGGCGCGGAAAACCGGCCGTGGCCATGCAGCCAGGGCGCACCGTCCTTGCGGCCGACATGCAGGCCCAGATGCTCGATCTGCCCGGCGCCCATCCGGTAGGGTCCGGCATACCACGCGGCATGGGCGCCGCTGGGGTCGGCGCCGGGAAGGACGAACTCCAGCGAGATCAGAGCCGCGTTTTCGATCACCAGCCAGCCGCCATCATACGCCGCCAGCGCCAGCGCCGCCGACTGTGCCAGTGAGTCGGCCACGGGCAGGGTCACCTCGACGGGTTCGGCCCGGCAGGGCTGGACGGCCCAGCGCCGGGGCGCCACGGGGCCGGGATGGGTGAGGCGGGCGATCATTCCGGCGGCATCTGGCCGCGCGCCAAGAGGGCCTCGCGGATCAACTTCTTGGTGATCTTGCCATAGGCCGATTTCGGCATTTCGTCCCAGAAGACCACATGCTGCGGCTGCTTGTAGCGCGCCAGCTTGTCACCCAGCCAGACCAGCAGTTCAGCCTCGGTCAGGGGCGCATTCAGCACGCAGACCGCCATGCCCACCTCGCCCCATTTGCGGTTGGGCACGCCCAGCACGGCGACCTCGGAAACCGAGGGATGCAACAGGATCTTCTCCTCGATCTCGCGCGGATAGATGTTCGAGCCGCCCGAGATATACATGTCGCTGGCCCGCCCGGTCAGATAGACAAAGCCCTGCGAATCCATGTGGCCCAGATCGCCGGTCAGGAACCAACCGTTTCGAAAGGCCTTGGCGTTGGCCTCGGGGTTGTTGAAATACCCGGCGAACACGGCGGGGCCGGTGGCACAGATCTCGCCGGTTTCCAAGGGCGCGCATTCGCTGCCGTCCTCGCGCTGGACCTGCACCTGCATCCCGGTGCGGGCAAAGCCGCAGGTTCCCAGCCGCATTTCGCCGGTGGAGTGATGCACAGCGGGCAGCACGGTGATGTTGCCCGTCACCTCGCCCAGTCCGAAATACTGCACCAGCACCGGGCCCAGTTTTTGCAACGCGGTGATCTGGTCGGCGCGATACATCGGCGCCCCGGCATAGATCACATGGCGCAGGCTGGAGTGGTCATGCGCATCGACGGCGGGGTGTTCGACCAGCAGTTTCACGATGGTCGGCACGGTGAAGAGGTTGGTGATGCGGTGGCGTTCGACCAGCGACCAGACCTCGGCGGGGTCCAGTTTTGCACTGGCGGGCAGGACCGAAGGGACACCATGCGCGACTTGCGCCAGCAGGTGAATCCCCGCGCCATGGCTGAGGGGGGCGACCACCAGCGAGGCATCGGGGCTGCCCCAGTCGGGCCCGGTGCCGGGCATCAGGTCGCACAGGTGGTTGGTCACCACAAAGCCCATCTGCCCATGCGTCAGCACTGCGGCCTTTGGCCGCCCGGTGGTGCCCGAGGTAAAGAAGAACCAGCAGGGATCATCGCGGTTGACCGCCACGGCGGGGCGCGATTGGCCCAGATAGGGCGCGATCAGGGCTTCATAATCCTCGCCCAGTGTCACGGTCACATCGACATGCTGCGCGCAAGCTTCGGCATGGGCGGGGAACTCGGGCCCGACCAGCACTCCGCGCGCCTGGGCGAAACCGGCCAGCCATGCCACTTCGTCGGGGGTCTGGCGAAAGTTGGCGGGTACCCAGATCGCGCCGAGCCGCCAGCAGGCGAACATCGCCTCGACCATCTGGTTGTTATTGGACGATTGCACCAGAATGCGGTCGCCCTTTTGCACGCCAAACCGCTGGATCAGCGCCTCGGCAAAGGCCGCCGATCGGGTTTCGATCTGCGACCAGCTCCAGCTTTGTTCACCCCAGAGGAACCCCGGCGCATCGGGGTGGCGACGGGCGATGTCGGTCAGGAAATGCGACAGGTTCATCACCCGCTGGCTGGTTGGGGTGATCCCGGCAGACAGGTCGATCCTCATTTTACCCGCTCCAGAATCGAGCAATAATTGGCCACGGCGACGCCGCCCATGTTGAACACACCCGCCAGCCGCGCGCCGGGCACCGCCATGTCACCGGCCTCGCCCGCCAGCTGCATCGCCGCCATGACATGCATGGAAACCCCGGTGGCGCCGATCGGATGGCCCTTGGATTTCAACCCGCCCGAGGGGTTGACCGGCAGGCGACCGTCCTTGCGGGTGATGCCTGCGCGAATCACCCGGTGGCCCTGACCCGGCGCGGCGAGGCCCATGGCCTCGTATTCCAGCATCTCGGCGACGGTGAAACAGTCGTGGGTTTCAACCAGCGACAGGTCCGCCAGCGTCAGCCCGGCATCGCCCAACGCGCGTTGCCATGCCAGCCGCGCGCCGTCCATCGCCAGAACGTCGCGTTTGGACATCGGCAGGAAATCGTTGGTCTGCACGCGGGCACGAAAGCCGATCGCGCGGGTCAGGGTCTGCGCTGTTTCCTCATCCGCCAGCACCAGAATCGCCGCGCCGTCGGACACCAGCGAACAATCGGTGCGCCGCAGCGGCCCAGCGACGAGCGGGTTCCTGTCCGAGGGCGTATTGCAGAAGTCGAACCCGAAATCCTTGCGCATATGAGCGTAGGGATTGGCCAGCCCGTTGGCGTGGTTCTTGGCGGCGATCATGGCCAAGGCGTCGGACTGGTCGCCATAACGCTGGAAATACCCGGCGGCGATCTGGCCAAAGAGCCCGGCAAACCCGGCGGGCACGCCCGCCTCTTCGCGCACATACGAGGCGCCCAGCAGGATCTCGCCGACCTGCGCCGTCGGAGTGGCGGTCATCTTTTCCGCGCCAACCACCAGCGCGATGCGCCCGCGCCCGGATTCGATGAAATCCATCGCCCCATACAGCGCTGCCGAACCGGTGGCGCAGGCATTCTCATAGCGGATCGCGGGCACATGGCGCAGCGCGTCATCGGCGAGCGCCACCAGGGCCGCCTGAAAATCCTGCCGGCTGAAGCCATTGTTGAACACACCGACAAAGATGCCGTCGACATCCTCGGCGCCGATCCTGGCATGGGCCAGCGCGGGCGCCAGAATCGACGCGATGAGGGATTCGGTGTCGGGTTCTTCGGCCTTGCCGAAATGGCTGTGGCTCCAGCCGACGATCTGCGCGCGGGGCATGGCGTCCTCCTGTTTCTCGGCAGGAATGCAACACATCCGGGGGCGCTTGCCCAGAGGCAGCGTGCAAGAATGCGGCGCACTGGACAGAAGGCCGCGCGCTCTCGTATCCCGAGAGGGGATGGGGTGCCGGACATGTCGCGTGCGAAACCAAAACCAAGTGTCGATGCCGTGGTGATCGGGCGCAACGAGGGCGCCCGGCTGGCGGCCTGTCTGGCCTCGCTCAAGGGGCAGGTGCGGCGCGTGGTCTATGTCGATTCGGGCTCGACCGACGACAGCCCGTTGATCGCGCGGGCGGCCGGGGCCGAGGTGATCGACCTGGACTTGACGCAACCCTTTACCGCCGCGCGGGCGCGCAACACCGGGCTGAAAGCGCTTAAGGCCGATCCGCCGGATTTCGTGCAGTTCATCGACGGCGATTGCGAGTTGCGCGAGGGCTGGGTCGACCGCGCCCGGCATTTCATGCACGACAATCTGCGCGCGGCGGTGGTCTGTGGCCGCAGGCGCGAGAGGCACCCTGACGCCAGCGTCTATAACGCGCTGATCGATGCCGAATGGGACACCCCGGTTGGCGAGGCCAAGGCCTGCGGCGGCGATGCGTTGATGCGGTATCAGGCGGTAAACGCTGTGGGCGGCTATCGCCCCGACCTGATCGCCGGCGAGGAGCCCGAGCTGTGCCTGCGGCTGCGGGCGCGCGGTTGGACGGTGTGGCGGATCGAGGCCGAGATGACCTGGCACGACGCGGGGATCACCCGCTTTGGCCAGTGGTGGAAGCGCACCGAGCGCGCCGGGCACGCCTTTGCCGAGGGCGCGGCGCGGTTTTCCACCCCGCAGGCGCCGCATTGGCAGGCTGAAACCCGGCGCATCTGGCTGTGGGGCATCGCGCTGCCGCTGGTGGCGCTGCTAGGCTCGCTGCTGCATCCGGCGGCCTTGCTTCTGGTGCTGGCCTATCCGGCACAGGTGGCGCGGCTGGCCGGGCGGATGGGCTGGCGGGCGGCGCTGTTCAACACGCTGGGCAAGTTTCCCGAGGCAGTCGGTGCCCTGCGGTTCCACGCCCGACGGCTGTCGCGGGCCGAGGCGCGATTGATCGAATACCGGTAAGGCCCACCGCCCGTCCGAGCGGGGGTGTCAGGCGCCGAGGATCAGGGCGGCGGCCTTTTCGGCGATCATCAGCGTTGGGGCGTTGGTATTGCCCGAGGGGATTGTCGGCATGATCGAGGCATCAACCACTCGCAGCCCGCTGACGCCGTTCACCCTGAGGTCAGGCCCGACCACGGCGCGCGGATCGGTGCCCATGCGGCAGGTGCCGACCGGGTGGAAAATGGTGGTGCCGATGTCACCAGCGGCGCGGACCAGTTCAGCCTCGGTCTGCGCGGCAGGACCGGGTTTGAATTCGTCGGGCCGATAGCGGGCCAGTGCGGGCGCCGCCATGATGCGCCGGGTCAGGCGGATGGCGGCGGCGGCGGTGCGCTTGTCGGCCTCGGCGCTCAGGTAATTCGGTGCGATGGCGGGCGGGGTCAGCGCGTCTTGCGTCGTGATGCGGATATGCCCTCGGCTTTCGGGGCGCAGGTGGCAGACCGACGCGGTGATCGCCGGGAAAGGGTGCGGCGGCTGGCCGAAGGCCTCGAGGCTGAGCGGCTGGACGTGGTATTCCAGATCGGCGCGGTCCACATCCGGGCCGGACCGGGCAAAGGCGCCCAGTTGCGAGGGCGCCATCGACATCGGGCCCGAGCGAAAGGCCGCATATTGCGCCGCGATCATCGCCCTGCCCCAGAGACTGTTGGCCATGGTGTTGAGCGTCTTGGCGCCCGTCACCTTGAACGCGAGGCGCAACTGCAGGTGGTCCTGCAGGTTCTCGCCCGCGTCGCAATCGTGGCGAGCGGCGATACCAAGTGCGGCCAGCCGCGCGGCGGGGCCGATGCCCGCCAGTTGCAACAATTGCGTCGAGCCGATGGACCCGGCGGACAGGATCACCTCGGCCTGCGCGCGCGCCTCGGTGGGCTGGCCGTCACGCAGGTAGCGCACGCCGGTGCAACGGTTGCCGTCAAAGATCAGCCCGGTGGCCTGCGCATTGGTGTGGATCGCCAGATTGGCCTTGTTGGCCAGACGCAGGAACGCCTTTGCCGAATTCCAGCGCCAGCCTGAACGCTGGTTGACCTTGAAATAGGCCACGCCTTCGTTGTCGCCAGTGTTGAAATCCGCCGTTGCGGGAATGCCAGTCTCGGCTGCGGCCTTGGCCCAGTCATCGAGGATGTCCCAGCGCAGGCGTTGGTTTTCCACCCGCCACTCACCCCCGGTGCCGTGAGCCTCGCCGGGGTCGCCGGCCGCGTAATCCTCGTGCCGTTTGAACATCGGCAGCACATCATCCCAGCCCCAGCCGGTGTTGCCCATCTGCCGCCACTGGTCGTAATCGGCGGCCTGACCGCGCAGATAGAGCATGCCGTTGATCGAGGAACAGCCGCCCAGCACCTTGCCGCGCGGATAGAGCAGGCTGCGGCCGTTCAGCCCGGTTTCGGCCTGCGTGCGCAGCCGCCAGTCGGTGCGCGGGTTGTCGATGCAATAGAGATAGCCAACCGGCACATGCACCCAGAGGTAATTGTCGCTGCCGCCCGCCTCGAGCAGCAGCACCCGGTGGCGCGCGGCCAGACGATTGGCCAGCAGCGCCCCGGCACTGCCAGCGCCGATGATGATATAGTCCCAATCGCTCATATCTGGCCCCCCGTGCGGTGATCCTATCATCTGGCGATTCGCGCGCAATGCGGCGGGTTGCCGATCTTGCGGCGGGGAATTCCGCCGATACCAGCCCTAGCGGTTGTGGAATCCGACGAAATTTGATAAGGATACCTGTAAGTTACAAGACTTTCTTAAGACGGCCTGCAAATGGCCGCGTCACCGGATCGAGGCCCGCATGAAAACTCTTATGACCGCCGCCACCCTGGCCCTTGGCCTGCTGGTCCCCGTCGCTGCCTTTGCCGGTCCGATCGAGAGTGCCTGCAATGCCTCGGATCGGCCAAACGCCAACCGGCAGGTCTGCCGGTGCATCGACGCCGCCGCCGATCATACGCTGACCCGATCCGAGCAGCGCCGCGCCGCGCGGTTCTTTCAGGACCCCGACGAGGCGCAGGCCGTGCGCATGTCGCCGACCCGGCAAGACAATGAATTCTGGGCCCGCTATCGCGCGTTTGGCGATCTGGCCGAGCAGATGTGCTCGAACGGTTAAGGCCGCTTTTCCGCCATTCGCGCCCGCCACAGGGTGAACAGCCCGGCGCAGACGACAATCGCTGCCCCAATGGCCACATTCGGGCGCAGTGTCTCGTTGAACACCACAAAGCCGATGGCGCTGGCAAAGACCAGTTGCAGATAGGCAAAGGGCTGGATCGCGCTGGCCTCGGCCACCTCATAGGCGCGAATCAGCAGATAGTGGCTGAGCGCCGAGGTAAAGCACAGCAGCAGCATCAGCAGCCAGTCGGTGCCGACCATCGGCTCCCAATACCAGATGCCGACAGCGCTGGTCACCAGGGCGCCTGATACCCCGGTCCAGAAGAAGCTGACTGCGCTGGAATCATGCCGCCCGACAAAACGGGTCAGCAGCCCATAGAGTGCGAACATGAACGCCGCCAGCAGCGGGATCAGCGCACCGATGCGGAACACGCCAAAGCCGGGCTGCAGGATCACCAGCACGCCGACAAAGCCGATGCCGATCGCCACCCAGCGCCGCCAACCGACCTTCTCGCCCAGCACGGGGCCCGACAGCGCGGCGATCAGCAGCGGATAGACGGCAAAGACCGCATGCGATTCCACCAGCCCCAGAATGACAAAGCCTGAGACCGCGACGAGGATTTCCAGCGCCAGCAGCACGCCCCGGAACACCTGCCGCAGCGGCACTTTCGAGCGCGCAGCGTTGCGCCAGCCGCCCGCCTTGCGCGAGGCGACGGTGATGACAAAGGCGGCAAAGAACCAGTAGCGGATCATGATAATCATGAAAACGTTGTATTCGCCCGCCAGATGGCGCGAGAATCCGTCCTGCACGGCAAAGACGAAGGTGACCGCGATCATCAGCCAGATGCCGAGGGTGGTGTTCTGCGCTTGGGAGTTCATGCGGGCATCCTGCCGGTGGTCATGTGTTTCTTGCGCCCAAAGCCGGGCTGTCGGGTGACGGCGAATCCGGCGGTCTCCAGCGCGCGGCGGACGTGGCCGGCGGCGGTGTAGGTTGCCAACGTGCCGCCCGGTGCGGTGTGGCGGGCAACCTCGGCCAGCAGGTCGTCGCCCCAGAGTTCAGGGTTACGCGCCGGGGCAAAGCCGTCAAGGAACCAGGCGTCGGCGCGGCCTTGCCAAAGCGGCAGGGTCTGGCGCGCATCGCCGAGGATCACCTGAACCTCGACCCCCGGCAAGGAGAGCCGCAGTCCAACCGCCCATTGCGCCACCAAGGCCCCCGCCAGCGGCAGGCCAAAAGGCGCCAGCGCGCGGTCCATGTCAGCGGGGGCCAATGGAAAGGCTTCGAACGAGGTATAAAGCAGGGTGCCCGGCCCCTGCCAGAGGTCCGCCAGCGCCAGCAGGTTCAATCCGGTGCCAAAGCCCAGTTCGGCCACGTGGAATCCGTCACGCAGTCGGGCGGGCAGATCATTGCCGGTCAGGAACACATGCCGCGTTTCCTCGATCCCGCCGGTGAAGTATGGGTCATCAAAGGCAGTCGCCACGGGCGTGCCGGTCTCTGTCCATATCAGGGCGGGCTGGGTCATGCGCATGTGAAACAAAAGTCCTGCGATTGCTATCGCGCGGGGACGGGGGAAAGGCAAGGATGCATATCACCGTCATGGGGGCCGGGATTCTGGGCCTGACCGCCGCGTGGCAGATGGCCCGACTCGGGGCAACGGTGCGGCTGTTCGAGGCAGAACGCGTCGGGGCGGGGTCATCTGGCGGGCTGGTCGGCGCGCTGGCGCCGCATGTCCCGGAACAATGGAACGCCAAGAAGGCGTTTCAACTGGACAGCCTGCTGATGGCCGAAGGGTTCTGGCGCGAGGTGTCCGCGACGGGTGGCGTCGATCCGGGATACGCGCGGCTGGGCCGGGTGCAGCCGCTGGCCGACGAGGCAGCGGTGGCACTGGCCCGTCAACGCGGTGAGGCCGCGCGCGACCTGTGGCAGGGTCGCGCCGAGTGGCAGGTGACCGGCGCGGTGCCGGGGCTTCGGCTGGCCAGTGCGACGGGGCTTTATGTGCGCGACACGCTGACAGCCCGCCTCTCGCCGCGCCGGGCCGCACAGGCGCTGGTGGCGGCGCTGGCCAGTCTGGGGGTACTGGTCGAAACCGGGAACAAGGCGCCCGAGGGGCGGGTTCTGTGGGCGATCGGAGTGCAGGGGCTGGCGGATCTGGGTATCGGCGGCGGGGTCAAGGGGCAGGCGGCGCTGCTGGCGGCCGACTGGCGCGACGCGCCGCAGATCTTTGCCGAGGGGCTGCATATGGTGCCGCATGCCGACGGCACGCTGGCGCTGGGCTCGACCTCGGAACGCGACTTTGGCGACGGGCAGTCCACCGACGCGCAGCTCGAGGCACTGATTGACCGCGCGCGGGCGCTCAGCCCCGATCTGGCCGGGGCGCCGGTGATCGAGCGTTGGGCGGGCGTGCGTCCGCGCAGCGCGACGCGGGCGCCCGTGCTGGGCGAATGGCCGGGGCGTCCGGGGCATTTCGTGCTGAACGGCGGTTTCAAGATCGGCTTTGGCATGGCGCCGAAACTGGCGGTGCTGGCGGCGGATCTGATTCTGGATGGGCAGGATGCCGTGCCGTCTGGGTTCCGCCTGGATGAGGCGCTGGGCCGCAAAGGTGGGCGTCCGTAGCGAGCGTTCTTGAACCCACCGTGACCCGGATGGTGCGTGCGAGCACGCACCCTACGCCAAATGCAAAAGGCCCCGCCGAAGCGGGGCCTTTCAAGCCATTCGTCAGGCTCAATGCAGACGCTGTTCCACCGTGGCGATCGATTGCTCGATCAGCTTGGCGGCGTCCTCGGCGGCAAGGTTCTTGGCGATCAACTCGCCCGAGGCCGAGATGGCCACTGCAACCGCCTGATCACGCACCGCACGGATGGCGGCGGCTTCGGCAGCGGCGATCTGGTCCTCGGCACCGCGCAGACGACGGGCGATCGATGCTTCGAGATCGGCGCGCGCCTGTTTGGCGGCCAGTTCGGCATCGGCCTTGGCCTTGGCGACGATGCGCTCGGCCTGCTCCTTGACCTCACCCTTGCGCCGCTCGAACGAGGCGCGCAGTTCCTGCGCCTCTTCGCGCAGTTTGCGGGCTTCTTCCAACTCGGCACGGATGGTCGCAGCGCGCTTGTCCAGCAAGCCGCCCAGCATGCCGGGCACCTTGAAGTAGACCAGCACGCCGACGAACAGCACGAAGGATACGAACACGACAAAGTCGGTGTTGCGCAGCGAGATGTCCCAGCCAGCCGCCATCGCGGGCGAGGCCGCGAGGGTCAGGATCACGGCAAGTGCGCGGATCATGCGGCACCCCCTTTCAGGCGGGCGGAGACGGCAGAGGTCACCGAACGGGCATCAGCCTTGACACCAAAGGACGCCAGGATTTCCTTGGTGGTGTCCTTGGCCACACTGCTCACCGCCTCGGCCGCGCTGGCGCGGATGTCGGCGATGCGCACCTCGGATTCCGCGGTGCGAGCGGCGATCTCGGCGTCGGCCTTGGCAATCGCCACGTCCAGATCCTTCTGGATTTCGGCGCGGGCCTCGGCGACCACCTTTGCGGCGGCGGCACGCGCGTCGTCGAGGGCCTTGTGATAGGCAGCCTCGGCCTCGCGGGCCTGGGTCTTGTAGGTCTCGGCGGCGCTCAGATCATTGGTGATCGTCCCGGTGCGTTCGGCCAGAACCGATCCGATCCGGGGCAGGGCCACGCGCGAGAGGATGAAATACAGCACGACCAGCGCCACCACGAGCCAGAAGATCTGGTTCGGGAAGGTCGCGAAATCGAGTTGCGGCATTCCGCCCGACGCAGCCGCGTCTGCGGCGTGTCCAGCGGCTGTGGGTTCCGACATGGCGTCCTCCTGAGTCACCGTATCCGCCGGAAAGGTGGGATCACCCCTCCGGCGCAAGGATCACGGGCGTGTCAGGATCAGACGGCGAACATCAGCAGCAGCGCGACGAGGAACGAGAAGATCCCCAGCGCTTCGGCAAAGGCGATGCCGATGAACAGCGTCGCGGTCTGGCCAGCGGCGGCCGACGGGTTGCGCAGCGCGCCCGACAGGAAGTTGCCGGCCACGTTGCCCACACCGACCGCAGCCCCGCCCATGCCCATGCAGGCCAGGCCAGCGCCGATGTAAGCACCCATTTGAACGATATCGCCAGTCATAGCAGTAGCTCCTTGTTTGGAATTGGCAGAAAGGGGGAACCCTGACCTCAGTGGCCCGGATGCAGCGCATCCTTCAGGTAGACGCAGGTCAGGATGGTAAAGACATAGGCCTGGATGAAGGCCACGAGGATTTCGAGCCCATACATCGCGGTGATGGCGACGATCGACAGCGGCGTCACCGCAATGCCGATGCCCGAGATCAGCACCAAGGGCGCAAAGGCAGCGAACACCTTGATCACCGCGTGCCCGGCCATCATGTTGCCGGCAAGACGGATCGAGTGGCTGACCGGCCGCACGAAGTAGCTGATGACCTCGATCAGCGCCAGCACCGGACGCAGCGCCAGCGGCGCCGAGGACACCCAGAACAGCCCGAGGAAATGCAGGCCATGCTTTGCAAAGCCGACGATGGTCACCGTCAGGAACACCGCCATCGCCAGAATCGCCGTGACAGCGATATGCGAGGTGGGGGTAAAGGCCTTCGGCAGCAGCCCGAGGAAGTTCGACGCCAGGATGAACAGAAAGACCGTGAAGATGTAGGGGAAGAACTTGAGCGCGTCCTTGCCGGCGACATCCTCGACCATCTTGTGAATGAAACCATAGGCCAGTTCCGCGATCGACTGCACGCGGCTGGGGATGATCGCCCGGCCACGGGTGCCCATCACGAACAACAGAGCAATCGCCAGAACGCTGATCGCCATCCAGAGCGTCGCGTTGGTGATGGTGAAAACCCCCACCTCGCCGTCGCCAAACAGCGGGCGCACGATGAACTGGTCCATCGGGTGAAAGGTCAGGCCTTCGCCGCTGTGCGCTTCGTCCGCCACGTTCAGTCCCCTTCGTTCCGGGCGGCGCCTGCCGCCTCATTCTCGCTCTGGCGCTGGATCTCGGCGGCGGTGCGCATCATGACGCGAATTCCGGCCGCCAGGCCCAGCAAGATGAAGATCACCAGAAACAGCGGCAGCGTGCCAAACAGCACATCGAGCCCGTATCCGATGCCGAAACCGATCAACAGACCGGCCACCAATTCCGTCACCATCCGCCAGGCGTGCTGCGCCATGCGATGACCCTCGGCTACCCCGTTGGTCTGCGGCGCCTGCGTCTTCTTCAGCTTGGCGAGCCGTTCGTCGAGCGCGCGAAGGCGCTCCAGATCGTTCGGTTCCGACACAGCTGAACCCCTCGGGACAGTCGGGCGCAACCTAAGAGCCGCCATGAACAGAGTCAAGCGAGAATGAATGGGCGGAAGTTGTTGTAATCCAATCATAAAATCTAAAGTTCCACCCGAATTTCCACCTGTCTGGCGCTATCATTGCACCCGCGCCAAATTCAACCGGACGGTTGATTGTCGCCCGCCAACCCGGCAGAGTGCCGACATGACCGCCGCACCCGACGCCCATCTCGATGCGATCTTCATGGCCCTCGCCGATCCGACGCGGCGGGCGATCCTCGCCATGCTGCTCGAAGACGACATGGCCGTCACCGATGTCGCGCAGCCCTTTGCCATGTCGCTGGCCGGGATTTCCAAACACCTCACCGTGCTGGCCGAGGCCGGGCTCATCAGTCAGGAACGCAACGGTCGCGTCAAATGGTGCAAGCTGGAACCTGACGCCATGCGCGCCGCCTCGGTCTGGATGCAGGCCTTCGGTCAGTTCGAGCCGGTCAACCTCGAAGCCTTCGAGCGTTTCCTCGAAGCCGAACTCGCGCCAGACCCTGACTGACTACCCCTGCCCGACGGATTACAGCGGCAGACCGACAAAGGTCTTCAACTGGTTCATCACGATCTGGCTTTGCACCCGCGCAACTGCCGCATGGGGCAGCAGGCGTTCGTGGATCAGCACGTTCAGCGCCGCCAGATCGGCGCACCAGACCCGCAGCAGATAATCTGCCTCGCCCGTCAGGGTCCAGACGCTGACCACTTCGGGCAGGGTTTCCAGCAGCCGCTCGAACCCCTTGGCGCGGTCGGGCGTATGGGTTGCCATCTGCACCTGGACAAAGGCCTGCACGTTCAGCCCCACCCGCGCCGGATCAAGCCGCGCGTAATAGGCGGTGACAAAGCCCTCTGCCTCCAACCGGGCGCGGCGACGGGCCGCCTGACTGGGCGACAGGTTGATGCGCTCGCCCAACTCCTGCGCCGTCAGCATGGCATTCTGCTGGATCAGCGCGAGGATTCGCGCGTCAGTCTGGTCGATCATGGAGAAATCTCGCACCAAATTGGAAATTCAGGCCGGAAGCACGCATCAACGCCACAAATCCTGCCCCATTTCGCGCACATCGCGCAAGACCTTGATCCTAAGATGCATCTCAAGCACATCACAGGAGCATTCATGGGCCCGTTTCCGCATTCCGCCCCGCGCGCCAGCATCAGCGCCGAGAACCCCGCCGGAACCGACGGGTTCGAGTTCGTCGAATTCGCCCATCCAGAGCCGGAAAAACTGCGCGAGATCTTTGCCCGCATGGGGTTCGAGAAGGTCGCCCAGCACCGGGCAAAGGCGGTCGAGCTCTGGCAGCAGGGCGACATCACCTATGTGCTCAACGATGAACCCGGCAGCCACGCCCGCCGTTTTGTCGACGAGCACGGACCCTGCGCGCCGTCGATGGGTTGGCGGGTGGTGGATGCTGCGCGCGCTTTTGCACATGCCGTCGCTGCAGGCGCCACGCCCTATGGTGATGCGGATCGCATGATGGATCTGCCGGCGATTGTCGGCATCGGCGGCAGCCTGATCTATTTTATCGAGGCCTATGGCGGGGATGCGCGCGGCCCTTACGGCGCCGAATTCAACTTTGTCGTAGCACCAAAGCCGAAAGGCGTCGGCTTCTATTATCTCGACCATCTGACCCACAATGTCCACAAGGGGAACATGGACACCTGGTTCCGGTTTTACGGCGAAATCTTCAATTTCCGGCAGATCCGGTTCTTTGATATCGAAGGCAAACATTCCGGCCTGTTCAGCCGCGCCCTGACCAGCCCCTGCGGCCGTATCCGCATTCCGATCAATGAGGATCGTGGCGAGAGCGGGCAAATCGTTGAATACCTGAAGCGCTATAAGGGTGAGGGAATTCAGCATATTGCCGTCGGAACCGATGATATTTATGCCGGGACCGATGAAATTGCCGCGCGGGGCGTCAAATTCATGCCTGCACCGCCGCGGGCCTATTACGACCTCAGCCGCGAGCGTGTTGTCGGTCACGAAGAACCACTTGAGCATATGCAAAAGCACGGTATTCTGATCGACGGCGAAGGGGTTGTGGATGGCGGTGAAACTCGCATCCTGCTGCAGATCTTCTCGAAAACCGTGATCGGGCCGATCTTTTTCGAATTCATCCAGCGCAAGGGCGATGATGGATTTGGCGAGGGCAATTTTCGCGCACTGTTTGAATCCATCGAGCGCGACCAGATTGAACGCGGCGTGTTGAAGGCGAGCTGATCTCGGCGTGGAAAGTTACCGATACAACCTGCACCCGTAGCGGATTTCGCGATACGTGGTTCATTCACGTTCCCGCGCCGAACATGACTTGTGAGTTGAATTTCTACGGCACGCGCGGGCGATTTAACGGCAGTTGCATACAGGTGGATTTCGTCTCCGAGCCGCCGTCGATGGTGGCATCTGCGGTGAGCGGGATTCTCGCGCTGAACCCGGCCTGCGGCTTTACCGGTGACATGACTCAGGTTGGTGGCGACAACTTGTCGGTCACTCTCGAAGGTCAGGCCTGGACGCCGATCAGTGGTCGCCCGACCGCCGCCAGCGGCATGGCCTATGCCGTGGCCGAGATGATTCCCCTGTTCCTGGGGTTCACCATGCACCAGCGCCCGGACGCGCCCGAGTTCGCCTGGCCCACGCCCTGAGACCTTAGAGGCCGGGCGTCACGGCGCCCGGTCATGCCCGCAGATCGACCACCACACGGCCCTGCACCTGACCCTTCAGGATGGCGGCTCCCAGCGCGGGCAACTCGGCCAGTGTTGCGGGGCGGATCATCTGCTCCAGCTGGTCCAGCGGCAGATCCTGCGCCAGTCGGTTCCAGGCGCGGATGCGGTCATTGTACGAGCGCATCACCGAATCGATGCCCAGCAGGTTTACACCGCGCAGCAAAAAGGGAACGACGGTCGTCGGTAAGCTTGCGCCGCCCGCCAGACCGACAGCCGCGACCGAGGCGCCATAGCGCATCTGCCCCAGCACACGCGCCAACATCGCCCCGCCCACCGCATCGATGCAGCCTGCCCAGGTTTCGGCTTCCAGCGGGCGCTTGATCGTCTCGGCGAGATCGGCGCGCGGGATGATCCGCCGGGCGCCCAGCGCCGTCAGATAATCGGCGGTCTCGGGACGGCCAGTGACGGCGGCGACGGAATGCCCCAACCAGGCCAGCAGCGCCACCGCGACCGAGCCGACACCGCCCGCGGCGCCGGTCACCAGCACCTCGCCGTCACCGGGGGCAAGGCCGTGATCCTCCAGCGCCATCACCGCCAGCATCGCCGTGAACCCGGCGGTGCCGATCGCCATCGCCTGCCGTGTGCTCAAACCTTCAGGCAGCGGCACCAGCCAGTCGGCATTGACGCGCGCCCGTGTCGCATAGCCGCCCCAGTGCACCTCGCCCACCCGCCAGCCGGTCAGGATCACGGCGTCGCCGGGGGCATAGCGCGGGTCATCCGAGGTCTCGACCCGGCCTGCCATGTCGATCCCGGGCACGTGCGGCCAGTTGCGCACCAGCCCGCCGCCCGAGGTCAGGCACAGCCCGTCCTTGTAGTTCAGCGTCGAATATTCGACGGCCAAGGTGACATTGCCCGCCGGCAAGCGAGACTCGTCAAGCTGCTGCAACGTGGCGCGAATGGATCCGGCGTCATCTTTTTCGGTTACGAGGGCTGTGAACATGGGCCATCCTCCTGTGGTGGCCCATGCCTAGCGCAGGCGCGTCGCCGTGCAAAGCACTTCAGGGCCGCAGATAGGCCCAGCCCTGCCCCTGCAGTTCGATCAGATGCACCGCACCCGAGGGCACGACATGCGCCTCGCTCAGCAGCGCGATCTCGGCGCCAGCCTGACGCTGCATGGCTTGAAGCGTATTGTTGCAGGCCTGAAACGAGACATTCGTATGCTCCAGCGCCATCTGGCTGATGCGGTCAGCGTCCGGCGAAGTGTCGGCGCGCAGCATGTGCAGGCCGGGACCATAGGCGACGATCTGGACTTCGACCTCGTGACCCTGCCCTTGGGAATGGGACACGATATTGTTGGCGTTGTTCAGGACCAGAGTCATGCGGGCCGGGTCATTTTCGTCGACATGGATCGCGTCGCGGGTCGCGTCAGCCAAAGCACCAAAGGGTGCCAGCGCCAGAATCGCGGCGGAGATGATGGTTTTCATGTGGATCCCCCCTTGAGCCTTGCGTCCTCCCTGACGCAATCCGAACAGCCTGGGCGCAAAGCGGACGCCAGACGAGATTTGAATGCGCATCTACGAATAAAAACAAAGGGCGGCCACGGGGGCCGCCCTTTGAGGCTAGTCTGGTGTCCGGTCACTCGGCCGCGACGGCCGCCACCGACCGCGGCGCGCCAAAGTGGCGGCGGTTCAGGGTGAAGACCAGCGCGATCATTGCCGCCTGCGACGCGAGAGAAACCGCGATCAGCACCCAGTAGACCGCCGAGAACTTGTCCAGCACGCCGACCTCGACCAGACCCTTGTGGATGAAGAACTGCGTCATCACCGCAAAACCGACGCCGGGACAAACCAGCGCATAGCTCATGACCGAGGTCTCACGGCCCCAGATAAAGCGCTTGGCATAGGAATGGCGGTTCAGGATCAGAAAGCCGAACAGGCCAAACAGCACCTGCACTGCGAGGAACTGGGTCAACAGCATGAAGGTGTCAGCGGGCGAGGAATGTGCGTCGAAATGCACGCCCAGACCGTGGCTCTGGCGCATCAGGGTGATGCCCAGAATGGTCATCAACGGGATCAGGATCATCAGCGTCGGCGCGGTCTCGGCATTGGTGCCGTGGTCCAGCATCGAGCGGACGCCGAGGACCAGCGCGATCCCGGCAATCAGCGCCGAGGTGATGAACAGGAAAGACGACAGCACGATCGAAATCGCGACAATCGCCGGGCTGGTGCTCATCGCGGCCGGAGCAGCGAGGCCGACGCCGATCATCGCAAAGGCAAAGGCCGGCAGGATCTGGCCAAAGCTGTTGTTGGCGGCAAAGTTGAAGCCCCCTTCGACCTTGATGCGGGCGATGAAGTGGCCATAGAGCCGGAAGGCCAGCACGGCGATCAGGGCAAAGGTCGCCATCGCCAGCGGGAACAGGTATTCCACAACGCTCCAGAGGCCGGGGACAAAGGCCAGCCCGGTGACGAACAGTCCGTTGACCGTCATCGCAAGCGCCAGCGGCATCGCCATCAACTGGCTCTGACCGTTGGTTTTCATGAACTTGGCATAGGCCTCGGTGTGTTTCCACTGGTTGAAGCGCGACAGGTTCCAGATCAGCGCCTTCAGGTTCAGCGTGACAAAGGTGGCAATGCCGATCCAGGCGATCACGATCATCGCCTGCTTCAGGGTCGAGCCACCGGCCATGACGGCCATGATGTCCTCGAAGTTCGGCACGGTGCGGCCGGGGTGCGGCACCCAGAAGATCAGCCAGATGAAGAAGGACACCGACAGACCGCCCGCGCCCAGCGAGGACAGGAAGTACATCGGCGAATAGGTATCAGAGGGGCGGTTGGGGGTCATGTTTGGCTCCACATATTCAAAACGTCGAATGCAATTAGCATTCACGTTTTGGAATGTGAAGCGCCAATCTGTCGCAGGGCTCAGACCGCCCGCGCAAAGCTGATCGAGGTGGGACGGGCATAGCCCGCGTGCGCCGTCCGCCCGGTCTCGACAAAGCCAAGCGCCTGAAAGACCCTCTGGTTCGCTATCAACTCAACGCGGGTCTGCAGGCTGACACTGGCCAGCCCCAGCGCCCGCGCCCGCGCCATCGCTTGCTCGATCATCACCCGCACCAGCCCGCTGCCGCGCCAGTCATCGGCCACCGCCAGTTTGCCCAGATAAAGCGTCTCGCCCTTGATCGTCAGGATCATGCAGGCCAGCGGCCCCTCGACGACCCAGAGTTCGGCGCGCCCGGCCTCCTCCGTCAGATCAGCGGGCGTCATGCGGTTCATCGACGAGGGCGGGTCGATCGCCCCGTCCATATAGGCAAACGCCCCGGTCAGCAGCGCATGGACCGGGCGCATGTCCTCATCCGGCGCCATCCGCCGCAGCACCGGCACGGCGCGCTGCATGAAGACCGAGGCCGGGCCATCGGGATAATCGCCAAACCGCCCGCACGGTACAAACCCGTGGCGCGCATAGACCCGCATCGCGGCATGGTTCAGCGGTCCTGTCTCCAGCCGCAGCAAGGGCAGGCCCAGCGTCAGCGATTCGGCAACCAGCCGGTGCAGCAGCGCATCCACCGCGCCATGGCCCCGTGCCTCGGGCGCCACGAACATCGATTTGACCTCGCCATAGCCCTCGCGCAGCGCCAGCGCGGCGGTTCCGATGACCCGCCCGTCCAGCACGGCGGTAAAAAAGCGGATGTCGGGCGCGCAGAGGTCGTCGATCGACAGGACGAAATTGTCTTCTGGCGCATAAAGGCTGGCGGAGTAGGCGTGCGAGGCGTGCAAAAGCGCGCTGGCCTCTGGGCTGCGGGGGGAATCGGCGCGGGTTCTGACGGGCATGACGGGCCTCCTGCCGCGCAGGGTTCACCGCCGCGTTGCCCCGGTCAAGCCGCAATATCTTGTGGACAATGCGCGATCATCCGCCACATCCGGGAGGCCTTGCTTGACTCAGTCGCTGTCTCGCAAGACACTCCTGCGGTCCGACGGAGACCCCACTTGCACTTTACCCGCCTGCGCCTCAACGGTTTCAAAAGCTTCGTGGACCCCACCGAACTGGTGATCCGCGAGGGGTTGACCGGCGTCGTCGGGCCCAATGGCTGCGGCAAGTCGAACCTGCTCGAGGCGCTGCGCTGGGTGATGGGCGAAAACCGCCCTACCGCGATGCGCGGCGCCGGGATGGAGGATGTCGTCTTTGCCGGCACCCGCACGCGCGGCGCTCGCGCCTTTGCCGAGGTGGCACTGACGGTCGACAACTCGGACCGCCTCGCTCCGGCCGGGTTCAACGAATCCGACACGCTGGACGTCTCTCGCCGGATCACCCGCGACGCCGGTTCGGCCTACAAGGTCAACGGCAAGGAGGTGCGCGCCCGCGACGTGCAGATGCTGTTTGCCGATGCCTCGACCGGCGCACATTCGCCGGCGCTGGTGCGGCAGGGGCAGATTTCCGAGCTCATTAACGCCAAGCCCAAGGCGCGGCGCCGGGTGCTGGAAGAGGCGGCCGGGATTTCAGGCCTCTATCAGCGTCGGCACGAGGCCGAACTGCGGCTGAACGCCACCGAAGCCAATCTGGCGCGCGTCGGCGACACTGTCGAAGCGCTGGCGCAGCAACTGGCGGTGCTGGCGCGGCAGGCCAGGCAGGCGGCGCGCTATCGCGAGATCGGTGTCGATCTGCGCCGCGCCGAGGGGATGATCCTGTTCCGCCGTTGGCGTGAGGCCGCGCAGGCCCGCGCGCTGGTGCAATCCTCGCTGGCCGAGGCGGTGACGCTGGCCGCCGCCGCCGAACGCCTTGCGCGCGAGGCCCGCACCGCCCGCGAGGGGCGCGAGGATGCCCTGCCGCCCTTGCGCGAGGCTGAGGCGATTGCAGGCGCCATCCTGCAACGCCTGCAGGTGCAGCGCGATACCCTGGCCGATCAGGAAAGCCGCGCCCGTGACGCCGTGCGATCCCTGCGCCTGCGGGTGGAGCAATTGCGGCAGGACGCCCAGCGCGAATCCGGTCTGGCCGCCGACGCCGACGACAGCATCGAACGTCTGCGCTGGGAGGATGAGGCGCTGGCCCGCGCCGCCGAAGGCCATGAGGATCGGCTGGCCGAGGCGACCGACGCCGCGCGCGAGGCCGCCGAGGTATTGGCCGATATCGAGGCACATCTGACCGAGGCGACCGAGGACGCCGCCCGCCTCGCCGCCCGCCACCAGTCGCTGACCCGTCAGGCGCAAGAGGCGCGCGCCGAGGGTGAGCGCGCTGCCGCTGGGGCCGAACGCGCCGCCGACGAGGCCGAGGCACTGGCGATCACGCTCGATGAGGTGCAAACCACGCTGGACCGCGCCGCCGAAGCCCGCGACGCCGTGCAGGACCTGCTGGACGCCGCCGAAGAGACCCTCGCCGAGGCCGAGGCCGCCCGCGCCGAGGCGCAATCGGCCGAAGTTGCCGAACGCGCCTTGCGGGCCGAGGCTGAGGGTGCGGTTTCGGCGCTATCGGCTGAACTCGCGGCGCTCGAGGCGTTGGTCAACCGCGACTCGGGCCTTGGCGCCGGGTTGATCGACCAGTTGCGCGTCACCCCCGGCCATGAGCGCGCCTTGGGTGCCGCTTTGGGCGATGACCTGCGGCTGTCGGCGGCGGCGCAGGGCTCGGGTTGGCGCGCGCTGCCCGGCTATGACGACGCGGCCCCTCTGCCCGCAGGCACCCAGTCGTTGCCGGTCAGCGCCCCGCCCGAGCTGACCCGCCGCCTGTCGCAGGTCGGTCTGGTAGACGCTGTTCAGGCCGAATCGCTGCACCGCGCGCTCCGACCCGGTCAGCGGCTGGTGACGCTGCAAGGCGACCTCTGGCGTTGGGACGGGCTGATGCAGCGCGGCGCCGATGCCCCCAACGAGGCGGCCCTGCGGCTTACCCAGCGCAACCGCCTCGACGCGCTGCGCGCCGATCTGGCCGAGGCCGAGGCCCGCCAGACCGAGGCCCGCGCCGCGCATGAGGCCCTGCAACAGCGGCTCTCGCGACTGGCCGAGGCCGACCGCCTGGCGCGCGATGCCCGCCGCGCTGCCGAAATGCGGCTGACCGAAGCCATCCGCGCGCTGACCCGGGCGGAATCCAACGCCAGCCTCGCCGCTGCCCGCCGCCAGACCGCCGCGCAGGCCCTCGCCCGCATGCAAGCCGAGGCCGCGGCCGCAGTGACCCGCCTGCGCGAGGCTGAGACGGCGCTGGCCGCCCTCGAAGGGCTCGACGCCGCCCGCGCCAGCGTTGAGCGCATCCACACCGAGGTCGAGGCCGCCCGGATGGCCATGCTGACCCGCCGCGCCGCGCTGGACGAAATCCGCCGTGATGGCGCCGCCCGCCGCGCCCGGTCGCAAGAGGTGGCGCGCGACATTCAGGGCTGGATCAGCCGCAAGGCCAATGCGGCGCAACGCATCGCCGATCTCGAGGACCGCGCCGACGAGGCGCTGGAGCAACTGGCCGAGGCGACCGCCGCGCCCGAGGAAATCGCCACCCGCCGCGCCGAACTGCTCGACGCCATCGCACAGGCCGAGACCCGCCGCACCGCCGCCGTCGAGGCACTGCTGTCTGCCGAAAGCGCCCTGCGCGCCGCGCAGGAGTCCGAACGCGTCGCCGAGCGTGGCGCCGGTGAAGCGCGCGAGACCCGCGTGCGCGCCGAGGCAAGGGTCGATGCCGCCAGCGAGGCAGTGACGCTTGCCGCCAACCGCATCGCCGAAGAACAGGACAGCACGCCGCAGGGCCTGCTCAACACGCTGGGCATCGGCGCCGAGGACATCCCTGATTCCACCCACCTGGAAACCGAAATCGCCCGCTTGCGCCGCGCGCGTGAGGCGCTTGGCGCCGTCAACCTGCGCGCCGAGGAAGACGCCCGCGCCACCGCGACGGAACATGACACCCTGCTGGCCGAAAAGACCGACCTCGAATCCGCCGTCGCCAAGCTGCGCGGCGGCATCGCGGCGCTGAACCGCGAGGGGCGCGAGCGTCTGCTCGCCGCCTTTGAACAGGTCAACGCCAATTTTGCCACGCTCTTCACCCACCTCTTCGGCGGCGGCGAGGCGCGACTGGTGCTGGTCGAATCCGATGACCCGCTCGAGGCCGGGCTGGAGATCCTCTGTCAACCGCCGGGCAAGAAACTCTCGTCGCTCAGCCTGCTGTCGGGCGGTGAGCAGACCCTGACCGCACTGGCGCTGATTTTTGGCGTTTTCCTCGCCAATCCGGCGCCGATCTGCGTGCTCGACGAGGTTGACGCGCCGCTCGACGACGCGAACGTCATGCGCTTTGCCGACCTTCTGGACGAGATGACCCGCCGCACCGAGACGCGGTTCCTCATCATCACCCACAACGCCCTGACCATGGCCCGGATGAACCGCCTCTTTGGCGTCACCATGGCCGAACAGGGCGTCAGCCAACTGGTCAGCGTCGACCTGAAAAGCGCCGAGGCGCTGGTGGCGTAAGTGAGGGGGCGGATCAACCGGGTGTTCGCTGCGCCGCTGATCCCCCTCAACCGCGATCCTTGAGTAAAATGATCGATCCCGTACATAGAGGGCATGGGCAGATCACACAGAATTCACATCTCCTGACCTGCATTTGCACCGGAGCCGACGAATGAAGATACCAAGGCTTGGGTTCAGGGCGATGATCGCAGGAGAAGTGATCGCCTGGGTTGCTCTCCGTCGGGGTGTTTACCCTCAATCGTTCGGCAATCGAAAGCTCGCATTTTCGACCTGCGGTGCTGATCGCCGTCTATTGCAGCCCAATCGTCATCCTTATCGAATACCTGCGCGGCAAGAATTGGCGGCGCGACGGCTGAACGGCCGATCCCGGCTCGCTCGACGCCCGATCAAACCCCTCGTCCGATACGCCCTGACCGCCGCACCTGTGGCCAGCGGCGCAAGGTGAGTATTTGAGGCAAGATGAATGGGGCGGAAAAGTGGACAATTTGACTCAAATCGCCCCCTCTTTGCTCCTTAAACATCCTCAGGGGGTGAATTTGCCGCAGGCAAAGAGGGGGCAGAATGCCCCCTTTCTACATCACCAACCGGAACTGCCGCCACAAAGGCAATTCCCGCGCCCGCACGCCGGTCAGATCGAACAGTGCATTGGCCAACGCCGGTGCGGCGGGGGGCACGCCGGGCTCTCCGGCGCCGCCCATATGCGGGTTGGAGGTCAGGATGCGAGTTTCCAGCCGGGGCGCGGTATGCATCCGCAGCGCGTCGAAATCCGGGAAATTGCGCTGCTCGACCATGCCATCGGCAAAGGTGATCTCCTGATGCACCGCGGCGGACAGGCCGAACAGCATCCCGCCTTCCATCTGCGCGCGCAGGATGCCGGGGTCCAGCGCGGTGCCGACGTCACAGGCAATCCAGCCGCGCGCAATGCGGATGGTGCCGCCCTCGTCTACCACCTCGACCACTTCAGCGACCGGCGTACCAAAGGACCAGACCAGCGCCACACCCCGCCCGGTGCCCGGCGCCTTGGGTGTATCCCAGCCCGACATCTCGCGCACGGCTTCCAGCACCCCCGCCGCAACGGCACTTTCCGGGCGCACCAGATCCAGCCGGAACGCCAGCGGGTCGCGCCCGGCGGCTTGGGCCAGTTCGTCGATGAAGCCTTCGTGCACAAAGCCATTGTGGCTGGAACCGACCGAGCGCCAGAAGCCCACCGGAATCCCCACGTCGGCTGTATGACCACGCACGCGGTAGTGCGGGATCGCATAGGGCTGGTCGAACAGCCCCTCGACAAGCGCGCGGTCCGGCCCGGCGATCGGCAGTCCCATCATCCGGGCGCCCGCCTGCGCCATCAGCCCCTCGCCCGCCACTTGCGCATCGAACAACACCGCGCGCCCATCCTGCACCGCGCCGCGCAGCCGGGCGATCACGCCGGGGCGATAGGTGTCATGCGTGATGTCCTCCTCGCGCGACCACGTGACCTGCACCGGAATCCCCGGCATCTGCACCGCCACCCGCACCGCCAGCGCGGAATAATCGCTTTCCAGCCGCCGTCCGAACCCGCCGCCGAGGAAGGTGGTATGTACCGTCACCGCGTCCTCTTCGAGGCCCGAGGCCTGGGCCGCCGCCTTGCGCTGCACCAGCGGCGTCTGGTTCGGCGCCCAGAGGTCCAGTGCCTCGCCGGTGAACAGCGCGGTCGCCGTCATCGGTTCCATCGTCGCATGGGCCAGATAAGGCAGCCGGTATTCGGCCTCGATGGTGGCCGCGGTGCCTGCGGCATCGCCATCGTCGCGCATGGTGGAATTCGGGCTGTCACCGAACGCCTGCGCGATGCGTGTGAAAATCGCATTGGTATCAGCGGGATAGGGCGCCGGACCCCAATCCACCTCCACCGCCTCGACCCCGCGCATCGCCGCCCAGGTATTGCGCGCGACCACCGCGACGCCGTCGCCCAGATCGAGCACGCGCTCGACCCCGTCAATGGCCAGCGCGGGTGCCGGGTCATACGACAGCATCGCACCGCCCAGCCGCGGGTTCATCCGCACCGAGGCGAATTTCATCCCCGGCAGACGCACATCGACGCCATAGGTGGCGGTCCCGATCACCTTGGCGGGCATGTCGGGCCGGGGCAATTCACGGCCCAACAGGCGCCAGGTCGACGGGTCGCGCGGCGCCACCTGCGGCGCCTCGATCCGCGCGGCGGCCTCGGCGAGATCAGCATAGGGGATGCGGGTGCCGTCGCGGGATACTACCGCGCCGCCTTCGGTGCGCAGCGTATCGGGCGTGGTGTTCAGCCGCATCGCCGCCGCGCGTTTCAGCGCCTCGCGCGCGCTTGCCCCGGCCAGACGCAGACGGTCGAACCCGTCGCGCAGACTGGTCGAGCCGCCGGTGATCTGCGTCCCAAGGAGTTTGCCGACCTCACCCAGTGCACCGCCCACGCCGCGCTGCCAATCACGCAGTGCATAGTCGGCGCCGCCAATCGCACCCTCGAAGAGGGCGGCGTTGTAATACGCCTCCGAGGCCGGGCCGTGCTCCAGCCGCACCTGCGGCCAGTCGATGTCGAGCTCTTCGGCCAGCAGCGCGGCCAATGTCGTCTGCGCACCCTGCCCCATCTCGGCCCGGCCGGTGACCACAGTGACACCGCGCTGATCGATCACCAGAAATGCGTTCAACGAACCGCTGTCAGGCAGGGGGTTGGGCACCGGTTGGCGCACTTTCCAGACGCCAAAGGCCACACCGCCGACAATCGCCGCGCTGCCGATCAGAAAGGTCCGCCGAACGATCTTGCCAAACCTGCTCATTGCGATTCCCCCCGCATCTGCGCTGCCGCGTCATGAATGGCCGTGCGGATCCGCCCATAGGTACCGCAGCGACACAGATTGCCCGCCATCGCCTCGTCGATTTGTGCATCATCGGGGTTAGGATTGCGCGCCAGAAGATCGGCGGCCTGCATGAGTTGCCCGGACTGGCAATAGCCGCATTGCGCCACCTGATGCCGGATCCAGGCCTGCTGCAACGGATGCGGCGCCTCGACAGTGCCCAGCCCCTCGATGGTGGTCACCGGACCCCAGACATCGGCCAGCCCGATCTGACAGGATCGCACGGCCTCGCCGTCGATCATCACGGTGCAGGCACCACAGGCCGCCACCCCGCAGCCAAATTTCGTGCCGGTCAGGGACAATTCATCGCGCAGAACCCACAACAACGGCGTGTCACCCGGCGCGTCGATGGTCCGTTCGGCGCCGTTGATGGTCAGGATGGTCGGCATGGCGGTCTCCCAGGTCGTGTGTTTGACAAAATGCACCAATTTCGTCAGCGCGTAAATTGACAAAATGAACGAAGCTTGTAAAGTTGACGCATGATCCTTGACTCCTCAGTGCTAGCCGGCCCCGACCAGCGCCGCACCGCCATACTGGGCGCGGCCTTTGCTGCCTTTGGGCGCTATGGCTATCGGCGCACCTCGATGGAGGACATCGCCCGCGCCTCGGGCCTGTCGCGCACGGCCCTGTATCTGCATTTCCAGAACAAGCAGGACATCCTGCGCTCGCTGACCCAGACTTACTTCGAGGTGACAGAGGGGCGAATGCGCGCAGCGCTTGTGGCAGGCGGCAAGCCAAAGCACTGCGTTGCCGCCGCCTTCGAGGCCAAGCTGGGCCCTGAACTGGTCGCCCTGCTCGACAGCCCGCATGGCGCCGAGTTGCTCGACCACAAGACCTCGGAGGCCGCCGACGAGATCGCGCGCGGCGAGGCGCGTCTGGTTGCGGTGCTGGCCGACTGGCTGCGCATCGAGTCCGCGGCGGGGCGCATCACGCTGTCGCCCTTTGGTGCGGATCCCCCGAATCTGGCGCAGATGATGATCGCTGCCGTCGCCGGACAAGTCGCACTGGGGCCGAGTGTCGACCAACTGCGGGCCAACACCCGCGCGTTGGCCCTCGTCTTTGCCCGCGCGCTGAAACCCTAAAGCGCGGTGCGAACCTGCCAGAGTTCCGGGAACAGCGAGACCTCGAGCATCCGCCGCAGATAGCTGACCCCTGCCGTGCCGCCAGTGCCGCGCTTGAAGCCGATCACCCGTTCCACCGTGGTGACGTGGTTGAACCGCCAGCGACGGAAATAGTCCTCGAAATCCACCAGCTTTTCGGCCAGTTCGTAAAGCTCCCAATGCTGCTCGGGCGCGAGGTAGACCTCCCGCCAAGCCGCCTCGACCGCCGGATGCGCCACCCAAGGCTGCCGCAGATCGCGCGACAACACCTCATCCGGCAAAGCAAAACTGCCCGATAGCTGCCGCAACGCCACATCATACAGCGACGGACGCGCCAACTCGGCCTCCAACGCCTCGGTCAGGTCGGCGCGGTGCGCGTGCGGCTTCAGCATCGCGGCATTGCGGTTGCCGACGGCGTATTCGATCAACCGATACTGCCAGGACTGAAAGCCGCTCGATTGCCCCAGCGCATCGCGAAACCGCGTGTATTCGCTGGGCGTCATCGTGCGCAAAACATCCCAGGCGCCGTTGAGCTGCTCGAAGATCCGCGACACCCGGCTGAGCATCTTGAAGGCCGGCCGCAGATTGCCAACCGCCAGATGATCGCGCGCCGCACCGATTTCGTGCAACGCCAACCGCATCCACAATTCGCTCGTCTGGTGCTGGATGATGAACAGCATCTCATCATGCGCGGTGCTGCGCGGATGCTGGGCGCTCAGGATCGTGTCGAGCGAGAGATAATCAGTATAGGACATGCGGCCGTCAAAGGCCATTTGCGCACCTTCGCGCGCGGGATCATAGGCAGTGCTCATTGCGGGCTCCGTGGGGTTGAAATGTCGGTTGCGGGCTCAGGCCGCAAACCGCGCGTTCAACGCCCCCACCATCGCCAGCCGCCGCCACAGCGCCACCCAGCCTGCCGGACGGCAGAGCGGCAGCGCCAGAGGGGCGGCCGGCAGACTCATGTCACCCGGCCCCTCGTCATGAACTCAGGCCGATTCCAGGCATCGGTCGCCATGATCTCGGACAGAATTGCCACAGCGCCCTCCACCTCGTCCAACCCAATGAACAGCGGGGTGAATCCGAACCGCAGGATGTCCGGCGCGCGGAAATCGCCGATCACACCGCGTGAAATCAGCGCCTGCATGATGGCAAAGCCCTGTGGATGGTGGAAACTGACCTGACTGCCTCGCCAGCGATGCTCGCGCGGGGTGGCCAGAACCAGATCGGGGCAGGCCGCCTCGACACCTGCGATAAAGGCATCGGTCAGTTCCAGCGAGCGGGCGCGCAGGTCAGCGATCTCGACCCCCTCCCAGACATCCAGTGCAGCATCTAGCGCGGCGATTTGCAACACCGGCGGGGTGCCAACCCGCATGCGTTCGATCCCCGAACCGGGGCGATAGGCCAGATCGAAGGCAAAGGGCGATTCATGCCCCAGCCAGCCCGACAGCGCCGGACGCACCTGCGGGGCATGACGCGGCGCGACATAAATGAAAGCCGGGCCGCCGGGCCCCGAGTTGAGGTATTTATAGCTGCACCCCACGGCGAAATCGGCGCCGCCCTCGGCCACCTTCACGTCGGTTGCCCCTGCCGAATGCGCCAGATCCCAGATCGCCAGCGCGCCAACCGAATGCGCCTTGGCCGTCAACGCGGGCAGGTCATGGCGACGACCCGTGCGGTAATCCACCTCGGTCAGCATCAGCACGGCGACGCTGTCATCAATCGCCTGCATCACGACCTCGGGCGCCACAGTTTTCACCGTGTAACCATCACCCAGCGTGCGGCACAGCCCCTCGGCCATATAGAGGTCCGACGGGAAATTGCCGGTATCCGACAGGATCACCCGCTTGCCGGGCTGCAACTCGAGCGCCGAGGCCAGCGCCTGATAGACCTTGATCGACAGCGTATCGCCCAGCACCACATGCCCGGCCTCAGCGCCGATCAGCCTGCCAATGCGATCCCCGATGCGGGTGGGTTGGTCCATCCACCCGGCCTTGTTCCAGCCGGTAATCAGCATCTGGCCCCATTCGGCGGTGATCGTGCGCTGAACGCGCGCGGCCACACCGCGCGGCAGCGGCCCCAGCGAGTTGCCGTCGAGATAGATCACCCCTTCGGGCAGGTCGAAAAGAGAACGGGTGCGGGCGAAATCAGTGGTCATGCGTGCCTCGGCTGGTTTGCCTCAGGCTAGTCGCGTCGCCGCGGTATTTCAAGTTTGAAATTTCAGTCGCAAAAACAGAAAGGGCGCGGGCCCTGGAGTGCCCACGCCCATGAACCGGAACCCCTCCCGGCTCTCTGTGCCTTGCGGTCAGGCGGCGCGCTTTTGCACCGGACGGCCCGTATAGGTCTTTTCCCCAACCCGAACCACCACCAGACCGGTCGGCGTCGTGCGCACAAACTCGCCCTGGATACTGAGGTAGCGGCCGATCATGATGGTCTTCAGCATTGTGTCTCTCCGTTAACCTTGCCCGATTTGTGCCACAATTGCGGCCACATTGCCAGAATTAAGGCGCAATTTATCGTTCCTTATCAGGAACTTGATTGTTGCTCTGTTGCTATCTGGGAAACGCGGGCGGGCGACACGACGGATTGTAATCGCTGCTGCGTCAATGCCGTCAGAGCCAGTCGCGCAGAATCGGAATCAGCGGGATATCGGCAGGCGGCATCGGGTAATTGGTCAAGTCCCGCGCCCGCACCCAGGCCAGAGTCTGCCCCTCGCGCGGGGTGGCGATTCCCTGCCAGCGGCGGCACGCAAACAGTGGCATCAGCAGGTGAAATTCAGGATAGGAGTGGCTGGCGAAGGTCAGCGGCGCGAGGCACGAGGCCCAGGTGTCGATGCCCAGTTCCTCATGCAACTCGCGGATCAGCGCGGTTTCGGGGGATTCGCCGGGCTCGACCTTGCCGCCGGGAAATTCCCACAGGCCCGCGAGCGACTTGCCCGGCGGGCGCTGGGCCAGCAATACGCGGCCATCGGCATCGATCAGGGCGACGGCAGAGACGAGCAGAATTTTCACGCGGCGTTCCCGAGATGGGCCGGGAGGGGGGGCGCTGCCCCCCGTCGCCTGACGGCGACTCCCCCCGGGATATTTTCAGAGCAAAGAAAGGGGGCCAGATCAGGAGCGGTAATCGGCGTTTATGTCGATGTAGCGGTGCGTCAGGTCGCAGGTCCAGACCTTTGACTTGCCTTTGCCCAACCCCAGATCGACGCCGATTTCCAGCTCTGGATTCTTCATGTAGGCAGCGCCTTCGGCCTCACGATAGCCGGGATCGACCATGCCGTTGGTGGCGACGGTGAGGGCGCCGAAGGTGATCGACAGGCGGTCGCGGTCGGCCTGGGCGCCGGATTTGCCAACGGCGGCGACGATGCGGCCCCAATTCGGGTCCTCGCCCGCCAGCGCGGTTTTCACCAGCGGCGAGTTGGCGATGCTGAGGGCGCAGAGTTTCGCCTCGGCGTCCGTGGCGGCGCCGCTGACCGTGATGCCGACGAATTTGGTCGCCCCTTCGCCGTCGCGCACCACCTGATGCGCGAGATTCAGCATCACGTCGCCCATCGCGCGCTCAAAGGCCTTGGCCTCGGCCGAGCGCATGTTGCTCAGCGCCGGTCCCATGCCGGTGGCGGCGACCAGCAGCGTGTCCGAGGTCGAAGTGTCGCTGTCCACCGTGATGGCGTTGAAGCTGCGTTCGGTCAGGCGGCTGACAATGGATTGCAGCGCGGCGCGACTGATGGCGACATCGGTGATGATATAGACCAGCATGGTTGCCATATCCGGCGCGATCATGCCCGAGCCCTTGGCGATGCCGACGATGCGCGCGGTCTGACCGTTGATCTGCACCTCGGCCATCGCGCCCTTTGGATAGGTGTCGGTGGTCATGATGGCACGGGCGGCGTTGGTGATGCCGTCTGGCGACAGGCCTGCCACCAGCGAGTCCAGCGCGGCCTCGATGCGCTCATGCGGCAGGGGTTCGCCGATGACCCCGGTCGAGGACGTAAAGACGCGGTTGGCCGGAATGCCCAGTTTCGCCGCCACCGACGCGGTGAGCGCGTTGACCGACGTCCAGCCGCGCGAGCCGGTGAATGCGTTCGAGTTGCCCGAGTTGACGAGGATCGCCGCGCCCTTGGTGGCATCGTTCAGCCCGACCTTGGCCTGACAATCCAGCACCGCAGCACTGCGGGTGGCCGAACGGGTGAAGGTGCCCGCGATGACTGAACCGGGCGCCAGCCGCGCCAGCATCACATCCGTGCGTCCGGCATACCGAACCCCGGCCTGAGCAGTGGCGAACTCGGCCCCGGCGATCACTGGCAGCAACGGAAAGCCATCCTTCGGCGCCAGTGGCGAGACGATCACCACCTTTTTCGCCGGGGCCGGGGCCGAGGCCGCGGTGGCGGCCGCCAGTTGCGCCTCCAGCGCCTTGGCGTGGCGTTTCCACTTCTTTGCCTTGTCCTTGGCGCGTTTGTCGGTCTTGGCCATCGCTTGTATCCCCGGATGAAAAACCGCCCGCACCCCAGACAGGGCGCGGGCCGGATCGGCGTCAACTTACGCCCGCGGCGGTTACTCGTCCAGCAGCGACGATTGGCCCAACAGTGTCGGATCGAGCCCCTCGGCCAGATTTTCGACATCCGCCGAGTCCCGCAGTTGTGCGATCAGCGCGCGCGAGGTTTCACGCTGGATTTCGGCCACCAAGTCGTCGCGCACCTGATCGAGAGCGGGCACACCGGCCGCGCGGGTTTCCAGCAGCGAGATCACATGGAAACCAAAGCGCGTCTGCAGAGGCTCTGAAACCTGACCGGGTTCCAGCACCTCGACGGCGGCCTGAAATTCGGGGATCATCACGCCCGCGGCGAACCAGCCCAGATCACCGCCCTGCTGCGCCGAACCGTCGATCGAGAACTCCTGCGCGACCTCGGCAAAGGGGCGACCCTCGGCCAGCGCGGTGGTGACGGCGGCAACTTCGTCTTCGCTGCGAACCAAAATATGCGCGGCGTGGTATTCGGTCACCGGCTCGCCCGCGTCGTATTCCGCGGAATAGGCCAGATAGGCAGCGGCGATGGTCTCTTCGGTCACGGCAGCGCTGACGGCCCGCACCAGTGCCGCGTTGGCGAGGAAGTTGCGCGTCTCGTTTTCCAGCATCATCTGGTCGCGCGGCGCCAGCGCACCCGACTGCGACTGCGCCAGCAACTCCTGCTCGATCAATTGCTCGACGATGGCCGGAAACAGCGTGGCGTCCGGCACCTGGGCAAATTGCGCGGGCAGTTGCGCGCGCAGGGCGATGGCATGCCCGAGGGTGATCTCGGTCGCGCCGACGCGGGCGATGATCGTTGCGGCATCCTGTGCCAGAGCGGGCGGGGCAAAGGCGGCAAAGAGCGCCGTTGCAGCCACAAATGATGCGTTTTTGAACATCGAAAGCTCCTGAATCGCGCCCCTTTGGGCCGCTGAGATTGACACCAAGTTAGCCGCCCCTTACATGCCGGATCGGTATTTTCAAAAGGGTTGGCCAGTCGCGCCCTGTTTAGGAAAGCGGCCGCCGGGCGGCAACCCCCACCGGTCAGGCAGACCGGTCACAAGAATGGCAAGCGGAGATCAGATGTTTGGCCTTGGAACTCTCAGCCGGAAGATTTTCGGCAGCGCGAATGATCGCAAGGTCAAAGCCGTCCGTCCGCTGGTCGCGCAGATCAACGATCTTGAACCCGAATTCGCCGCGCTTGACGATGCCGGGCTGATCGCCCGCACCGAGGCGCTCAAAGTCCGCGCCCAGGGCGGCGAAAGCCTCGATTCACTGCTGCCCGAGGCCTTTGCCAACTGCCGCGAGGCGGCGAAACGCGCTCTGGGGCTGCGGGCCTTTGACGTGCAACTGATCGGCGGGATCTTTCTGCATCAGGGCAATATCGCGGAAATGAAGACCGGTGAGGGCAAGACGCTGGTCGCGACCTTCCCGGCCTATCTCAACGCGCTGGCCGGCAACGGCGTGCATATCGTCACCGTCAACGATTATCTGGCGCGCCGCGATGCAGGCTGGATGGGCAAGGTGTTCGCCAAGCTGGGCATGACCACTGGCGTTGTCGTCCCGCATCAGCCGGACGAGGAAAAGCGCGCCGCCTATCAGTGCGACATCGCCTATGCGACCAATAACGAGCTGGGCTTCGATTACCTGCGCGACAACATGAAGGCTGATCTGGGCCAGATGATGCAGCGCGGCCACGCCTATGCCATCGTTGACGAGGTGGACTCGATCCTGATCGACGAGGCGCGCACGCCGCTGATCATCTCGGGGGCATCGCAGGACCGCGGCGCGCTTTATGTGACCGTCAACGCGCTGATGCCGCAACTGCTGGATGAGGATTTCACCCTCGACGAAAAGGCGCGGCTGGTCACCTATACGGACGCGGGCAACGAGCATGTCGAACAATTGCTCCACGCGGCGGGGATCCTGCCCGAGGGGCAGTCGTTGTATGATCCGGAATCGACGACCATTGTGCACCATGTCCAGCAGGCGCTGCGTGCGCACAAGATGCTGCACAAGGACCAGCATTACATCGTGCGCGACGGCAAGATCATCCTGATCGACGAATTCACCGGTCGCATGATGCTGGGGCGCCAATTGTCCGAGGGGCTGCATCAGGCGGTCGAGGCCAAGGAAGGTGTGTCAATCCAGCCGGAAACGGTGACGATGGCCTCAATCACCTTCCAGAACTACTTCCGCATGTACAAAAAGCTGGGTGGCATGACCGGCACTGCCTCGACCGAGGCCGAGGAGTTTCAGGAAATCTATAATCTGGGCGTGGTGGAAATTCCGACCAATCGCCCGGTTGCCCGTCAGGACGAACACGATCAGGTCTATAAATCCGCGCGCGAGAAATTCACCGGCGTGCTGGAGGCAATCAAGGAGGCCAATGGCCGCGGTCAACCGGTTCTGGTCGGCACCACCTCGATCGAAAAGTCCGAGGAACTGGCGACCCTGCTGACCGGCGCGGGCATCATCCACAACGTGCTCAACGCCCGCCAGCACGAGCGCGAAGCGCATATCGTCGCCGAGGCCGGACGTCTGGGTTCTGTGACCATCGCCACCAACATGGCCGGTCGCGGCACCGACATCCAGTTGGGCGGCAACGTGGAAATGCGGGTTCTGGACGCCATCGCTGCCGATCCGACCGCCGACCCCGCCGCCGTGCGCGCCCGCATCGATGCCGAGGTCGCCGACGAAAAGGCCAAGGTTCTGGCTGCCGGGGGCCTCTTTGTGCTGGCCACCGAACGCCATGAATCGCGTCGCATCGACAACCAGTTGCGCGGTCGTTCGGGCCGTCAGGGTGACCCCGGCCGCTCGGTCTTTTTCCTGTCGCTGGAAGATGACCTGATGCGCATCTTCGGCTCCGAACGGTTGGAAAAGGTGCTGTCGACACTCGGCATGAAGGACGGCGAGGCCATCGTTCACCCTTGGGTCAACAAATCGCTGGAAAAAGCGCAGGCCAAGGTCGAAGCCCGCAACTTTGATATCCGCAAGACGCTGCTGAAGTTCGACAACGTGATGAACGACCAGCGCCGGGTGATCTTTGAGCAGCGCCTCGACATCCTGCGCGCCGAAGACCTGTCGGAAACCATCGCCGACATGCGCCACGCCGTGATCGAAGATCTGGTGGCCAAGCATCTTCCTGCTGGAAGCTATGCCGATCAATGGGATATCGACGGCCTCGACGCCGCGCTCAAGGAAAAGCTGTCGCTGACCCTGCCTGTGGCCGACTGGGCCAGTGAGGATGGCGTCGATCAAGGGGCCCTGCACGACCGCGTGTTGCAGGCCTCGAACGCGCTGATGGAGGACAAGGAAAAGGCCTTCAGTTCGTCAACCATGCGGGCGATCGAAAAGCAGTTCCTGTTGCAGGTGATCGACACCAAATGGCGCGAGCATATCGTCACGCTGGACCATCTGCGCTCGGCGGTGAACTTCCGCGGGCTGGCGCAGCGCGACCCGCTGAACGAATACAAATCCGAGGCATTTGTGCTGTTCGAGCACATGTTGGGCGCCCTGCGCGAGGACATCACCCGGCAGTTGTCGCGCGTCATTCCAGCAACGCCCGAACAGCAGGCCGAGATGATGCGGCAGATGCAGCTTCAGGCCGCTGCGGCCCGCGACGACGGCCGGCTCGAGCGCCCGATGGACCTGCCGCGTCTGGGTGGGCAGCCTCCTGAGGCCGCCACCGGCAGCCCACGGCCCGGCTTTGTCGAGGATGACGTGGCGAGCTGGGGCAATCCGGGGCGCAACGATCCCTGCCCCTGCGGCTCGGGCAAGAAATTCAAGCATTGCCACGGCACTCTGGCATAAGCGCCGCACAGTCACCCGTCACGACAGGGCGCGACGCAGCAGACAGGATCAAGGTGCCGCGCTCTGGCGCGGCCCTTGTCATTGGGCGGCTGGCTTGTCATGGCATGTGGGCTTGATGATGCCATCTTCAGGCGTCAGCGGGGCATTTTGCAGGGCTGACGGGGTTGTTGATCGGGCAACACCGCTTGTCCGCGCGGGGGTGATGCGGTCACGCTGACGCATATCATTGCA
>Ga0209573_1001168_pt1 | contig 42921 bp, 31 predicted proteins | sample TNRBio252014_DNA_FD_185870 | JGI IMG/M metagenome (GOLD analysis project Ga0209573, IMG submission 185870) | Wastewater treatment Type I Accumulibacter community from EBPR Bioreactor in Madison, WI, USA - TNR Reactor_6/25/2014_ DNA (SPAdes)... | ecosystem: Engineered > Bioreactor > EBPR >...
CTCGTCGACGCGGCGGCGCTGGTCGGCGTAGCGGTCGCTGAGATAACTCTCGGGGGCGTCGACGAAGTAGAGGCGAAGCTCGAATTCTCGTCCCCCCGCGCGGACCATGAAGCTGTCGCCGTCGTTGCCGTCGCGATCGACGAGGCGGGCGTCGGTGAAGCGGTCGTAGACGCCGACTTTCGAGGGCTTCGAGGATGACGCCGACGGTACCGCTTGGGTGGTTTTGTCAGGCGCTGGTTTGGTGGCGGGCGCGGCCGGTTTGGCCTTGGGCTTCGCCTCGTCGATGCCGGGGATGGGACCTTCCTTGAGAACGGCCTTGCCCTTTTCCGCCTTCGGCTCGTCGATCCCCGGGATGGGTCCTTCCTTCAGTACAGCGGTGCCTTTTTCACGCTGAGGCTCGGTCTCACCGACCGGCAGACTGCCGCGCTTCCAATAAACCACCGCGAGGATCACGAGGATCACCGCGTAGCGGATGAGTTGCTGTTTTCCTTTCATCGGGTCTCGGCGGGGTTGGCCGTATGGGTCATCGGACAAGGGAATGGGGACAGGGGAATGTTTTCGATTCCCTTGTCCAAATTCCTTTGTCCCTTTGGAGGCTTCGGTCTCGTCGCGCGGCCGCGACCTCAGCTCTTCTTCTCCTGTACGGCCGACTTGATGTACAGCTCGCGCAGTTGCTTGAAGTCCACTTCACCGGGGCTCTGGGACATCAGGTCGATGCCCTTGTTGTTTTTCGGGAAGGCGATGACCTCGCGGATGCTGTCCTCGCGGCAGGCGAGCATGACGAGTCGATCCAAGCCGAGGGCGAGGCCACCGTGGGGCGGGGCGCCGAAGCGGAAGGCGGTGAGAATGTGGCCGAATTTCGCGTGCTGTTCCTCTTCGCTGATTCCGAGGACGCTGAACATGCGCGACTGGAGATCGCTCTCGTGGATCCGGAGGCTGCCGCCGCCGAGTTCATAGCCATTCAGCACAACGTCGTAGGCGACGGCGCGGATCTCGCCCCATTTCGATTCGTCGTCTAGCAAGGCCATGTCTTCCGCCTTGGGACGGGTGAAGGGGTGGTGGACGGCGTTCCACTTTCCTTCTTCGGCATCGTAGCCGAGCAGCGGGAAATCGACGACCCAGAGGAAGTCGAGGACGTCGTCCATGTCCTTGGTCAGGCTGCACATCGAGGCGACCTCGAGGCGGAGACGTCCGAGCACTTCGCAGCACACCGCCCACTGGTCGCAGCCGAAGAGGACGAGGTCGCCCTCCTCGATACCGAGGCGCTCGGTCAGAGCCGCCTTTTCGGCGTCGGAGAAGAATTTCACGATGGGCGACTTCCACTCACCGCCCTCGACCTTGATGTAGGCGAGACCGCCGGCACCGGCTTCCTTGGCGATTTCCTCAAGGCGCTTCACCTGTCCGGTCGTGACTGTGGCGAATCCCTTCGCGTTGATCGCACGAACCTTGCCGCCCTTTTCAAGCGTGCTGGAGAAGACCTTGAAGGCCGAGGTCGCGAAGACATCCGAGAGGTCGACGATCTCGGTGCCGTAGCGGCGGTCGGGCTTGTCGCTGCCGTAGGTGTCCATCGCCTCCTGGTAGGTGATGCGCGGGAAGGGCTTCGAGACTTCAACCCCGCGTGATGCTTTGAAGGCGGCGGAAAGGAGATCTTCGACGAGGGAATAGATGTCCTCCTCGGTGATGAAGCTGGCCTCGATGTCGACCTGGGTGAACTCGGGTTGGCGATCGGCGCGGAGGTCCTCGTCGCGGAAGCAACGGGCGATCTGGAAGTATTTTTCCAGACCGGCCACCATCATCATTTGCTTGTACTGCTGCGGAGCCTGGGGCAGGGCGTAGAATTTGCCGGGGCTGAGACGCGAGGGCACGAGGAAGTCGCGGGCGCCCTCGGGCGTCGACTTCGAAAGGATGGGCGTCTCGATCTCGATGTAGCCGGCCGCGTCGAGGCGGTCGCGGATCGCCTTGGTGATGATGTGGCGCTGACGCAGGTTGCGCGACATGCGGGGGCGGCGCAGGTCGAGGTAGCGGTGTTTCATCCGCAGGTCCTCGTTGCTGAGCTCCTTGTCGAGTTGGAAGGGGAGGACGTCGGCTTTGTTGAGGATTGTCAGTCCAGTTACGACCATCTCGATCTCGCCGGTGTCGATGGCGCTGTTGAGGGTGCTTTTGCCCTCGACTTCGGGACGGATGTCGACGCGGCCCGTCACCTGCACGACGTCCTCGGAGCGGAGGCTGTGGCTAAGGGCGGTGGCGTCGGCGTTTTCCTCGGTGCGGAAGACGCACTGGGTCACGCCTTCGCGGTCGCGGATGTCCATGAAGATGACCCCGTGGTGATCGCGCACGGTATTCACCCAGCCCACCAGGGTCGCCGTCGTGCCGGCGTGGGACTTGCGGAGTTCGTTGCAGTGGTGGGTTCGGTACATGGGGGTGGTGAAAAGGCGGTTGATCCGGCCCGGAAAACGGGCGGGTCGAGACACTACAACCCATCCGCAGCCGTGCAAGGGGGCGGAAGAGGCGATTTTGGGGGTGAAAACGAGGCGGTCCGGGCTCGCGAGGCCTGGATCCTTGAATTTCCGGGGTCCGATCAGACTTGGAGGACTCCCGTTCGAGCGAGTGGAATAGCCTTGACTCGATGCCCGGAAATACCTGGAATACGGGCACGATGAACGCGCTCCAGCCATTTCTCTCTTGTGCCCTCGTCCTGATCTCAACGGCCGCGGTGGCCCAGGAAGCGGCGGCTCCCGAAGAACTGCAGCGATTGCGCGCCGCCTACGACACGGAAATCAAACGCGTCACCGAGGTGCCGAAACGGCGTTACCTCGAGGCACTCGAGAGGCTCCAGGCGGCTTATACCAAGGACGGCGACCTCGATAAGGCGCTCGTCGTCAAAGAGGAGATCCGTGTGATCAGCGAGGAGACCGCCGCCACTCCGGCGATGGCGGTGAACGATCGGATCCTCAACGGCAGCGAGTGGCTCTGGGGATCCGGGGGAACGCTCAAGCTGGAGAGGAACGGAGATGCGATCCACACCGCCTGGTCCGTGCCCGGTTCTTGGAAAAAAATGAGGGATGGAACGGTCTCGCTCCAGCGCCCCGGAGGTGATCCGCCGATGACGGTAAAGTTCGCCGATGAGAATCTGTTGAATGCGGTGGTGACCTCCCATTTGGGCACGACCACCACGATCCGGCGGGTTGTGAAGGAGTAGGATGGATTCGGTCAGATATCTGGATTACCGCCCGGCATGCCACGGCTGGCCACCCAAGTCTTCCCGCATGCAACGCGCGCTACGTCAATTCACGATGATTTCGATCCTGCTCGGTGTTTCGTTGGCCGTCGCAGCCGATTCCCGGATGAATCGTTCGGCTCAGGATCTGGCGAAGCATCTCGCACCCACGCCTCCCGCCGCCAAGGTGAACCCCGGCGATCTGGACAAACTCCGCCAGCGGATGATCATTCTGATCGATGCCTTGGAAGCCTCATCGCGCTCCAATGGCCCTGGCCCCGAAAGCCTCATCGCCAAAGCCTATGAATTTCGCGACGATGTCCCCGGGGTCGAACGGCTCCTGACGCAGAACGCCGTCCTTAACGCGTGGCGGGAGGCGAGCGGACGTGGTTTGTTCAACGAGGTGGGCAAATTCACCGGCGATATCACCAAGGGGCGCGGGATGGGTGGAACCTGCGTTTTTGAGCTAGTCGTTCCCGCCGACGTTTATCCTCCTGCCTCCAATCAGATCGCGAATCTTCGCCTCGTTCCGGCCGAAACCAAGCGGGCCGCCGACGCGCCACTCACCCCCCGCGAAAAGTCCATTCATGGTGAGCTCGTTGAAATGGTTGCCGAGAAGGGCCGTAGTGCCGGACTCGCCCGTTTCGAGAACCCTCCCTCCACCGATCAACTCGGCAGGACGGAGCAGGAATCGCTCGAACTCTGGACAAAGGCCATGGAGGAAGCGGGTGACGCTGGAAAACAAAAGCCGAACCTGCGTCTCCAAGGCAAACTGAGTGGTACGCCTTCGCACATGACCGCTCAACGCTGGAGGGCCGTTGTTGAAGTCCTCAACAACTCCAGCCATCCCACCGAAGTCACCGTGGACATCTATCTCATCGGATACACGTGGAAAAACCGCGACTACTACCTGATGGCCCGATCCACCCAGGTCCTCAAACTGCGCGCGAGCGAGACCAAATCGCTCGAAGTCTTCACCCGGGCGGAGGGTTCATACAAAAACAAGGCCGACGATCATGAAAAGCTCTCCAAGGCTGAAAGACAGGAGAGCTCGGTGCGCTACCGCGGGTATGTGGTCATCGCCAGACACGACAAGGACGTCGTGGCATTCATCGGTTCCGATCAACGGATGGCGGAATTCGGCAATCCCGAGGCGGAACGTTCGCCGTTGGACGGTCTGCCGGTGTTTTGAGGGCCGGGCCTGTTGAGGAATCGGACCGCTTTTCGAATCTTTTGATCGCGCCTCGGGACGTTTGGCCACCGGATGTCTTCTTTCCTCGCCAATTTTCAACATTTCCCTATCCCGCATGTCCACTCATGCGTCTTACTGGCAAATTTCCCCACGCATGCCCGCCGCCGAAACGCTCAACCCCGTCGAATCCACCCTCGCCATTGCTCTCTTCGCAGCCTTCGCCGATGGCGATCGTTGTGAGCCCGAGCGGGCCCGCATCGAGCGTCTCGCAGCGGAACTCGGCTGGGATGATCTGTCCGCGATCTCGCGACGCATCCTCATGGGCAAGCTCTCCCTCGGAGGGGCGGTGGCCGGACTCGGAAAGCCGGACGAACGGCATTCTGCCTACGAACTCGCCCGGGCCATCTGCGAGGTCGATGGTATTCTCTCGTCCGATGAAGGGGCGTTCCTCGAAGAGTTGCGCAGTCTCCTCGGAATCGATTGGGAGACCTCCCGCGCACTCGACGAAGAAGTCGATTCGCTCGCCCTTTCCCCGCTCCTACCGGCCACCCTCGATTCGCCACCTCCGCTCCCAGGTGCTCCCGACCAGAGTGGCATGATCCTGCGCTATGCCATTCTCAACGGAGCCCTCGAGCTGCTCCCCGAGACTCTCGCGACGATGGCCATCGTGCCGCTGCAGATGAAGATGGTCTACCGCATCGGCAAGGCCCACGGCGCGGAGCTCGACCGGGCCAGCATCAAGGAATTCCTCGCCACGGCCGGACTCGGACTCGGCTCGCAGATGCTCGAGGGTTTCGCCCGGAAATGGGTCGGCGGTCTCGGCAAGAAGATGGGTGGCAAGAAGGCCGGCAAGATCGCGAACCAGCTCACCGGCTCGGCTTTCTCCTTCGCCTCGACCTGGGCGATCGGACACCTCGCGGAAAACTATTTCGAGGGCGGTCGCCGTTTCGGGGCCGCGGAGGTGAAAGCGGTCTACGAGCCGCTCCTCGCCAAGGCGAAGGAGCTGCATGCCCGCTATCTCCCGGAAATCCAGCAGCAGGCGCAGTCGCTGAATCCGGCGACGGTCCTCGAATATGTGCGGGGCGGACGCGAGGTGTGACCCGCAAAACCACAATCACGCCTGGGGGAATCGACCTTTTTTCCCGTTGGAAAGTCTCCTTTCGCGGTATTCCTCGTGAGTCCTTTGGCGCCCCCGCGTCGCTCACGATGAACCGCTCCACTTTCTTCTCCATCGGTCTGGCGTTTTGCCTGGCCTTCACCCCCGGTCTTTTCGCGGAGAACGACCCCCGCCTCCACTCTGACGGCAAAGGTTGGCGGCTCGAGCAGGCAACGATCGTGGATGCGGGCCGGCCCCGAGTCCTCCTCATTGGCGATTCCATCCTCAACGGCTACCAGAAACAGGTCATCACCGCACTCGAGGGCAAGGCCTACGTCGACACCTGGGTGAATCCCTACCACCAGTCCGAACATCTCAACCTGCTCCTCGCCGAGGTCCTCGCGAAGGGACCCTATGACGTCGTCCATTTCAACATGGGCCTGCATGGCTGGCAGGAGGGTCGCATCCAACCCGGTACTTTCGAGCCGCTCACGAAGGCTTATGTGGAGGTCCTGAAAGCGAAGCTGCCAGAGGCGAAGCTGATCTGGGCGAACAGCACGCCGGTCACGGTGAAGGGAAAACCGGAAGCACTCGATCCTGACATCAATCCCATCATCGTCGATCACAACCGCATGGCCGATGGGGTCATGGCGGGGCTGCAGGTGCCGGTGAACGATTTCTACGGCCTCCTCGTGAAGCGGCTCGATCTCGCGCGCGGTGACGGCTTTCACTGGAACGGGCCCGCCTACGAGATGCTTGCCGACGCGGTCGTGAAATCAGTCACCGCAGCGCTCGGCGAGAAAGCTCCCTCCGCCTCGCCTCCGGCACCGGAGGATCCGCCCGGCTACGCCTCCGCGAAGCTGCCGAAGGGGAGCGACTACTTCGAATTGCGCGATGGGCTCGCCAACGCGCGGCGCAAATTCGCGGTGGAGAAAAAGGGCCGCATCGCCTTTCTCGGCGGCTCGATCACCGCGGGCGGCGGCTGGCGCGACCACACGATGGCGTATTTCGAGAAGACCTTCCCGGAGACGGAGTTCGAATTCATCGCCGCGGGGATCGGCTCGCTCGGATCGGTCCCTCACGCTTTCCGGCTCGAACGCGATGTCCTGTCGAAGGGACCGGTCGATCTCCTTTTCGTCGAGGCCGCGGTGAACGATAGCTCGAACATCCCCGATCTTCCCGATCAGATGCTCCGTGGCATGGAGGGCGTCGTTCGCCATGTCCGCGAGGTGAATCCGCTGACCGACATCATTCATCTCCACTTCGCGATGCCGCCGCATCTCGACGACTTCCGCGCCGGGCGTCTTCCCGTTTCGATCGCGCAGCACGAAAAGGTCGCTGTCGCCTACGGCAACCCTTCGCTGAATCTCTCCCGCGAGGTGACCGAACGGATCGACGTGGGGCAGTTCACCTGGGAAGGCGATTTCAAGAACCTGCATCCCTCGCCCTTCGGCCATCGTCTTTATGGCGATAGCATCGCCCGCATGCTCGAGGCCGCCTTCGCCGGTTCTGTTGCGGAGGCCGCGAAGCCGCACACGATGCCGGCACCGGTCGATCCGAAGAGCTACGCTCGCGGCCGTTTCGGCGACCTCGCCTCGGCGCGGCTGGGCGCGGGATTCGTCCTCGATCCGGCTTGGAAAGCCACGGACGGCAAGGGCACCCGCGCGGGTTTTGTGAATGTGCCGGCCCTCGTCGCGACGGAACCGGCCGCGGAGTTCGCCTTCGACTTCGAGGGCACCGGTTGCGGGCTCTTTCTTGCCGCCGGACCCGACGCCGGGCGGATCGAATACCGCATCGACGGCAGCGAATGGCGCGCCCTCGAGACTTTCACAAATTGGAGCGCCGGACTCCACCTCCCTTGGGCGGTCATCCTCGATGACGGGCTCGATCCTGGCAAACACACCGCTACGGTGCGGGTGGCGGAAGGTCATCACGAAAAGAGCACCGGCACGGCGCTGCGGGTCTTCCACCTGTTGCTCAACTGAGAGACGTTTGTACCGATGATTCCGATTCGTTTCCTGTTCCTGTCCGCCCTGTTTCTGGGACTCCCTATCGAGGGGGCGGTTCCGCCCGCGGAGGTGCCTGCGAAGCACCGGGCGCTCCTCGAGAAGCACTGCCTCGCCTGTCACGGTCCCGAAAAACAGAAGGGAAAGTTCCGCGTTGACGATCTTTCCTACTCGATCACCGATGTCGAGACCGCGGAGAAGTGGCAGAAGATCCTCAATGCGATGAACGCCGGGGAGATGCCGCCCGAGGAAGAGGAGCAGCCTGACAATACCGCCAAAACCGACCTTCTCGATGATCTGGCCAACACCATGGTTGCGGCGCGGAAGGGTCTCGCCGACCAGGACGGTCTGATCACGATGCGGCGGCTCAACCGCAGGGAATACAAGAACACCCTGCGCGAGTTGCTCGGAGTGGAGATCAACGTCGCGGAGCTTCCCACGGACACGGGCACGGGTGGGTTCGACACGGTGGGTTCGAATCTTTTCATGTCAGCGAACCAGTTCGAGCAATACCAGTCGCTCGGACGCGAGGCCCTCGAGGAGGCCTTCATTCGCCATGCCATGACGGAGGAACCGCGGAGCCTGCGCGTCGAGATGGAGGAAAACAACGACCGCATCCGCAAGAACTACGCGGACGCCCTCGATGCCCTCGCCCGGGCCACGAAATGGTCCGAGGCGGTCGGGGTCGCGGCGGCCAAACCTGAGAACGCCGCGGTCGTGGCCGGGATCCGGCAGGAGGCGAACAACGAGGATTTGTTCCGCCGCGAGTGGGCGAAGATCCCCGGAGCCCCCGCGCCGGAGGCCTTCGGCTTTCAAACGGTGGAGAACAACGCCGACAAGGCGAACCGTGCGCTGGGCTACGGCACTCCGATGGGCGCGGGCTTCACCCGGCCCTATCATGAGCGCTATCTCAAACAGCCGCATCTCGATACCGGGGCCTATCTCACCGTCAGCGTCGGCGACCTCGGCAACGACAACTTCGCCATCCTCGTGCCCTACGATTGGCCTGTCGGAGAATATGTCGTGCGGGTGCGGATGGGGCACACACCTCAGTCGTCACCGGAGCAGCGCTACCTCGAGTTCGGCACGAATCCACGCAACGGCAAGCCGCTCAGCACCCACGAGGTGAACGGCACGCTGGAACAGCCGGAGATCATCGAGATCCCGTTCCAGCTCACCAAGGATCACACCGAGCGGAATGACCGCACCATCTTCCTCCGTGAAAAGGGCACGAACGACCACTACCTGCGCACCCGTGAGATTTTCAATGCGGGCAAAAAGAAGAACGGCATCGGCCCCGAACTGGCGATCTGGGTCGATTGGATCCAGATCGAACGCAAGACCGCCGTCGCTCCCGCCGCGGAAATCACGGCGGCGAAATTCAACATCGGCGGCAACCGCCAGGTCGGTTCAGTCTCGGCGAAAGGATTAAGCCAGGTGCGCTACGAATGCGAGCAGGCGAACGGCAAGGTCGCCGACTACGTCGCCTACACCATCGACGCACGCGAACGGGCGAAGCGTTGGGCGGCAGCCGTCGCCGAAGCGGCGGCGAAGCCGGAGAATGTCGCGCTCGTTGCCGAACTGAAAAAGACAGCCAAGAGCGATGCTCTCTTCCGCCGATCGTGGGACAAAATCCCCGGCGCTCCCAATCCGAGAACTTTTGGTTTCGACAAGAAAGGCGAGAACGATGCCGACATGGCGAACGATTCGCTCGGGGAGAACTGGCAGAAATATCACGAGTATTACCTGACCCGTCCCGCCCTCGATCGCGGTGCCTACCTCGGTACCCAGACGATGCATCCGGCGGTGATGTGTCTCGGTTATCTCCAGCTCCCCGTGCCCGGCGAGTGGAAGAGCGGCGACTACGTCCTGCGGGTGAGGCTTGCCGCGACGCCGGACGCTCGTCCGGAGCAGAAGTTTCTCGAAGTCGGGATGCACCCGCGCAACGGCATGGTGCGTGCGACCTACGCCGTGACCGGCACGCTCGAGGAGCCGCAGGTGGTCGAGTTTCCCTTTTCCCTGACCCGCGTCCAGGACGATGCCGGCGACCGCACCCTTTTCATCCGAGAAAAAGGAGCCTGGGACAACAATGAGGAGGGCGGCCGCAAGCGCGCCGAAGCCATGAGGCGAAACGGGATCGGACCCGAATGCGTGCTCTGGATCGATTACCTCGAAGTCGAGCGTCTCAACGGCGACGCGGTGACCGGTGCTCCCGCAATCCGCGCGCTCGGACTGCCGCTCGATGAGAAGAGCCCGGCTCCCGCGCCTGATGAGGTGAAGGCCGCGATCGGACGTTTTGCCACTGTCGCCTTCCGGGGCACTGAGCCACCCGCGGGTTTCGTCGACAAGCTGGCCGCGCTCCGCGCCGCGCAGATCGCGTCGGGCGTGAAACCCCGCGAAGCACTGCGCGAAACGCTCTCCGTCGTGCTCGCCTCGCCGATGTTTCTCTACCTCGCCGAACCCTCGCCGGATGGAAAACGGCGTTCCCTCACCGGTCCCGAACTCGCGACGCGGCTCTCCTATTTCCTCTGGGGAGCGCCCCCAGATGCGACCCTGCTCGGGCTCGGGAAATCGGGCGAACTGATGAAGCCGGAGGTGCTCGTCGCGCAGACGACGCGCCTCCTCGACGATCCTCGATCGAAGGATCTCGTGCGCGGCTTCGTCCATCAATGGCTCGGGATGGACCGGCTCGATTTCTTCGAGGTGAACCGGCCGAAGTATCCGCGCTTCGACGACAGCACCCGGCTCGCGGCGAAGAACGAGATCTACGAGACCTTCGCCCATCTCCTCCGCGAGAACGCGCCGGTGGGCGATCTGCTCAAGGCGGATTACGTCGTCATCAACCGCCTTCTCGCCGATTATTACGGCATTCCCGGAGTGGAGGGCGATGCCTTCCGCAAGGTCGCGCTCCCCGGCGGTTCACCGAGGGGAGGTTTGTTAGGGATGGCGGCGGTCAGTTTCATGGGCGGCAACGGCGACCACACCAGTCCCGTCGAACGCGGCGCCTGGGTCCTGCGCAAGCTTCTTCACGATCCGCCGCCGCCCGCGCCGGCCAACGTGCCGCAGATCGCGCGTCTCGCCGGCAAGGTCCTCACCACGCGGGAGCGACTGCTCGCCCACCAGGAAGAGGCTCAGTGCGCGAGCTGTCACCGCAAGATCGATCCGATAGGCTTCGGACTGGAGAACTTCGATGCCGTCGGCCAATGGCGCACCGAGGACAGTTACCAGGTCATGGACGAGACCGGCAAACCCGTGCCGGACGCAAAGAAGACCTGGACGATCGACCCCGCGGCGGAACTCCACAAGGGGCCCGCCTTCCGGGATTACTTCGAGCTGCGCGATCTCATCGCGGCGCGTTCGGAGGACTTCGGGCGCGGCTTCAGCGAAGCCCTCGTCGAGTACGCCCTCGGCCGTCCCATCGGCTTCGGCGACGAGCCGCTCATCGACGCGATGGTGGCCGATGCGAAGCGCGAGGGCTTCGGGGTGCGGGCCTTCATCCAGGCGCTCGTGGCGAGCGCCGAGTTCCGCACCAAGTAGGCGAACTGCTGTTTCAAACTCTTTCGAAATCCCATCCAATTCCGCTAAATTCAATTCCTCCCATGAAAACCCGCCGCCACTTCCTCCAGTCCAGCACCGCCCTCATCGCGCTGCCCGCGCTCGAATCGATCGGTTTCCGGCGCTTTACCTCGGCGGCTGCTCCGGCGACGCCTCCGAAGCGACTCCTCTTTCTTGGCTTCGGATGGGGCATCACCGAGGACACCTGGTATCCGGACATCACGAAACCGGGACCGGACTACGTACTGCCCAAGGGCCTCCAACCGCTCGCGCGGCACAAGGCCGACTTCTCGGTGGTGCAGGGACTCTGGAACAAATACAGCAACGAGGGCCACTGGGGCAGCACGATGTGGCTCACCGGGGCGAACCGCTACGCCCAGCCGGGCCAGAGCTTCCACAACAGCATCAGCGCCGACCAGGTCGCGGCCGCCCAACTCGGATTGGAAACGCGTTTCGCTTCCCTCCAGTTCAACGGCAGCCAGAGCGGCGACGGCAGCGGCCACGGTCCGGGACTTTCGATGGCCTGGGACGTGAGCGGCAAGCCGGTCGGCGGACTCAACGGTCCCGTCGCCGCCTTCCATCGTCTCTTCGCCAAGGACACCACGCCGATCGAGCAGCAACAGGCCCAGCTCGCGCAGAAGCGCAGCGTTCTTGACGCCGTCCTCGATAATGCCCGGTCCCTCCAGCGCGGCCTCGCCAAGAACGATCAGGCCAAGCTCGAGGAGTATTTCCAGGGCATCCGCGACATCGAGACCCGACTTTCGAAAGAAGAGCAGTGGATCGGCGTCCCGCTCCCCGACGCGCCGCTCGCGGAGCCGAAACCCGGAGTCGATGGTCGCGAGGAGATCAAGCTCATCTACGATCTCATGATCGCCGCGATGCAGACCGACAGCGCCCGCGTCATGACCTTTCGTCAGCCGGTCGATACCCTCCTCAAGGCGCTGTCCATCGGCGTGCATCCGCACGACATGAGCCACTATCACACCACGTTGGGGGAAAAACTCGACGCCTCGCAGCGCCGCGACCTCACCCAGAGCGAACTCCTCGCCGGCTTTATCGACAAACTCAAGGCGACGAAGGAACCTGACGGCTCGAGCCTCTTCGATCACGTTGCCCTCGCCTATGGCAGCAACATCCGCACCGGACACGAACTCAGCAACTGTCCCACCATCCTCGCCGGCCGCGGGGCCGGGCTGAAACTCGGCCAAAATATCGTCGCGCCGAAGGACACGCCTCTTTGCAACGCCTGGCTCGCGATGCTGCACGGGGTCGGTGTGCAGGCTGAGCGCCATGGCGACAGTTCCGGCGTGCTCAAGGAGATCCTTGCCTAACCTCCCTGATGACTTCCCGTCGCCGCTTTCTCGCCCAATCCGGCACCCTTACCGCCGCCTCTTTGCTCCCCGGTGGAATCTCCGGCGCTGCCGAAGCCATCCCCCAATCCGTCGCCGAGCTCTGGGCCGGCTACGATCCGCGCCGTGACCCGCTCGAGACCGAGGTCATCCGCGAGTGGACGGAAAACGGCGGCGTCTATCGTCACGTGCGTTACCTCATCGGCACCTTCAAGGGCCAACCCGCGCGCATGGCCGCGATCTATGGCTTTCCCGAAGGCGATGCGGAAAAGCGCCCGGGGGTGATGCACATTCACGGTGGCGGCCAGCGCGCTTCCCTCAGCGAGGTGAAGCTGCTCGTCGCCCGCGGCTATGCGGCGCTCTCGGTGAACTGGGGCGGCAGTGGCAGCGGCCAGGCACTCTTCAATTCGTTAGAGGGTGCCCAGCCCGGCGATCCCAACACCGACTGGGGCTCGGTCGATCCTTCGCAGCTGAATGCGCGTGCCTATTCCTCGCTCCTCCCCGGACCGAAGCAGCTCTTCGACGACCGCGAACATCCTGGTAACAACAACTGGTATCTTCTCACGATCGGTTGCCGCCGCGGACTGACCTTTCTCGAGCAGCAGCCCGCGGTCGATCCGGAGCGGCTCGGCGTGCACGGCTTCTCGATGGGCGGCAATCTCACCATGTATGTCGCCGGCACCGATGATCGAGTGAAGGCCGCCGTGCCGGCCGTCGGAGGCCAGGGTTGGCGCTGGGAGGCGCATCCGGTTCTGACCGGCATCGCCCGGCCTCAAATGGCAATCCAGGGCGATGTCGAGCTCTTCAGGAAAACGCTCAGCTTCGAGAGTTACGCCCCGCTCATCCGTTGTCCCGTCCTGCACCGCAGCGCCACGAATGACTTCCATGGCTGCATGGATGACGTCTACCGCACCAACGCGCTCATCCCGGACCAGCCGTTGCGTTATTCGTGGACGCCGCATCTCAATCACCGTCTCTCTCCCGAAACCGCCGTGACGATGCCCCTGTGGTTCGATCATTATCTGAAAGGTGGTCCCGCCCTCCCGAAGACGCCCGCGAGTGAACTGGTTTTTGACGGCGACCCGGTCTTGAAGGTCGTGCCGGCGAAACACGACTGGCCGGCGGCGCGTTGCGAGGTCTTCTACAGCATCGATCCCGATCCCCGCGCCCGCTTCTGGCGAAGTGCGGAGGTCGTCCGCGAGGGGGATGGCTTCGTCGCGAAACTGCCGCTGCATTCGCGCGAGTTTCCGCTCTTCTCCTTCGCGAACGTCTTTCATACCCTGCAAAAGCCGGAATCAATGAAGGAGCTCCCCGGATCGAGCGACTCGATCAAGGAAGTTTGCCTTAGCAGTCTGCTGCACAGCGCCAATCCTGACGATCTGGAAAAGGCGAAGGTGACCGCGACGCTTTCCCCCGGATCGCTCATCGATGATTTCGCCCACGGCTTGCGCGACTGGTATCAGCTCAATGCCGGACATCCCGGCCTCGTCCAGACCTGGACGCGCAAGCTGACCGATCCGCTCTATCGCGGCGGGGCGGGTGCGAAGATGAACCTGACCCTGTCATTGCCACAAACGAACCGTCTCACCTTCGTCATCGTCGAGAACGAATGGCGCGGCGAACGTGGTCCCCGTCGCACCTTTGCCTGCGTCCGCGAGATCCCCGGTGGCGCGGACCCGCAGAGCGTGACCCTCGCCCTTGCCGACTTCGTCGGCTTGACGGAGAAGGATGGAACGCTCGCTTCATGGGATCACGTCGATCAATTCGGGATCTGCGCCCATCACGAGTGCAGCGGAATTCCCTCGGAGGAGTCGCGTTGGAATGGGCCGGGTCCCGGGTTCCGGCGGCTTGAATGGATCTGAGCGAGTCCCTGTCACTTTGATTCCCCACACCCATGAAACGAATTCTTCGCACGTTGTGTCTGCTGATGGTTCCGGCGGTCCTTTCTCTTTCACTCAGAGCCGGTGATGACGACTGGCTCACGAAAAATGGCACGCTGATTTTCCACGACGCGTTCGAGCGCGAAGAGGACGGCAATCTCGCCAAGGCCATCGGCAACGGATGGAACAGCGCCACCGCCGACCGCGTTCCGCAGATCAAGATGGCCGATCTCGATGAGGGCGTCCTCAAGGTCGCGAGCGCCTCGAAGGAGGCCGGTCACGCCGCCCACATCCATCACGAGGCGGGCTTCACCGATGGTGGTGTCATCGTCCGTTTCCGCTTCCCCGGTCTGAACAAGGATGAGTCGCTCCAGCTCGGCTTCGTCGATCGCGATACGAAGGGCATTCACGCGGGACACCTCTGCTACGCGATGCTCTACCGCAGCAATCTCGTCCTCGCCGATTACAAAACGGGCGTGATGGATCTCGCGATCCGCGCGCGCCGCCAGCCCTACCTCGACCGCAAGGAACCGCTTCCCGCCGACCTCGATGCCCTCCTCAAGACGAAGCAGATCAGCGTGCCGTGGAAGTCCGACGACGAATGGCACGAGCTCGTCCTCGTCACCGAGGGCGACGAGATGCGCCTGACGATCGATGGCAAAGCGATCGCCGCGCACCGATCCGAGGGTTTCGCCCATCCCATGAAGCGCTGGTTCAGTTTTCTGATTCCCAGCACCGTGTGGATCGACGACGTGAAGATCTACCGGGTCAAGTGAGGGTCGCCTTTTTCAGGTTCACTCCATCACCGCCCCCGCATACCCCACGACCCGGCTGGTGTCTCCGGTGACGCAGGCGCTGGTTTCGTAGCCGGTGATCTCGATGGAGGGGTGGCGTTCCGTTTCGAGCGCCCGCAGCACCGCGACGGCGGGTCGCATCCCGCACATGCTGATGCGGTGATTCAGGCAGGTTTCGTAAAGGCCGCGCGCATCGCCGGCCTCGAGCGGATCGAGGGCGATGGCATCGAGACGTCGGTTTTCTTCGTCGTCGGCGAAGTGATTCATGTCGCTGGAAATGACGAGGAGGAGTCGCTCCCCCAATTCTTCACGCAACACCGCGAGCGCATCGGCGAGGGGTGTGAGATCGTCAAAGTCCGCCCGCCCGATCGCGATGGGAACGATGCGGACGAAGGGATTTCGGCGGTGCAGGAAGGGCAACAGCACCTCGCAGCCATGCTCGTCCCGGTGGGCCTCGTCTTCGCGGACGAGGCGCGGGCATCGCGCGACCAGGAATTCGGCCCAATCCCCCGCGACCTCGATCTTCCCTCCGGGCCACTCCCAGGCGCCGGCCGCGCTGACCGACCATTCAGGACCGGCGGCGGTGTGTTTGGGTCCGAGGATCACGGCGATTTCCGGAACCTGGACCCGGGCGAGGGTGACGGCGACGAGGTCGCCACAGAAACGCCACCCGGCATGCGGTAACATCACGGCGCGCGCGGGATCGGGACTGAAGAGTCGAGTCGGCGCGTAGCAGCGGTCGAGCTCGGCTTTGATCCCGGCGGCGGTCGCCGGATAAAACTGACCGGCCTTGGCGGCGGGACGGGTCGCGCCTCTTTCTCCTCGCACCGAGGCGAGCGCCGCTTCATTCGGGGAGAGTTCCTCGGCAAAGGGCTCGCCCTCGAAGGTGATCAATTCCGCGTTAGGCCAGGTCCAGGCATCGGAGGGCAGACCGGCTTTTTGGCAGACCTTTTCGAGAAAGGTGGTGACATCCCAGCGATTCTCCGTGGCGACCTGCGGGAGGAAGAGGCCGCGCTTCCCGTCGGCCCTGACAATGACCCCATGTTTCCCGACGACGATGGCGCGGACCCGGTCGCGGCCTGCCGTTTCGACGGGTCGAAAGGAATGGAGCGGCGTCAGTTCGATCGTGAGCAGCCCGGTTTCGGCGGGTCCGACAGGAGGAAAGCGCGGGTCCTTCACCGCAGCGGCGGGAGCGGCTTGGGCGAGGAGGAGTCCCACGGGATTGGTCTGATCGACGCGGTAGTTTCCGATGCAGCCACGCAGTCTGTCGGCGCGCCGCAGCGTGACGAAGAGACCGAAGCAGGGGATGGCCGCGATCTCCGGAGGCAGGGAATCGGAGGTGGTCAAACCCCGCGCCGCACCCTCGACGAGGCGTCGGGCCTGGGAAAGGAGCGCGCGTTGCACGGTGGGATCTTGGAAGGAGATCATGAGTCACGAGGCAGGGGTTTGGAAGGGGCGCAAATCCACGGGCAATCGCTTCCTTCCCCAATCACCGCAGGTGTCTTCGAAGATGCCCGGGATGATCGTGCTGCAGGTGGTGCAGGCTCCGTCGCGGATGCGGTAGGCGCCGATCTCGTAGTGGACCCGCTCGATCACGACCGTGCCGCAGCCGGGACAGAGGGTGCTTTGCCGTTCGCCGTCGAGGACGTTGCCGAGGTAGACGTATTTCAGGCCGCGTTTCGTCGCGATCTCGCGGGCGGCGATGAGGGTCTCGTGCGGCGTGCAGCCCTTGTCGCGCATTTTGAAGTCGGGATGAAAGGCGGTGAAGTGCAGGGGCACGGAGTCGCCGAGATGCTCCGCGATCCAGTCGCAGAGCCGCGCGGTCTCGTCGGGTGAATCGTTCTCGCCGGGGATCATCAGGTTCGTGATCTCGAACCAGACTGAAGACTCTTCCTTCAACCACCGGAGGGTATCGAGGACGGGTTCGAGATGCGAGAGTGTCTGGGTGCGGTAGAACTCCTCGGTGAAGGCCTTCAGATCGACGTTCGCGGCATCGATGAGCTCGTAGAATTCGGGGCGGGCCAGCGCGGTGATGTATCCCGCGGTGACGGCGACGGTCTTGATGCCCTCGGCGCGGGCGAGTTTCGCGGTGTCGATGGCGTATTCGGCCCAGATCACGGGATCGTTGTAGGTGAAAGCGATACTACGACAGCCGTGCGCCTTCGCGGCGCGCACGATCGCCTCGGGCGCGGCCTCGGCGCTGAGGATCTCGATCTCGCGCGATTTCGAGATGTCCCAGTTCTGGCAGAATTTGCAGCCGAGATTACAACCGGCCGTGCCGAAGGAAAGCACGGGCGTGCCGGGGAGGAAATGATTGAGGGGCTTCTTCTCGATCGGATCGATGCAGAAGCCCGTGCTGCGTCCGTAGGTCGTCAGGACCATTTTGCCCCCGAGATTCTGACGCACGAAACAGAAGCCGCGCTGTCCCTCGCCGAGGCGGCATTCGCGGGGGCAGAGGTCGCAGACAAGGCGATCGCCCTCCCGGTGCCACCATCGGGCCGCGGTTTCGGGAGTGGGAGCGGAGGGGATCATCGCAAAGACAAGATCGCATGGATCGGAGTCCTGGTCCACCGGGGGCACGGGATTTCCGCGCAATTCGGGACTTGTCCCGCCGCCCGGCATCGGGGAAAAAGGCGATCGTCATGACACTGTCGCTCCTCGCCTCACTCGCCCTTGTCGCCGCTCCTTCGGAAGAACGCGGTCTCACCGCGGTGTGGGAGGGCGAAACGCTCCGGATCGCCGGCGAACCTCTCGAGGCCCGGGGGCCGGCCGATCGCTATGCCTGGGTCACGCTGCCCGCGCCGGGTGGCGTCTGGGACCTTTCCAAACACGCCAAAGTCGAGGCCGAGGTGACGAATCCGTCCGACGAACGGGTCGATCTCCTTCTCTGGGTTGTGGGCGATCGCGGCTGGGATGCCGTGCCTGCTCCGGCCACGCTTGCGCCTGGGGAAACGCAACTGCTCTCCTGCGATCTCCGCGAAACCTGGCCTGACAAAACACCCAAGATCGATCCGCGTCATGTGAAGCAGGTCCAGATGATGATTCTGAGACGCGGCAACAAACCGATCACGCTTTCGATGCGAAATCTCCGCGCCACCGGCGAAGCGCCAGTCTGGACGATGCCGGCGGGGCGTCTCGAAGTGCCTCCGGTCGAGGACGCGGCACCCGCGCCGGGGAAGCGCGTCCGATTCCGCCTTCCGGGAGAAGAGGGGAGAAGAGTCTACTCCGTTCTCCACCTGCCCGAGGATTGGAAAGCAGGCGGCACCTATCCCGTGATCGCCGAGTATCCGGGAAACATCTTTTTCGTTCCCGGCTGTTACTCCACGGGCCTCCCTGACCAATGCAACATCGGTTATGGCATGACCAAAGGCCGCAGCTCGATCTGTGTCGGGCTGCCCTTCATCGATCCCGCGACGGGCACCATCGCCGAGCACGGCTGGGGTGATCCCGACGCCACCGCTGATCACGCCGTGCGGATGATGGGGGAGGTCTGTGTAAAGTTCGGCGGTGATCGGGCCAATCTCGTCCTCACCGGATTCTCGCGCGGAGCCCTCGCCTGCGGCTACATCGGCCTGCGGAATGATCGCATCGCCGCCCTCTGGAAGGGCTTCCACGCCTGTCAGCACTATGATGGCGACGGCTGGAATGGCGCGACGATGGAGGGTGCGCTGGAGCGGGCGAAGCGTTTCCGGGGCAAGGCCGTCTTCCAGACCGACAACTCTCCAGCCGCGTTCCAAGCCGTGATGGACGCGATGAAGACCGAGGTGACCTGGGCGAACTCCGGGCTCGGAGCCCATGCCACGGCGATGTTTCTCGATGAAAGAGAGTCGACGCGACAGCTCCGCGAGTGGTATCTTCGCCTCCTTTCGACCCCCTGACCGAATACCATGAAACCCGTTCATCTCGTTCCGATCCTTTCCCTTGTCCTCTTCGCCAATGTCTCCGCCGGCGAACGCTTCGATCTCAACAAACGTGCCAGCGAGATCGATGAACGGGCGAAGGAGCATCCCGTGATCGACTTCATCTTCACCGACGAGAAGGGCAAGCCGCGCGACCTGCAGCACGCCTCCGTCGACACCAACGTCAAATCCGAGGGCAAGCTCGTCATCTGGCTGATGGATCACAATGCCGGACTCGCCGAGCGCGTCAACAGCTACGGTATGCACTACCTCCAGGTCAGCTATGCGAACCGCTGGTTCTCGAAACTCACCAAGGAGCAGCTCAACGACGGCGACACTCTCGGCAAGATCCGTCTCGAGGCCGCCACGGGCGAGGATCACAGCCCTCTCGTCGAGATCCCGCAGCCCGACGGGCTCAAGGAGCGCGCCTTCCAGTTCGTGAAGTGGCTCGACAAGGAAAACCGGCAAGGCGACTGGGATCAGTTCATCGCCCGCGACGGCAAGGAGCTCGACTGGGAAAAGGTGGTTTTGTCAGGCATCTCGCACGGCAGCACCACGGCGGCACGGTTCGCGATCCACCAGAAGGTCGACCGCGTCGTGATGTTCTCCGGCCCGCGCGACAACACCGAGAAATGGCAGGGGATGAAATCCGCGACCCCGGCGAACCGGTATTTCGGATTCACCCACGTCCTCGACGGCGGCTGGACCGCCGATCACTATTGCCGTTCCTGGATTCTTCTCGGCTTGAATGAATTCGGCCCCCTCGTCGATGTCGATGCGGTGAAACCGCCCTACGAGAATTCGCGCCGCCTCATCACCAACGCGGATGTGAAGAACGATGCCGGCCGTGCCCACAGCTCCTCCGTACCCGGGGGTGCGGCGGTAAAGGATGCCGAGGGCAAGCTCATCCATGAGGACGTCTGGCGCTATCTCTTCACCCACCCCGTCGACAAGACCGGCAAACGCGTTCAGGCCGAGGAGGATTGCGAGTTGGATCAGGGGCCGCAGTGAGGTCTCGGGTTACCGGGACAAAGGTCTCCCCGCAATTTCCCCCGTCTCACTACATTTGTAGTTGACGTGCCTCACTACAAGTGTAATGCTGGCTCCAGATGAACGCTCCCAGTATTTCCGAAGCCGAATGGACCTTGATGGAGGCGCTCTGGGAACATGCGCCGCAGACGGCCTCGGAGGTGGCAAAGGTGCTCGCCCCGTCGACAGGATGGGCGGTGAACACGGTGCGCACGATGTTGAGCCGACTCGTTGAAAAGGGCGCGATCCTCTCCGGCGAGAATGAGGCGGGGGTGCGCGAGTTCTCGCCGGCCTTTGAGCGTGACGCGATGGTCCGGGCGGAGAGCGAGTCTTTCCTGAAACGGGTCTTCCAGGGATCGGCCCAGCCACTCCTCGTCCATTTCGCCTCGGGATCCAATCTGAGTCCTGACGAGATCGAGCAGCTCAAACAACTGCTCGACGAATCCGTGAAGAAAAACCCCCACCGGAAATCCTGACATGCATCCCATCGATTCCCTCTTTGACTGGTTTCTCTCCGCGACGGCGCGGGGTTCGCTGCTGATCCTCGCGGTCCTGCTCGTGCAGGCCGCTCTCGGACGACGCCTCCCGGCGGTTTGGCGTCATGCGCTCTGGCTGCCGGTGCTTTTTGTGCTGGGTGCGCCCGCTTTGCCCGAGAGTCCCTTGAGCCTGGAGAACCGTTGGTCTTCCGGGGCGCTGCCATCCGTGGCGGTGAAGATGGATCCCGGGTCTTCGATTGCGGGCGAGGCCGTGCCGTCGATCGTTGCGGCACCGGCCGAATCTTCGATCGACTGGAGGCTCATCGCGGGAGGCATCTGGATCACTGGCGCTATCGCCGTGCTTTTCGCCGGATGGATCGCGTGCCAGCGCACCCTTGCCGCGTTTCGCCGCGAGGCAAAGACCGTGGGCGCGGATTTGCAGGAGGAAATCCGCGAAACGGCGAAGGCGTGCGGGCTGCGGCGGGTTCCCAGGGTGCTTCTCTCGGCGGCCGTGCCTGGTCCCGCGATGACCGGACTCCTCCGGCCGCTCCTTCTTTTGCCGGCGGATTTCGACCAAGCGTTCGACCGCGAGGAACGGCGGCTCATTCTCCTTCACGAGTTCACCCATGTGAAGCGCGGCGACCTGCTCCTCAATGCGATTGCGTTTGTCCTGCAGGGTCTGCACTGGTGCAACCCGCTCGTCTGGTTCGCTTTCCTCCGCTTCCGGGCCGATCGCGAATTGGCCTGTGACAGCGTCGTGCTTTCAAAGGATCGCGAGGACGGTCGCGCCCGATACGGACACACCCTTCTCAAGGTGGAGATCACGGTTGCGCCCGTTGCCTGGCGTCTTGGTTTCCTCGGGTTGGTCGGTCTTTTCGGCCGCGGCAGGATCCTCCATTCACGAGTCGCCGCGATTGCCGGTCATCGACGCAGTCATCCGCTCTGGAATCTGGCGGGGCCCGGGATGCTTCTCGCCATGGTGCTCACCGGGGCGACGCGGGCGCAGAACGAGCCGGATGCCGCAGGCGGTCAGCAGATCGTCATCGAGACCAAGTTCGTCGAGGTTGCTGCGGATGCCGTTTTCGAAGTCTTGTCGGATGAAGCTACTGCAGATCAATCGAATCGGACGATTGTCATGAAGGGCGATGGCACGATGCTGGATGAAATCCTCAAGTCGCCCGGTGCCGATATCCTGAGCGCTCCTTCCGTGGTGACTTTGTCAGGACAAAAGGCCACCATCGAAATCGGAGAAGAGGTGCCCGACGCGGATGGCAAACTGCGGCATGTCGGTGCCTCGGTGGAGATCCTGCCGACCCTGAAGGACGGGGTAATCCATCTTTCGCTGCACGCACGCAACACCCGAGTGATCACGGCAGGGGGAAGCGAAACCCCCGCCTTCGCGGAGCGCGAGATCAAGACCGAGATCTCCGTCAAACCTGGCGATACCCTGATTGTCAGTTCCATGGAGCAGGATGAGAAGCCCGCTCCGGCCAAGCTGCTCCTTCTCACGGTGCGGGCGCGTCTTTTGGAAGACGAGTCCGCGGTGCGGGCCCGTCTCGAGAAAATCATCATTCCCCAGATCGAGTTCCGCGATGTTGGTCTGTCGGATGCGCTCACTTTCCTCCGGGCGAAGGCGCGGGAACAGGATCCAGAGAAGAAGGGCGTGAATCTGGTCTACGTCCCGGGATCGGAGATGCCGGAGCCCCTTCTCACCGTCTCCTTCAAAGACATTCCCCTGACGGAGGCGCTGAAGTATTTTGCCGAGCTTGCCGCACTCGATCTCGAATTCAGCGAAGCCGCAGTGGTGTTTCGTGACCGATCCGCCATGCCTGCGCCTTCGGCCAAGACGATTCCCTCGCCGACCGAGCCACCTGTAGGAATGAGTCGGGACCTCGCGTCGCGCCTCGTCCTGCCCAAGGTCGAGTTCAAGGAAGCTTCCCTGACCAAAATCCTTCCGTTCCTCCAACAGAAATCCCTCGAACTCGATCCCGCGAAGAAAGGGCTCAATCTGATCCTCAACGCTCCCGGCGACCCCTCTCCCGAAACGATCCGGATCAGCCTGAAGCTGAGCGAAGTGCCGCTTTCCGAAGCCCTCCGCTACGTCGCGGAACTCGCGAACCTGAATCTGCGCTACGACGACGATGCGGTCGTCTTTTTCCGCGACAAGTGATCACTCCCGCTTCTGCTGGAAGATCCACTCGTGCACCTCGTCGTTGTTGAAGATCGTGCCGGCGATGCCGTGGCCGCCGGTGGGGTATTCGGTGTATTTCATCGTCTCGGAACGCTTCAGGGCTTCCGCGAGATCGCGCGAGTATTGGACCTCGACGGTCGGATCATCGGCGGCGTGGTGCAGCCAGATCGGGAGTCGCTTGAAGACATCGGCGGAGTCAACCCCGGTGCATCCAGCACCGGCGACGACGGCGGCGAAGCGTTTTGGCTCGGTCACGGCAAAGTGGCAGGCGCCGAAGCCGCCCATGGAATACCCGACGACATAGATGCGGCTTTCGTCGATGGGGAGCGACTCGACCAACTTCTCGATCAGGGCGAGGGCCTTTGTGCCGGGTTCGCTGCTCCACGCCGTGCCCTGTCCCCCGAAGGGCTGGTAACCGAGCGGAGCGAGGATGATGCACGGGTTCTTCTCGTAGCGCGCCGGTTCGGAAAAGGACTTCGAAAAAGGACCGAGTTGCTTGCCGTTCTCCGCATTCGGGCTGCGGCCATGGAGTCCGACGACGAGAGGATATTTCTTCGAGGCGTCGAGATCCTTTGCGCCGAAAAGGGCGAAGGGCAGTCCGTCGTCCTCCGAGAGCGCCCACTCTCCGGTGAGGAGCGCGGCGTAGGGTCCCTCGACGGGCTTCGCGTTCTTCGCCATTTCCTCCTTCACCCAGGCCTGATCCGCCTCGGAAAGGCCTTTCATGGGAAGGGTGAAGCTGCGTCCATCGGCGGCACGTTTTACGGTGACTGCCTCGGCGGTGGCGGAGACAAAGTCGGCCTCCAGCTTGCGACCGTCGGTCGAAGTCCACTCGCGGGCGAGAACCGTACCCATGCCGATGATCCAGACTGTCGCGACGCCGAGTATTTTCGTCTTCATGCTTGATCGGGATTTTGACCAGATAGGGAGACTGGCGACAAGTGGAAACTTGGGGATCAGCCACGTTTCGCGGCGTCGCCCCGTGAAATCGGGATTCGTCTTTCCACCGCTTTTCCGTTAAAGTGCCGCGCATGAAAACGACCCCGCCCTCTTCTCCGTTCTCCCGCCGTTCCTTTGTCTCCACTTGCACCGCGTCGGTGGCTGCGGTAGCGGCAACGATGAACGAACGATTCGCCCTCGCCGAAGAAGCCGCCGCCAAGGCCGGTGTCGCCGGAAAAATCAAACATTCGGCCTGCAAGTGGTGCTACAAGGACATCTCGCTCGACGACCTCTGCTCCGCGGGCAAGGAGTTCGGGCTCGAGGCGATCGACCTGCTCGATCCCGCCGACTTCCCCACGATGAAGAAACACGGGATGCATTGTCCCATGGTCAGCTATCCCTCGGCCGAGGTCGAAATCGGCGGTGTGAAAAAGAAGGTCGGTTCCATTCCCCACGCCTTCAACCGTCTCGAACACCACGACACCCTCGTCGCACTTTATGAAAAGCTCATCGCCGAGAGTGCGGCTGCCGGATTCACGAACGTGATCTGTTTCTCGGGCAACCGCGACGGCATGGACGACGAGCAGGGCCTGGAGAACTGCGCGGTCGGGATCCAGCGCCTCCTTCCCACCTGTGAGAAGCACGGCGTCACCCTGACGATGGAGCTGCTCAACTCGAAGGTGAACCACAAGGACTACATGTGCGACCTCTCCTCGTGGGGCGCGGCGCTCTGCGACAAGCTCGGGTCGGAGCATTTCAAGCTCCTCTATGACATCTATCACATGCAGATCATGGAGGGCGACATCATCGCCACGATCCAGGCGCGCCATCAATACTTCAGCCACTACCACACCGGCGGGGTCCCGGGCCGCGCCGAGATCGACGAGACGCAGGAGCTCTTCTACCCCGCGATCATGAAGGCGATCGTCGCGACCGGCTACACCGGCTGGGTCGCTCAGGAATTCATCCCCAAGCGCGAAGACAAGATCGCCTCGCTGAAGCAGGCGGTGGAAATCTGCACGGTGTGAGGAAGCCGCGGCGATCCTGACATTCCCCTCACGATCCACCCGGCCAACCCGGCACCGTCTCGGCGAGGATCCCGCGGAGGCGGGCCTTTTCGTCGGGGCGGAGGTGGGCGAACTCCGCGTCGGCCGGGCTCGCGGCGAGGGCGCGGGACATGCGGTCGTAGACGCGGCGGCGGAAGCCTTCGGGCAGCGACTGGAAGAGCGGCGTGTAGATCATGTAGCTGCAGCGATTGCGGAAGAGGTGCGACTTCAGGTCGAAGTCGCGCAGCGATTCCCCGTTCGCGGCGGTGCGGCGGACGGAGAGGAATTCCTCCTTTAACTGCGGGTCTCCGGTGATCCCGCCCTCCGGCAGGGGGGCTTCGTCGGCAAAGAGGAGGTAGCGGGTGAGCTCCCCGACCTGACGCTCCATGTCGGCACGATCAGCCTCGAGAAGGCGGCCCTTTCCGTTGGCGAGGGCGGTGCGGAGCCGGTAGTGGGTCTCGACAACTCGGTTCACAAACCCGGCCTGGTGCTCGTGGAGGAGATGGGCGAGGACATCGCTCGTCGCCACGGGAAAGATCGACCAATCGAACTGCGTGCCGGGCGGCAGCGGCGTGGTTTGCATGCCTTCCGGACTGAGCCGTCCCGTGAGATTGCCCCAGTGTTTGTCGAGGTTGTCGCCGCCGGTGACGTGCCAGCCACCAAAACGATCCGACAGCGGGATTTCATGACCGGTGAGGCCGCGACGGTAGGATTCGAGGCTGCCGCCCGACGGACCCGGCACGACCGACTTGATGACGATGCCCGGCACCTCCCGCGTATCCTCGTCGGAGTGGCAGTTCATGCAGCGCTGCGAGCGCTCCGCGACGGGACGGACTCCCGCTTTCGGGATGTCGAAGATGTAAAAAATCGCCCCGAGCTCCGGATCGATCGAGACGATCTCGATCTTGCCACCGGGCACATAGCCGAGGTAGATCTCCTCGTTGAAATAGATCGCCCGCGGACTGCGCGGAGAGATGAGGCGGAGTTGCAGGCTCGTCGTCGAGTAGACCAGTGTCTGGGTCGAGGCGGGGATCTTGAGCGCCTTCAGCAGGCTCACGAGGTAGGCCTTTTCCGAGGTTTCGTCGAGGGCGAGACGGCCCGACTCGAGGTCGTCTTTGATCCGGGTGAAGGGGTCCTTCGGCGTGCGATTCCAATAATCGTGCTCGGGCCGCTCGAGATCGGCATAGGCGAGAGCATCGGTCTCTTCAGCCACGAGCATCGCGCTCCCGGGGGCGAAACCCAGGACAAGGCAGAACAGCAAGCGAAGGCCCTTGGGCATGGCCACAACGTTACGCCGGAAGCGGTCGAAAGGGCAAGGGGCGGAATCGGGGAGGGTCAGTAGACTTCCGTCATACCGCCGTCGATGAGGAGATTCTGTCCGGTGACATATCCGTTCGCGCCCGAGCTGAGCCAGACCACGGCGCGGGCGAAGTCGGCCGGTTCGCCGTATTTGCCGAGCGGAATGGAGGCCTGCGACTTGGCGCGCTGCTCTTCCAGCGAGATGCCGGTTTTCCCCGCCCACATCGTGTCGAGGGCGGTGATGCGGTCGGTGTCGATGCGTCCCGCGCCCACCGTGTTCACGAGGATGCCGTCGCGGCCGAGCTCGCGGGAAAGGCTTTTCCCGAGACCGACGAGTCCGGTGCGGAAGACATTCGAGAGGAGCAGTCCGTCGATCGCCTGCTTCGTGGAGACGGAGGTGTTGTTGACGATGCGTCCCCCGCCTCCGGCGCGGAGATGGGGCAGGGCCGCACGGATCGCACGCACGTAGCCGAGCACGGTCAGCTCGAAGGCCGACTGCCAGGCGGCATCGTCGAAGGCGTCGAAGCCGCCCGCCGGAGGACCGCCCGTGTTGTTGAAGAGCGCCCAGAGCCCGCCGAACTCGGCGACGGTGCGGTCGATCACTCCCTGCACCGAGGCCGCGTCGGTGAGATCGCCGACGGTGTAGAGCGGCCGGTTGCCCGTCTCCGCGGCGATGGCTTCGGCGGTGGCGGCGAGTTTGTCCTCGGAGCGGGCGAAGAGCATGACCTTCGCCCCTTCCCGGGCGAATTCGGTGGCGACGCCGCGGCCGATGCCGCCGCTGGAGGCGAAAACGAGCACGGCCTTGTCCTGGAGATGGAGATTCATGGGAAATACGGGGAGAGGATTCGGCGGGCAACTTGGCAAAGATCGCGGGGTTTGTCGATGGCGGGCTTGAACGGGCTTTTGTCTCGACCGGGCCCGCCCGTTTTGACACGGTCTTGTCCGCCACCCCACCCTCTTATGTCCTTCACGAAAGTCCCCGCGCTCTTCCTGCTTTTCCTTGCTGCCGTTCTTCCCGGTACCGCGGCGGAGGAGAAGAAGCCCAACGTCCTTTTCATCGCCATCGACGACCTCAATCACTGGGTCGGCCATCTCGGGCGCAACCCGCAGACGAAAACGCCGAACATCGACCGCCTTGCCGCCCAGGGTCTCTCCTTCACGAACGCCTATTGCACCGCTCCCGCCTGCAATCCCTCGCGGGCTTCGCTCATGTCCGGGATGCGGCCGAGCACGACGGGCTGCTACACGAACGGACAGAATTGGCGTCCGGGGATCCCCGAGGACAAGCTCATGAACTCGCACTTTTTCAAAAACGGCTACCGCGTCTACGGGGCGGGCAAGATCTACCATGGCTCCTACGATCGGGGCGGGGAATGGACGGAATACTTCGACGGCAAGGGCGGAGCGCTCACGCCGCATCCCTCGGCTCCGGACAAGGGCGTCGGCGGCATCGAGTTTTATCCGCTCGCGAACACGAACGAGGAAATGCCCGACCACGGCGTCGTCGATTGGAGCATCGCGCGGATGAAGGAGGAAAGCGACCAACCCTTTTTCATCGCCTGCGGCCTCGTGAAACCGCACATGCCCTTCAGCGTGCCGAAAGAGTGGTTCGACCTCTTCCCGCTCGATTCCATTGAGCTGCCCCCGCATCGCGAGGATGATCTCGACGACGTGCCGCCCGCCGGGGTGAAGATGGCGGGTCCCGAGGGGGATCATGCGAAGATTCTCGAATCGGGGCGTTGGAAGGAGGCGGTGCAGGCCTACCTCGCCACAATCGCTTACTGCGACTACGAGATCGGCCGCCTCCTCGACGCACTCGAGGCTTCGCCGAAAAAGGATAACACCATCGTCTGCCTCTGGAGCGACCATGGCTGGAGCCTCGGGGAGAAATCGCACTGGCGGAAGTTCGCCCTCTGGGAGGAGCCGACCCGCACCGTTCACATCTGGAAAGTCCCGGGGATCACGCCCGTGGGGAAGACCTGCGAATGGCCGGTCGACTTCCTGAACGTTTATCCCACGCTCGCTTCCCTGACCGGGTTGCCCCGTCCAGAACATCTCGAAGGCTTTGACATGAGCCCCATCCTCGAGGATCCCACCCTCGACTGGGACCAACCCGCCATGACGACCCACGGCCGCGGCAATCACAGCGTGCGCTTCGGTGACTGGCGCTACATCCGCTACGCCGACGGCAGCGAGGAACTCTACGATCGCGCGAGCGACCCGCTCGAATACACCAATCTGGCGGCCGATCCGAAACTGGCGGAGACGAAGAAGGATCTCGCGACCTACCTGCCGCAAACGGAGGCGGAGGATCTGCCTGGAGGTGCCGGGAACGGATCAAAGAAAAAAGGCAAGGGGGACGGAAAGGGAAAGAACAAGGGCAAAGGGAAGCCGTGATCCGCCGCGATCCCGATCTCATGAAGCCCGTTTTCGCGCTTTTGTTAGGCCTCGCGCTTCCTTCGCTCCTGGTCGCGGAAGATTCGAAACCCAACGTCCTCCTCATCATCAGCGATGACCAGGGCTGGCCGGACCTGGGATGCCTCGGCTCGAAGCCGGTGCAAACGCCGTCGCTCGACCGACTCGCCGCGGAGGGAATGCGCGCGACGAGTTTCTACGTCACCTGGCCGGCCTGCACGCCCTCGCGAGGCAGCCTGCTCACGGGGCGTTATCCCCAGCGCAACGGTCTTTACGACATGGTCCGCAACGACCTCGTCAATTACGGCCACCGCTTCACCGCCGAGGAATACGCCGTCTCGCCCGAGATGACCCTCGGTCTCGATCCGAAGGAGTTCACCATCGCCGATCACCTGAAGCGCTCCGGCTACGTCAACGGTGTCGTCGGCAAGTGGGACATGGGCCAGGCGAAACGTTACCTGCCGCTGCAGCGCGGTTTCAATTTCTTTTACGGTCACGGAAACAACGGGATCGATTATTACACGCACGAGCGCTACGGCATCCCCTCGCTGTTCCGTGGCAATCAGCGCACGGAGGAAGACAAGGGCACCTACGTCACCGAGGTCTTCGAGCGCGAGTCCTTGGCTTTTGTGCGGGAACACGCCGGGAAAAATCCCTTCTTTCTCTACCTCGCTTTCAACGCACCGCACAGCGCCTCGACCCTCGCCGAAGACAACGGCGGCGAGAAGCCCGGGGTGCAGGCACCGGAGGAGGAAGTCGCGAAATACCGCGGCCTCGTGAAGGAGGAAAAACTCGCCCGCTACTTCGCCGCCGTCACGCGCATGGACACGGCGATCGGACGCGTTCTCGAGACGATCGAGGCGGCCGGCGAAACGGAGGGGACGATCGTGATTTTTCTCTCCGACAACGGCGGCAGCGGCAACGGAGGCAACGCCCCGCTGCGCGGTTCCAAGTCGACGATGTGGGAGGGCGGTCTTCGCGTGCCCTTTCTCATGAAGTGGCCGGGCAAGATTCCCGCCGGCAAGGTCACCGACGAATTCCTCACCTCGCTCGAGATCCTCCCGACCCTGCTCGCGGCGACGGGCACGCCTGCGCCGGAAGGTTTGAAGCTCGATGGCTTCGATCTGCTGCCGGTCCTGCGGGGTGAGATGCCTTCGCCACGCACCGAGATGTTCTGGCAGCGACGCAGCGACGTGGCCGCGCGCGTCGGGCCGTACAAGTGGGTTCGTTCCGCGAAAGGGCAGGGCTTGTTCGACCTCTCGACCGACCTCGGCGAGGAGCACGATCTTTCCGCGGAAAAGCCCGAGGTGCTGGAGAGGGTGAATGGCCGCTTCGCCGCCTGGCAGGCGGAGATGGAGGCGTCCGAGCCGCGTGGTCCATTCCGGGATTTTTGACGGGAAGGCCCGACTTGACGCAGTGTGATCGGTAATACATCGTATTACCATGATCAAAACCATCACCAAAATCGGCAACTCCCGCGGACTGATCTTCGACAGCGCTTTGCTTCAGCTCGCCCGACTCAAGGAGGGTGACCAGGTCAATGTGGAGGTTCATGCCGGTGGAACGATCACGATCACGGCGGTGGATCGGGAATGGATCGAGCCGGACGAAGCGGCTGACGCGGCGGCCGAGATCATCTCTCAGAATAGCGAACTTTTCCGGCGGCTTTCATGAGACATCCTACGGTAGAGGCCGTGAAGGCGATTCATCGGCAGGTGCTCGCGGCCCACGGAGGCGGAGATGGACTGCGTTCGATTGAGTTGCTGGAGTCAGCCGTGGCGGCTTCACAGGCCACGATCATGGGTGAACCGCTCCTCAAGGAACCCGTCGAGGTGGCGGCAGCCTATCTGTTTTACCTGTGCTCGAACCATCCCTTCGTCGATGGGAACAAGCGGGTCGCCCTCGCCACCTGTCTGGTCTTTCTCCGTCAGAACGGCATTTTCGAGCCGGGCACGCTCGATGTCGATGCCTGGGAAACCCTCACCCTCGACGTCGCCGCCGGAAAAATCGGGCGCGAGGAGACGAAGGGGAGACTGCGGGATTTGGTCGAAAAGTAGTTCGGGGCCTCAGCCCGCGGGAAGGTCGTCGCGGGCTGAAGCCCAGGACTACCTTGCCTGACGGAACCAGGTCAGTTTTGCGCCGCCGCCTTCAGCAACTCCGCCTGCTTCTCCGGCGGCAGTGAACTGTTGGCGATCCAGCGTTTCGCTTTCTCGGGAGAGGTCCGAAGATATTGTTGCGCGAATCTCGCCATTTGATCGAGACGATTCGCTTCGTTGCCGATCGATCCGGCCCAGGCGAGGGCGGCTTCGGGATCGGTCTCGAAGACCTCCGAGGCGTATCGCTGCGCCGCTTCGTCCCGCGACTCGCCTTTGGGAAGCTGTTTGATCCACTCGCCCGTGGCGACGAGATCACTGTTGGCCCAACTGGACACCAGATTGGAAACCGATCGATTGCGCAAGTTGCCCTCGGGCAGGGCGGCGACCCATTCGGACGCGGCCTTCGCATCCTGATCGACCCATTGATAGAGAAGCGATTGGGGGATGAGGGTTTCCTGGTCTTCTTTCGCGAGATTTTCCACGGCCCAGGTCATCGCCTCGACGGCGTCCTGATAGGCCCAAGCACCCAGTGCGTTGCCGAGACTGCGCTGGCGCACTTTTGCATCTTCGATCTTGAGACCATGGTTCACCGCCTGCAGCGGGTCTTCGCGTCCCCAATCCGAAAAAATGCTGGAAAGGGCGTTTCCCTTGAGGTCTCCTTCGGGAAGCGCCTCGGCCCAGGCGAGCGCGCCTTCGCGATCCTGCCGCGCCAAGGCATTGGCCGCCGAGTAGGCGATGTTCTCCAGATCCTTGCCCTCAAGTTTTTCCAGCATTTCCCGGGCGAGCGCGGGATCGCGGTTGGCGACCTCGTTGATGACGGATTGGAGCGCGTTGCGCCGTGCGTTGCCGGGCTCGAGATCGTTCAGCGCGATCTCGAAGGCCTTGGCGGGATCGGACTTCGCCCATTGCTGGAGCACATTCGAGGCCGCCTGCCGGTCGCGGTCGTTCACCGCGTGCTCCATCACGAAAGCGAAGGCCTGCTCGGGATCGGAATTTGCGAGAACGGAGGCGACCTGCTGCATCGCCTCACTGCGCCCCTGGCCGGGAGGGAGGGAATCGAGGAACGCGATCGCCTGGCTTGTGTCTCCGTCGTTCGTGACCGCGGTGATGATGTTCCGGAAGACCGCGTTGCGGTCGCCCGCCCGCTCGAGGGTGAGTCCCCAATCCCAGGCCGCCGCCGGATCCGCCTGCGCCCAAGCCGAGGCGAGCGACCAGAGCGCGTTGCTCCGTTCCTGGGAATTCGGGATCGCGAGCGCCTTGGTCGCCGCAGCGCGGGGATCGGTCTCCGCCCAGATCGCATAGAGGTAGCTGGTGTTGACGTTCACGATCCCGGTCGAAGAGGTCATGCTCTTGCTGCGTTCGGCGAGGGCGATGGCCTCTTCCGGATCCGTCTGCGCGATCGTGCGGAACACGTTGTAAAGGGCCGACCGGGTTTCGTCGCCCTTGCCGTTTTCTTCGATCCAGGCAAGCGTCTCGTAGGGTTTCTTGGCCGCCCAGGCGGTCAGAACGGCGGTGAGCGCGGTCTTGCGGTCCTTGCCCTCGAGACCCAGGGCGTGGTTGAGGGCGGCCGGGCGATCTTTTTCGACCCACTTCTGATAAAGACCGTTGATCAGTTCGTAGCCTTGGTTGCCCTTGCGCCGGGCCAGGGCCTCGTTGAGGCGGGCTTCATATTCGCCGGGCTTGAGGGCATCGACGAAGGCCAGCACGTTCCGGGTTTGTTCGATGCCTCCGGTGCGTCCGGTCTCGAGCAGCCGGACCATCGCCTCGGAGGCGGGACCTTTCGCGGAGTCGACGGCACCCGCAAACGTGACCGCGTTCTCATCGGCTGAGGCCTTGGACTCAGGTGTCGCGCCTCGCGAGAGCCAGGCCCCGTCGAGCGCGACTCCCATCGCCGTGCCAGCGAGAAACCCGGCGAGTAAGAGAAACAGCGGTCGTTTTCCGGCCGGTTTGGTTGGGTCTCGCGGATCGCTCATCGCCTCGTTTGATACGGGGCGAGCATGACGAAAATCCCCGGGCGTGTCGAGTGCGTGGCGCGACCAATTTCACGCAACCCTCATCAATTCCGTTCGACCGCCTTCAGCATCGCCTCCTTCCGCTCCGGCGGGAGCGAGCTGTTGGCGATCCAGCGCCTCGCTTGCTCGGGCGAGTTGCGCAGGTAGCGGCGGGCGAGGTACTCCATCTGACTGAGACGGTTTGACTCGTTCCCGATCGACTCCGACCAGGCGAGAGCGGCTTCGGGATCGCTGTCGAAAACGCGTGGGGCGTATTTCTGAACGGCGCTGTCGCGCCCTTGCCCAGAAGGGAGTTGCTTGAGCCACTCGCCGGCGGCGACGAGGTCCTGATTCGCCCAACTGCCCAACAGATCGGGAATCAGCTTCTCTTGGTCTTCTTTCCCGAGGTTTGTTACCGCCCAAGTCAGCGCCTCGACCGCGTCCGCCTGCCCCCATTGTCTCAGCGCGGTGCCGAGGCTGCGGCGGCGGACGCTCTCGTCCGCGATTTTCAGGCTATAGGCGCTGGCCACATCCGGGGCCTCCTGCGCCCATTCAGAGAGGATGCTGGAAAAGGCGTTTTGTTTGATTTCACCGTCGGGCAGGGTTTCGGCCCAGGCGATCGCCACGCTGCGATCGTCGCGGGCGAGGGAGTGGGCCATAGTGGAGGAGACCTGGAGCAGATCCCCGTCGTCGAGTTTTCCGACCATCTCAAGGGCGAGCGCGGTGTCGCGTTTCACCACCGCGTGGAGGACGGATTGGAGGGCGGAATGGCGGGCGTCGCCCGGGTCGAGTTCATCCAGAGCGACCTTGAAGGCCCGGGAGGGATCTGTGCGAGCCCATTGCGAGAGGATGGAGGAATAGACCTGCTCTGCTCCGCTCGAAAGTGCCTGGCTGCGGACGAATTCGTAGGCGCGCTCAGGATCGGAATTCGCGAGCAAATTCGCGATCTGTCCCAGCGCCTGCCGACGGTTCTCGCCGGGTGGCATGGCCTCGAGGAAGGCGATCGCCTGGCCGGTGTCGTCGTTTCCCAAGAGTGCGCGAACGACGCTCCCGAGCACCGCGTCGCGTTCAGAGACCCGCTCCAGTCCGTTCCCCCAATCCCAGACCGCCCGCGGATCGGCCATCGCCCACTGCGCCGCGATCGAAAACAGGGCATTTTTTCGATCCGACACATTCGGAATCGAGAGCACCGCGGCTGCCGCAGCCTTGGGATCCTTCTCGGCCCAGATCCCGTAGAGGAAGCCGGTGTTGAGTCCTACCGTAGTAAACGAGCTGCCCCCGGAAAATCCGATTTGGTCCCCTGATAGATGCATTTTGCGGCTTTCGAAGTAGGCAATCGCTTCCTCTGGATTTTCCTGCGCGATCGTGCGGAGGGCTGTGTGGATGGTGGACTGGTTTTCAATGCCTTCCCCCTGCTCCTCGATCCAGGCAAGGACCTCGTAGGGCTCCTTCGCGGCCCAGGCGGAGAGAACAAAGTCGAACGCGATCTTGCGGTCCCTGCCCTTTAGCCCCTCGGCATGGCGCAGGGCTGCCGCCGGATCCTCCTCGACCCACTTCTGGTAGAGGGACTTGATGAGATCGTATCCGCGGTTGCGAGTGTCTCGGGCGAAAATCGCATCGATTTGGCCCGCAAGGTCGCCGGGCTTCAGGCCCTCGACAAACTCCAGCACCTCGCGCGCGCGATTGTATCCTCCGTAGGGGATGGCACCGGCCCCCAAGAGCGCGCCGAGCGGGTCGCCTGACGGCCCCTTCGCGACGGCGGTGCCTCCGTAGGTGAGGGCGGATTTTTCGGGAGAGGCCTCAGCAGCCGTCTCCGCGTCGCGGGCGAAGCGCCCGCCGCCGAAGAGAAGCCCGAGGGTCGCGCCGGAAAGGAGCCCGATGCCGAAGAGAGCGGCTGCTTTTCCTCGGGATCTTGCTGGTGAAGAACTCGGATCTTTCATCGCCTCCTTTCGCTGCGGGCGATGATGGAGAGATACCTCGTCCGTGTCCAGCTTTGTCTTTGAGATGGGCCACGCTCAAGCGACCGCTCACTTCCCCTCCAACTCCCCGAACAACTCCTTGAACGCCGCGATCATCTTCACCGACGCGTCCACTTCGAGGTAGCTCGACTTCGCCCGCCAGGTCTCATAGCCACCCCAGCCGTGCTGCTGGGGAGTGGGCAAGTAGCCGTTGTAGCCGTTGGCGAGTTCGATGACCATGGTCGTGCCGAAGGGGCTGAGCTCTTTCAACTCGAGCCCGATCTCGACGAAGGTCTCGCAGGGGGTCGTGAGGATGCAGAGATCGCCGAGTCGATAGGCCTGCAGACGCACCGGCACGGTGTCGGGATACTCGCGCAATTGCAAGGTTTCGCGGGCGTAGATGGCGTCTCGCGCGCTGAGGTTGCCGTTGATGAGTTGCTCGGGACTGCCGAGGATCTGGTGGGCGCGGGCGAGTTCGGTGGCGTCGGGCTTGCGCACGCCGAGATCGAGTTCGCGCGCGGCGACGGCGATGGGGAGATCGGTCCGGTATTCGATCTTCGCAAAGGCTGCGTAGGCCGAGTCGGCGACGGACCTCGCGACTTCCATCATCTTTTCGCCGGGGGCGTATTTCTTCTCGGGAGCCGGTCCGGCGAAGTTGACGTTGTTGATGTCGCCGCTGGTGCCGTTCGAGAGAATGGCGACGTAGTCCTTGCGACCCGGCGCGACCTTTTCCGCCATCACCTTCGCGAAGCGGTCGAAGTAATCGCCCGAGAGCTGGGCCTTGCCGTCGGCGCCGCGCGGGGGATTGCCGACGTAATGAAGGGCGTAGTTGGCGAGGAGTCCGATGGGTTTTTTGTCGCCTTGTGAGGATCGCACCGCGAGCAGGGGAATCGCGGGATCGACCGGCGCGGCCGGTTTGGAGACCTTGCCGGCGCCTTTGTCGTAGCCGGGATTCATGCGCACCTCGTCGGTCATGTCACCGAAGGGATTTTCGTAGGGTTCGGTGACGAACCAGCGGCGGTTGAAGACCTGGTCGCGGTTCTCCCCGACCACCCATCCTGCCTCGGCGGGCTCGAGCTTTTCAAAGGCGGCGGCGATGGAATGCGCGATCTGCTCGGCGAGGTAGATCTGATAGGAGACCGAGGGATTCGACTGGAAGGCGGGCGTCGCGGTCGGCGCGGTGTGGGTGTGAGTCGCGGCGATGGTGAAGTGCTCCGCGGGAATGCCGGTCTTTTCCGAGGCGATCCGCTTGGCCGAGTCGGCGAGTTCGCGCGGGATGAGACAGGAATCGACGAGGGTGAAACTGACGAGCGTCTTCTCGTCACCGAGCATGAGCGTGCGACAGTGGATCCGCTCCTCGGTGCCGTCGAGGAAAGTGGCGGACATCGATCCGGCCGTCGAGATGGGGTAATGGGAGGGCAACGGGGTGATGTCGGTGACGTCGGCTCCGGCGCGGAGTGGTCCGGCGTGCAGGTGGGTGAGATTCAGTCCAAGAAGGCACAAGGCGATGGCAAGCAGTCGATTCATGCAGCCAGTTTATGAAACGGCGCGACCCTGCGGCAAGGGTTTCGCATGGCGGGATTCGGGAGGGTGATCGAACGCGGTTGCGTCCCCGAGCGGGCTTTACAGGAAGGGCGTTGCCGTGGCTTGAATAGGGAATGATCCGAGTTGCCGCCGTTTGCTTGATTCTCCTGTCCTCCCTCCGCGCCGAAGACCTGACCGTGTTGACTCCCGGACCCGACGGGGCCGCCTCCGACCGGGTCACGTCGGATGTTTATTTTGAAAACTGGCTCGCCGCCGAGGTAGAGCGTTGCATCGATCGTCGCAGCGAAGCCTTCGAAACAATGATCAAGAGCGCCGCGGCCTGCCGCCAATGGCAGGAGGACCGCCGCGCCTTTTTTCTCGAGACCATCGGCGGATTGCCCGAAGGCACGCCGCTGCAGGCGGAGATCACCGGCACGCTCGAGGGCGAGGGATACCGGATCGAAAAGATCCTCCTCGAGACCCGGCCCGGTTTTCACCTCACCGCGAATCTCTATCTCCCCGCGACGCCCGGGCCGTGGCCCGCTGTCCTGGTCGCCTGCGGACACAGCCACAACGGCAAGGCGGTCGGCCAATACCAGCTCGCGAGCCGGCTTCTCGCGCGCCACGGGCTCGCCGCGATCTGCTACGATCCCATCGGACAGGGGGAGCGCTACCAAATCCTCGATCCGGAAACGAAGCGCACTCATTTCGACGACGCGCCGCACGTCGAGGCGGTGCATCCGAGCGTGAAGCTGATGTGCACGACCGAGCACACCATGGTGGGATTGAGCAGCGCCCTGCTCGGCGAAAATGTCGCGCAATACCGCATCTGGGACGGGATGCGCGTGATCGACTACCTGCAGAGCCGTCCTGATATTCTTCCCGACAAGATCGGCTGCACCGGGAATTCCGGAGGCGGCACCGAGACCGCCTACCTCATGGCCCTCGACGACCGCATTGTCGCGGCGGCGCCGGGGTGCTACCTCACCACTTTCCGTAGCCTGCTCTCGTTGAAGGGACCGCAGGATGGCGAGCAGAACATTTTCGGCCAGCTCGCCTTCGGGATGGACCAGGCCGACTACTGTATCATGCGCCTGCCGAAACCGACCCTGATCGCCGCGGGCACCCGCGATGTCACCTTCGACTTCGCGGGCACCTGGGATCTCTTCCGCGACGCGAAACGTTTCGCCTCGCGCATCGGCCACCCCGACTCGATCGACCTCGTCGCGCCGGATGCACCGCATGGCTTCACCCTGCAGCTCCGCGAGGCGGTGACGCGGTTCATGCTGCGGCATCTCGCTGGAAAGGACGTCGAGGTGCGCGAGATCCCGGAGTTGCCCGATGCCTTCAGCGATGACGAACTCCGCGCCCTCACCACGCCAGATTGGACCGATGCGGATCTGCAGGTGACGAAGGAAGGGCAGGTGTTGCTGAGGCCGGGCGAACGCAGCGTTTTCGAGATCAACGCGGCGACCGCGGCGCGCTTGAAGGTGGAGCGGGACCGGGCCTGGTCCTCCCTCGACCCGGCGGGAAGACGTGATCTGGTCCGACGCGCGATCGGTGACGAGGGGAATCCTGACAAAGCCACCTTGGAGACGGTGGGGGAACTCAAGCGCGGCGACCTGACGATCCGGAAGATGGTGCTCCATTCGGAGATTCCGCTCCCCGGATTGTCGTTCGTTCCCGCGAAGCCCGACGGGCGTGTCATCGTTTACCTTCACGGCGGATCGATGAAGGCCGATGCCGGACCCGGCGGTGCGATCGAGCAACTCGCCCGCTCCGGGGCCGTGGTGCACGCGGTCGAATTGCGCGGCATCGGCGAGACCGAGACCGGCAACCGGCGCAAGGCCTTCGGGGCGGGGCGCTTCGGCCGCGACAATCTCGAGATCATCACCGCCTATCTCATCGGAAAGAGCTACACCGGCATGCGCGCCGCGGATCTCGAGGACTGGATCGAGGCCCTCGGGATCGAGTCGGTCGGGTTGATCGGGATCGGTGAGGCGGCGATTCCCGCCCTGCATGTCGCCGCTCTGAAACCGAAATCGTTTGCTACGGTCACGCTGCGCGGCATGATTCCCTCATGGGAGTCGCTCGCGGGTTCCCCGGAAACGCACGATCAGATGGTCAACCTGGTCCAAGGCGTGTTGCGTCATTACGATCTCCCCGATCTGATCGAACTCGCCGGACGCGACAAGATCAAGGTCGAGGCCCTGGTCGATGGAATGGGAAAGGTCATCGAATGAAGCGAGGCGCTTTCATCGTGGTCGGTCTCTTTGGTCTTTCGGTTCAGGCCGCGGAGCCGCTCATCGAAGTCGCGCCCGCCGTGCTCGCGGTCGAGCGCGAGGGCATCACCGGTGCGGGCTGGGCGGTGGTCTCGGGGGAGGGCGACACCGCGCGGGTCACGTTGCACTACCCGGATCATCCCGACGACTTCGGCGGCTCGGCGGGCACGGGCACCGCACTTTCCAAAGACGGGGGCCAAACCTGGACCGCGGGTGCTGACGATTGGCCACTGCCGGGGATGGTGGATCTCTGGCAGGACCGCCTTCGCGACGGACGTTTTGTCGCCTTGGGGATTCGATGGCTCCCCGACCCGAAACGGCGTGGCGAGATCACCGCGTCCGAAGTGCCGCCCGATGCATGGAAGATCGCGTTCTCGGCGAACGGAAAGGATTGGTCCGTCGAGAACGCGGCCATCGATTGTCCGGATGAATACGGGGTGGTCGCCCGTCCCTTGCCGCGCTTTCTCGAAGGAAGTGACGGCACGCTCCTGATGCCCGCCTATGCATGGGGAAAGACCGGCAACCGTTCCCTCCTCCTGCAATCGACCGACGGCGGTCGGCGATGGTCGGTGCGGTCCGTGATCACCTCTGCCGCGGAGATGGTGAAGGCCGGTGCCACGGTGACGACGCCCTGGTTGGAGACGACGATATCGCCCACAGCGGATGGATCGTGGCTCGCCGTGATCCGCACCGGCAGCAGCGAAACGGCCGGATTGATGATGGCCCGCTCGCCCGACGAAGGGCGCACCTGGAGTCCGGTCGGAAAGGTCCTCGCGGGGCACGGGAATCTGCCGGTGACGGGAAAACTGCCCGGCCTCCTCCGAATGCCGGACGGTCCGCTCGTGCTGCTCACGGCGCATTCGAAACGCGGCTGCTTTCTGTATCTCTCCACCGACGGGAGCGGGCGCGAGTGGAGCGAAGGCCAGGTCGTGACCACGGTAACGGGCGGAAACACCTCAATGACCACCCTCGACCGCGACCGTCTTCTTGTTTTCACGCCCGCCAACCGCCGCATCCACTGCTGGCGGGTGACGCTTGATCCGAAGCAACCGCTTCCTTAACTCCTCTTGTCGAATTTCCACCCCTTCTATCGGCGGGGAGCTTCTTCGGGCGCCTCGATCTGGCCGATTGGGTGGCGATGGCTGGGGTGGACCTGGTGAAACTCGAGCACACCGTGGATGGTCTGGGGAATCCTGCGCGGTGAACTATTTGGCACTTCCCCTCGGGATCAAATTCGGGTAAAAATTCCCCCATGGAACCAGCTTCTCTCGCCTACTCGTATTCCCAGGAGGCGGTCAGCGCGGCCGTCGTCGATCAATTGAAACGCACCCGGGGTTGGGTCTTGTTTTTCTCCGTGCTCCTCTGGATCGGAGCGGTATTTCTCGTCCTCGGTGGCATCCTGTTGATCGGCATGGGGGTTTTTGCGGGCGCGGCCGGCGGATTCGGGCAAGAACTCTCTCAGGAATTCGCCGCGATGGGAGGCATGGCGGTGTTCGGAGCCATCTACCTCGTGATAGCGATTTTCTATTTCTACCCGGCGATCAAGCTCGGAAAATTCGCTGCCCGGATCCGCGATCTTTCGTCGGCACCCTCCGAGCGGAATCTCGTCGCAGCCCTCAACGAGCAGCGGGCGTTCTGGAAGTATGTCGGGATCATGATGATCGTGTTCTTCGTTCTCTATTTCGTGGCCATCATCATCGGAATTGCCGTCGGGGTGATGGGGGCAGCAGCGGCAAACATGAATTGACCCGCCTCCCGTCCGCGACCGGACACAAAAAAACTCCGCGCCCGGAGCGGACGCGGAGTTCTGGGAAAGGGACTCTCTGAAGTGTCCGATTACTGGTTGGCGGGGGCCGGAGCAGGCGCGGGGGCCGGAGCAGGCGCGGCGGGAGCGGTGGCAGCCTCGACCGCCTTGGCGGCTTCGTTCACGGTTTCCTTGACGGCTTCCTTGGCTTCGGCGGCCTTGTCGGTCACGGCTTCGGCGGCCTTGTCGGCTTCCTTCTTCGCTTCTTCGACCTTCTCGGTCACGGCTTCAGTGGCCTTGTTGGCCTCTTCCTTGGCGGCTTCGACGGCCTTGTTGGCGTCTTCGGAGACACCTTCCATGGTCTTTTCGCAGCTGGTGAGGGCGAGGGCGGCACCGACGAGGGCGACGGCGAACAGTTTTTCGTTGACTTGGGTCAGTTTCATAATGATTCAGTAGTTGGGTTGGCCTTGGGGGCACGCGATTTTTCTACACCGGTTTTCGGGCGAATTCAACGATTTGACGGGCAATTTGCAAGTTATGGCCCGTTCGGGCGTGAAAAGTTTCCGTTACCGTTCCGCAGAGGGCTGTGCTAGCTTCCCGCCCTAAAATCTCCGAATAGGTCCCAAGCATGAGTCAAAGTTTGTTCGAAAAGGTCTGGAAAGCGCACTCGGTGAGGCAACTCGCCAATGGTCAAACGCAGTTGCTCATCGGCACGCATCTCATCCACGAGGTGACGAGTCCGCAGGCCTTTGGCATGCTCCGCGACCTCGGGCTGAAGGTAAAATTCCCGCACCGCACCTTTGCCACGGTCGATCACATCGTGCCGACGAAGAATCAGGTCGAGCCCTTTGAGGACTCCCTCGCCCAGGAGATGATCCAGGCTCTCCGGAAGAACTGCGTCGAGTTCGGCGTGAAATTCTTCGACATCGGCAGCGGCGGACAGGGCATCGTCCACGTTGTCGGACCCGAACAGGGCATCACCCAGCCCGGCACCACGATCGCCTGCGGTGACTCGCACACCGCCACCCACGGGGCCTTCGGCGCGATCGCCTTCGGCATCGGCACGACCCAGATCCGCGACGTCCTCGCGACGCAAACGATGGCTCTCAGCAAATTCAAGGTGCGCCGCATCAACGTGGATGGGTCGCTCAAGCCCGGTGTCTACGCGAAGGACGTGATCCTTCACATCATCAAGCTGCTCGGGGCCAAGGGCGGGATCGGCTACGCCTACGAATACGGCGGCAGTGTCTTCGATCAGTTCTCGATGGAAGAGCGCATGACCGTCTGCAACATGTCGATCGAGGGCGGAGCCCGCTGCGGTTACGTCAATCCCGACGAAAAGACCTTCGCCTACCTCAAGGATCGTCCCTATTCCCCCAAGGGTGCCGAATGGGACGCCGCGGTCGCTTCCTGGAAGGCGATGGCCTCCGATCCCGATTGCCGCTACGACGACGTCGTCAACATCCGCGCCGAGGACATCGCGCCTTCGGTGACCTGGGGCATCTCGCCCGACCACGGCATCTTTGTGAACGAAACGATCCCGTCCCCGGCCGACGCGACCGACGAGGAAGGCCGCAAGAGCATCGAGGAAGCCCTCGAATACATGAAGCTCGAGGCCGGTGCTCCCATCGCGGGAACCCCGGTAGATGTCTGTTTCATCGGCAGTTGTACGAACGGCCGCCTTTCCGATTTCCGCGAGACCGCGAAATACCTCAAGGGCCACAAGGTCGCGAAGGGGGTCACCGCCATCGCCGTGCCCGGCTCGGAGATCGTCGACCACCTCTGCCGTCAGGAAGGGATCGACAAGATTTTCTCCGAAGCCGGTTTCGAATGGCGCGGAGCGGGTTGCTCCATGTGCCTCGCGATGAATCCCGACAAACTCATCGGTGACCAGCTCTGCGCGAGCTCGAGCAACCGCAACTTCAAGGGCCGTCAGGGCAGTCCGATCGGACGCACCGTGCTCATGTCACCCGTGATGGTGGCGGCCGCGGCCGTGACCGGCGTGATCAGCGATGCCCGCGAAGTCTTCCATTTCGAGGAAGTCGCGGCGGCGTGAAAAAGAAATGCCAGAGAACTGCGGCAATGAAGGACAAGCGACCGTTGCTGCCTTCCGGCCCTGGCGGGGTTGACCTGCCTTCACTCCGCAGCCTCTGACGCGGCGACTATACGCGGGTTTGAGGGAAATGCGAGCCACGAAAACAAACCCGACCCTTTCAACGTAACCTCCTTCCGATGAGCACGGCCACCCTTTCCCAGACCCTTCCCGACGCGAGCGGCCATTTCGGCACCTTCGGCGGGCGTTTTGTCCCCGAGACGCTCGTGGCGGCGCTCGACACGCTCACGGCGGAGTATTTCAAGGCAAAGGAGGATCCGGAGTTCCAGTCCGAGCTCTCGAGGCTCCTCTCCGAATTCTGCGGTCGCGAAACTCCGCTCTATTTCGCGGAACGCTGGACCGAAAAGCTCGGCGGTGCCCGCATTTACCTGAAGCGCGAGGATCTCCTCCACACCGGTGCTCACAAGATCAACAACGCCCTCGGCCAGATCATCCTCGCCAAGCGCCTCGGCAAAAAGCGCATCATCGCCGAGACCGGAGCGGGCCAGCACGGGGTCGCGACGGCGACAGTGGCGGCTCGATTCGGGATGGAGTGTGTCGTCTACATGGGAGCCATTGACATGGAGCGCCAGCGCCTCAATGTGATCCGCATGCGCCTCCTCGGCGCCGAGGTGCGCGGAGTCGAAGCCGGGCAAAAGACCCTCAAGGAAGCGGTCAACGAGGCCCTCCGCGACTGGGTCACGAACGTGCGCACGACCCATTACATTCTCGGCAGCGCACTCGGGCCTCATCCTTATCCGATGATGGTGCGCGATTTCCACCGCGTCATCGGCGTCGAAGCGCGCCGCCAGATCCTCGAGCGCGAGGAGCGTCTCCCCGACCTCCTTGTCGCC
>Ga0209573_1001169_pt1 | contig 42883 bp, 38 predicted proteins | sample TNRBio252014_DNA_FD_185870 | JGI IMG/M metagenome (GOLD analysis project Ga0209573, IMG submission 185870) | Wastewater treatment Type I Accumulibacter community from EBPR Bioreactor in Madison, WI, USA - TNR Reactor_6/25/2014_ DNA (SPAdes)... | ecosystem: Engineered > Bioreactor > EBPR >...
CTCATCTATAAATTTGGTTCCTCGATCATGTAGGGATTACTATTAAGTAGACTACGGTCCTGATCATCGCTCTGACCCTACACAGGGATTTTAGCCAGGGAAGAACACGGCCCACACGCTAAAAATAAAAAATCTTCTGTGTTTTTCCACGTTGTTTCGTGGCTAAGAGTCAGAACGGCGATAAAGTCTATCTGTCAATGCGCAACTGACAGCCCGTATTCCACCGCATCGACCAGCGCTTGCCAGGAGGCTTCGATGATGTTGGCGCTGGCGCCGACGGTGCTCCACAGCCGGGTGGTGTTGCGGGTGTCGATCAATACGCGGGTGGTGGCTTCCGTACCGTCCTGGCCATCCAGAATACGGACTTTGTAATCCGCCAGATGGAAGGAGGCAATTTCCGGGTAATGCCCGATCAACGCTTTACGCAAGGCCAGATCGAGGGCGTTCACTGGGCCATTGCCTTCGGCGGCGGTATGCAGCACTTCCTCGCCCACTTTCAGCTTGACCATGGCTTCGGCAAAAATGCCGCGTCCCTGACGATGTTCCACGTTGACCAGAAAATCAACCAGTTCAAACAGCGGTTGGTAATCCAGTTGCTGGCGTTTGAGCATCATGGCGACTGAAGCTTCGGCGGCCTCGAAGGAAAAACCGCGCGCTTCGAGTTCCTTCACGTCGTTGAGCACGCCCACCACGTCTACTACGCCGTTGACATCGACGCCGTGTTCCTCGGCCTTGCTGAGAATGTTCGCCCGCCCCGACAAGGCGGAGACCACCACGCGCATCTTGTTGCCTACCTGTTCCGGCGCGACGTGCTGATAAGACTGCGCCGAGCGCCGCATGGCGGCCACATGCACGCCGCCCTTATGAGCAAACGCGCTCTTGCCGACATAGGGCAGGTGGTCGTTGGGCGTCACGTTGGCGACTTCATCGACAAAATGCGACAGCTCGTACAGTTTGCTCAAGTTGCCTTCCGGCAAGCACCGTCGGCCCATCTTGAGCTCCAGATTGGCCATGACCGAACACAGATTCGCATTACCGCAGCGCTCGCCGACGCCGTTGATAGTGCCCTGCACCTGAACCGCGCCTTCCCGCACCGCCAGCAGGGCGTTGATCACGGCGCTCTCGCCATCGTTGTGGGTGTGGATGCCAAACGGGTGATGAATGGCCTCCTTGACCTCACGGATGATAGTTTCCAGTTTCCAGGGCAGGGTGCCGCCGTTGGTATCGCAGAACACGACCGTCTCGGCCCCACCGCGAATGGCGGCTTTGAGCGTCTCGATGGCGTAGAGCGGATCGGCGCGGTATCCATCGAAAAAATGCTCGGCGTCGTAAATGACCCGGCGGCCCGCCGCCCGCAGGTAGGCCACAGACTGCTCGATGATGCGCAGGTTGTCGTCCAGCGTGGTCAGCAGCACGTCGGTGACGTGCAGGTTCCAGGTTTTGCCGAAAATGGTGCAAACCGGCGCCTGCGATTCGAGCAACGCCTGGAGATTGGCGTCATCCTCCGGGCCGCCTTTGATCCGGCAGGTGGAGCCAAAGGCGGCGATCAGCGCGGTTTTCCACTCCATGTCGCGGGCGCGCTCGAAAAATTCGGCGTCCCTGAGATTGGAGCCAGGCCAGCCGCCTTCGATAAAGGTCATGCCCAAATCGTCCAGTCGCTGGGCGACGCGGATTTTATCGCTACCCGACAGGGTAAATCCTTCGCTCTGTGTCCCGTCGCGTAGAGTCGTATCGTAAATCTGAATGAATGACATAGGATGATCTTCGGGCTTCAATTATCTTCGGGCTTCAAACGCTGCGATGTCCTTCTCGAAGCTCAGGATGTAGCCCAGTTCGTCCACGCCATTGAGCAGGCAGGTCTTGTTGAACGGGTCAATGGGGAAGGCGACCGAACCGCCGGGGAAAGACAGCGTTTGGGTCGCCAAATCAATGGCCAGTTCGACGCCGGGATTTTCCCCGACCATCGCTAACAATCGCTGGTGGGTTGGCTCATCGACGATAATGGGCAACAGGCCGTTTTTCAGCGCATTACTGCGGAAAATGTCGGCGAACGATGTGCTGATCACCGCCCGGAATCCGAACCCGGTCAGCGCCCAGGGCGCATGTTCGCGGGATGAGCCACAGCCGAAATTGTCGCCCGCCAACAGGATTTGGTGGCCTGCAGCTTCTGGCTGGTTCAGCGCGAAATCGGGCTTGGGAGAACCGTCTGCGTTATAGCGCCAGTCGGCAAAGAGATTGTCGCCCATGCCTTTTTTATCGGTCGCCTTCAAAAAACGGGCGGGGATAATCTGGTCGGTGTCGATATCGTTGACCGGCAGCGCGACGATGCGGGAAATGAGGGAGGTAAATTGAGCCATCTTATCGATCTCCCGCCAGGGTGCGCGGATCAGCCACCGCGCCGGCCAGGGCGCTCGCGGCGGCGGTTAACGGCGACGCAAGGAAAGTACGCCCGCCCTGACCTTGGCGGCCTTCAAAATTGCGGTTACTGGTGCTGACGGCGTATTGGCCGGGCTGGAGTTGATCGCCATTCATGGCGATGCACATACTGCAACCGGGTTCGCGCCATTCCGCGCCGGCGGATTTGAACACCTGATCCAGTCCTTCCGTTTCCGCTTTTTGCTTGATCGCCTGCGAGCCGGGAACCACCATGACGCGCACGCCCTGAGCGACTTTGCGGCCCTTGAGCAGCGCCGCCGCTTCGCGCAGATCGGAGATGCGCGAGTTGGTGCAACTGCCGATAAAGACCACATCCACTTTCTGACCCAGCAGGGCTTGACCGGATTGGAGACCCATATAGCGCAGGGCCTTGTTCAGCGCAGCTTTCTGGTTGGCGTCGCCGAATCCGTCCGGGTCGGGAATCCGTCCGGTGACGCCCATGCCCATGCCGGGATTGGTGCCATAGGTAATCATCGGTTCGAGTGCGGCGGCGTCGAGGGTGATTAAATGATCGTAGACTGCGCCTTCATCGCTGGCGAGCGCTCGCCAGTGGGCCACTGCTTGATCCCATTCTGCGCCTTTGGGGGCGTGTTCGCGGCCTTTCAGATAAGTAAAGGTCGTATCGTCGGGCGCAATCAGGCCCGCCCGCGCCCCGGCTTCGATAGACATATTGCAGACGGTCATCCGCTGCTCCATCGTCAGCCCGCGAATAGCGGAGCCGGTGTATTCAAAGACATACCCAGTCCCGCCGCCGACGCCGATTTTGGCGATCAGCGCCAGGATGATGTCCTTAGCGGTCACGCCCGCCGGGAGCGCGCCATCAATGCGGACTTCGCAGGTCTTGGGCCGGGTCTGGAGCAGACACTGGCTGGCGAGGACATGTTCGACTTCGCTGGTGCCAATGCCGAAGGCCAGTGCGCCAAACGCTCCGTGCGTGGCTGTATGGCTGTCGCCGCAGACGATGGTCATGCCGGGCTGGGTCAGACCGAGTTCCGGGCCGATGACGTGGACAATGCCGCGATGGGCGCTGGCCATACCGTGCAGGGTAACGCCAAACTCAGCGGCGTTGACTTCCATCTGCCGGATTTGCGCGGCGGCCAGAGGATCGGCAATCGGTACATTGAGCGGCGTCGTCGGGATGGAATGGTCCATCGTGGCGACAGTGCGCTCGGGGCGGCGGACGCGCAAACCGCGCTGGCGCAGGCCGGTAAACGCCTGGGGCGAGGTCACTTCATGGACGAGATGCAGGTCGATATACAGAATCGCCGGGGAGTTGGGCTGTTCGGCAACGACATGCGACTCCCAGATTTTTTCAAAGAGGGTTTTTGGCATGGTCAATCAATAACAGTGGGGTGAATTTCAGTCCCAACAGGAGGTTGGGAATTTCGATGATGGGCTTTATCATGGGCGACGGAGCGATAATAACGCGAAGGGAGGGCGCAACGAAATGTTTATTGCCGGAAGCTCCATGCCTCGCCGCGAACATCGCCGACGCAAACCCTGGGCGCGGCAGGGTCAACAACGGGCGCTGGCGCAACGGGCGCGCAACGAGTCGATTGACATGCATGAAATGGCGCTGGCGGAATCCATCCTGAACATCGTTGAAGAAACCGCCCGTCGCCAAGGCGCGGTGCGGGTGACGGAAGTACGGCTGGAAATCGGCGAACTGGCCAATGTCGAGGTTGAGGCGCTGCAATTCGGTCTGGACGCGGCGCTGCACGGTTCCCTCGCCGAGGGCGCGCGCGTCGTCTGTCTGATCATCCCCGGCCAGGGACTTTGTCTGACTTGTGGCGAGACGGTGCTGCTGGCGGCGCGGTATGACCCCTGTCCCCGCTGCGACGGCTACCCGGTGCGCCCGACTGGCGGTCAGGAATTGCGGGTCAAGGACATCTTGGTCGAATAATGCCTGATCGTGACCAGCGTCTGGCTATCCGCATTCGTGGCCAAGTGCAGGGCGTTGGGTTCCGCCCCTTCGTTTATCGGTTGGCGACGCAGCGCCAACTGTGCGGCTTTGTCCGCAATGACAGCGCCGGGGTGGAGATCGAGGCGCAGGGCGCGCCCGAACAATTGGCGGCATTTCAGCAGGATTTGCGCCAGCCGCCGCCATTGGCCCGTATCGATGCGCTGTGGGTTGCGGAATTGCCGCCCCTGAGCGGCGAGGCCGGTTTCGAGATTGCGGTCAGTCATCGGGGAGCAGTCACGGCGGAAATCACCCCGGACGCGGCAACCTGTCCCGCCTGCTTGGCCGAGTTGTTCGATCCCGGCAATCGGCGCTGGCGTTATCCCTTCATCAACTGCACCGACTGCGGCCCCCGCTACACGATTACCGCCGCCTTGCCTTATGACCGGCCCAATACCAGCATGGCCGGTTTCCCATTATGTCCCATGTGCGCCCAGGAATATGGCGACCCCGGCGACCGTCGTTTTCATGCCCAGCCGAATGCCTGCCCGGTTTGCGGTCCCCGGCTGGCCCTGCGCGATGCGGGCGGTCAAGTCGTTGCGGTCGATGAAGTCATGGCTAAGACGCTGGAACGGTTGCAGGCGGGTGAAATTCTGGCGATCAAGGGGCTGGGCGGCTTCCATCTGGCGTGCGACGCCCGCAATGCGGCGACTGTGGAGCGCCTGCGGCAGCGCAAGCAGCGTGAAGCGAAACCGTTTGCAATCATGGCGGCTAATAGCGTTTCGCTGACAGACTGGGTGGATGGCGATGCAGCGGAATGGCGATTACTGGAATCGCCGCAACGGCCGATTGTATTGATGCGCCGTGGTTTGCGCGCCCCGCACCCTCTGACTGGCGTCGCCCCGCGCCTGGCGCATTTAGGGGTGATGCTGCCTGGCGCGCCCCTTCAATATCTACTATTCCACGAGGCGGCGGGACGGCCAGCAGGAACGGCCTGGCTGGAGCAACCGCAGGAGTTGTTGCTGGTCATGACCAGCGCCAATCCGGGCGGCGAGCCGCTAGTCATCGGCGATGAAGAAGCCGTCGAGCGGCTGCGCGGCATCGCTGACGGTTTCATCACCCACGACCGGGCAATCCTGGCGCGTTGCGATGACAGCGTTATAGCGTTCAATCACTCCCCGTCAAGGGGGAGTGAGCCACTCTTCATTCGCCGCGCCCGTGGCTACACCCCGCAAGCGATCCGTTTGCCGCAAGTCGGCCCTTCGGCGCTGGCGCTGGGCGGCTTTCTCAAAAACACCATTTGCCTGACTCGCGATGACCATGCCTATCTGTCCCCGCATATTGGCAGCCTGGACAACGCCGCGACCTGCCGGGCGCTGGAGGAAACCATCGCGCATTTGCAGGATATTCTGCGCATCGTCCCGAAACGGGTCGTCTGCGACCTGCATCCAGACTTTCCAAGCAGTCGGTTGGCGGCGCGTTATGCGGCGGAACGGGGATTGCCCTGCATGACCGTGCAGCACCACCACGCGCATATTGCGGCGATCATGGCGGAGCACGGTCTACAAGAACCGATGTTGGGATTGGCGCTGGATGGGGTAGGGTTGGGCAGCGATGGCGGGATTTGGGGCGGGGAACTGCTCCGGGTGGATGGCGCTGGCTTTCAACGACTCGGCTGCCTGCATCCCCTGCCGCTGCCGGGCGGCGATCGGGCGGCCCGCGAACCCTGGCGGTTGGCAGTCGCCGTGCTGCATCGGCTGGGGCGGGAAGAGGACATCACTCGCCGGTTCGGCGTACAGGGAGACTTCATTCGCCAGATGCTGGAGCGACGCCTTCATACGCCGGAAGCCAGCAGCGCTGGCCGGCTGTTTGACGCGGCTGCCGCGTTGCTGGGCGTGCGTGAAATCAATGCTTATGAAGGTCAGGCGGCGATGGAACTGGAGGCGCTGGCGCACTGTCATGGGCCGGTAGCGCCGTTGCGCGATGGTTTTCACATCAGCGGCGCTGGCGTATTAGACTTGCTGCCGTTGCTAGCCCGGCTGGCCGATGGTCTGGAGTCCAGCGCGGGCGCGGCGCTTTTCCACGCGACCTTGGCGCTGGCGCTGAGTGAGTGGCTGGAATGGGCTGATGCGATGTCCGGTCTGCGGCGAGTGGCTTTAGGCGGCGGCTGTTTTCTTAACCGGGTGCTGACGAATCAATTGCAAATGCGCCTGGAAGCAGCAGGCTGGCAAGTTTTCGCCGCCCGTCAGGCGCCGCCGAATGACGGGGGGTTGAGTCTGGGACAGGCTTGGATAGCGATACAGCTCGATCACTGAACCAAAATGACCGACAGGCTTCACTGTTGAATTATTTCCGGCCCTGATTTCTGCGCCATCTTTGAACGGGCGGAGATTCATGACAACATCCGGTTTTTCCATCCCGATGGGCCGCCTCATGAATGCCGGAACCCTGTATATCATCGCCGCCCCGTCCGGGGCCGGCAAAACCAGCTTGGTCAAACGCCTGATCGAGACTACGTCTGGCGTCGCCGTGTCCATTTCTCATACAACGCGCCCATCTCGTCCCGGTGAACAAGACGGCCAGCATTACTACTTCACGGCGCTTGGCGTCTTTGAAACGATGATCGCCGAGGGCGCTTTTCTGGAACACGCCCAGGTTTTTGGCAACCGCTACGGCACCAGCCGGGCGGCGGTGCAGGCGCAATTGGCCATGGGTCTGGACGTGATCCTGGAAATCGACTGGCAAGGCGCCCGGCAAGTACGGGAACTGATGCCGGATAGTTTGAGTATTTTTATTTTGCCGCCCTCGCGGGAGGCTTTGCGGGAGCGCCTGGCGGGTCGCGGCCAGGACAGTGCCGAGGTGATTGAGCGACGGCTGGCGGCGTCGCTGGATGATCTATCGCACTATGCCGAGTTTGATTATCTGGTGATTAATGACGATTTTGCGGACGCTCTGGACGCCTTGCGCGCTATTCTGATCGCCCAGCGCCAGCGCCGGACCGTCCAAATGGAGCGGCAGAGGGAACTCTTGCAACGGCTCTTGTCTTAACTAATTGTTTTTAGTAAACTATGAAATTCAAAATTCCCTTCTGCCATACACTCACCGTCGCCCGCTGCCGGGTTTGGAGAACTGCCTGAATGGCTCGAATTACTGTTGAAGACTGCCTGAACCGGGTGGACAACCGCTTCGAATTAGTGTTGGTCGCCGCCCGCCGCGCCCGCGACCTGGCGCTGGGCCGGGAGGCGCTGGTGCCTTGGGAAAACGATAAGCCAACGGTTGTTGCTCTGCGCGAACTGGCTGAAGGCAAACTCGACCATCTGTTTAAGCTGAAAGATAAAGCCAGCCGTTCCACCCCGCCGGTCGCCAATTCATCCGACGAAACAGATTGAAAGCGTCAGGAGGGCGAGGGTGATGAGCGCGCTGTTGCGAGACCCGCGAAACGACCTTCAGCCGGGTCGCCAGTTGGCTGTCGATGCGGCGTGGCTGGACGATTTGCACCTGCGCATCGACGATCTGTGCGCTATCGCCAGTGAATACCTTGAACCGGGCGAGGTCGAGCAGTTAAGCGAAGCCTGCCATTTCGCCGCCGAGGCGCACGCCGGCATTTATCGCAAGAGCGGCGAACCTTATATCTTCCATCCGCTGGCCGTCGCCCGCATCCTGGCCAATGTCCGCTTCGATCATGAGACCCTGCAAGCGGCCTTGCTGCACGATGTGATCGAGGACACCCACTATAACAAGGAACACATCAGCAGCCGATTCGGGCCGGAGGTCGCCGATCTGGTGGATGGCGTCAGCAAGCTGACCCAGATTCAGTTCAACTCCAAGCTGGAGGCGCAGGCCGAAAACTTCCGCAAGATGTTCCTGGCTATGGCCAATGACTTGCGGGTGATCATGATCAAGCTAGCTGACCGGCTGCATAACATGCGCACGCTCGGCGCCATGCGCCCAGAGTCGCGTCGCCGCATCGCTCGGGAAACCCTGGAGATTTACGCGCCTATCGCCGGTCGGCTGGGTATGAACCATTTACGCCAGGAACTGGAGGATCTCGGTTTCAACCATCTCTATCCGTTGCGCTATCGGGTCTTGCAGGACGCAGTGCGCAAGTTGAGCGGCAATCGCCACGAGATCATCAGCCAACTGGAAACGCGCATCGACGCCCGATTGCGTGATGAAAATATCCCGGCCCGGGTCATGGGGCGCGGCAAGCACCTGTGGGGCATCTACCAGAAGATGCGCGATAAGCATTTGCCGTTCCGGGAAGTCCATGATGTCTATGCGGTGCGGGTTATTGTCGATACGGCCGATACCTGCTATCGGGGGCTGGGGGCGATGCATAGCCTGTATAAACCGATCATGGGCCGGTTCAAGGACTACATCGCCATCCCTAAAGCGAACGGCTATCAATCGCTGCACACCGTGCTGTTCGGCCCCAATGGCGTCCCCATTGAAGTGCAGATTCGCACCGAGGACATGCATATCATGGCCGAAGTCGGCGTCGCGGCGCACTGGCGCTACAAGTCCGGCGACGGCCAGGGCAGCCACGCCCAGCAGCGCGCCCGCGAATGGCTGCGCAAATTGCTGGATATGCAACGCCGGGCCGGCAATCCGGTGGAGTTTCTGGAAAGCGTCAAGGTTGATCTGTTCCCGGACGAAATTTATGTATTCACCCCGCGCGGCGAGATTATCGAGTTGCCGCGTGGCGCGACCGCAGTTGATTTTGCTTACGCCATTCATTCCGATGTCGGCAATACCTGCGTGGGAGCCAAGATTGACCGGCGGTTGGCGCCGTTGCGCACCCCGCTGACCACCGGCCAGACGGTTGAGGTGATTATTACCCCGACCGCCCGACCCAATCCGGCCTGGCTCAACTTCGTGGTCACGGCGAAAGCCCGCGCCAGCATCCGCCATTACCTCAAGCATTTGCAGCGCGAAGAGGCAATTTTGCTCGGCAAGCGATTGTTGGAAAAAGCGCTGGCGGGCCGGGTTGGCAGTCTGAACGAACTGCCGCCCGGGCAAATTCAGGCGCTGGTCCAGGATTTGGGGCTGAACAGCTTTGATGACCTGTTGGCCGATATCGGCCTGGGCAACCGGGTCGCGGCGCTGTTCGTCAAACGGTTGTTGCCGGATCAGGAGGAGATCATTCCGCCGGACGCCAACAACCAGCCGTTGCTGATCAAGGGCGCTGAAGGGACGGTGGTCAGCTTTGGCAAATGCTGCCGTCCGTTGCCCGGCGATACAGTCGTGGGTTATCTCAACGCCGGGCGCGGCATTGTGATTCACCGCGACGTTTGCAAAAACGTCGCGGGCTATAAGAAAAACCCTGACAAGTGGATCGAGGTGGAATGGGAGCGGCAGATCAACGCTGACTTTGCCGCCGAGTTACGCCTCGAAGTCGCCAACAAACGTGGGGTATTGGCCACACTGGCCGCCGCTATCTCCACGACTGACACCAATATCGAAACGATTAATACGTCGGAACGGGATGGCAACACGACGACTGTCCATTTGCTGCTCGATGTCCGCGACCGGGCGCAACTGGCGCGGGTGATGCGCCAGTTGCGCACGTTGCCTGAAGTGCTGAAGCTGGCCCGGCGCGGCTAGACGATTGAACCATCAAGCGCATCCCTGCCGCGCTTGCGCTGATGAGAGGCGGGATTTTGCAAAGCCTCTTCCAGTTTTCATCCGCTAGGAGTGTTGCATCATGTCCCGTGAAATCATTAAAACCGACCAGGCTCCCGCCGCGATTGGCGCTTATTCCCAGGCCGTCAAGGTTGGCGATACCGTCTACCTGTCCGGTCAAATCCCGCTCGACCCGGCGACCATGCAGTTGGTGGAAGGCGGCATGGAGGCGCAAATTCGCCAAGCGTTTGACAATCTTGCGGCGGTGGCCCGCGCCAGTGGCGGCAGTCTGGCGGATACGGTCAAGCTCAATGTATTTCTAACCGATCTCAGTCATTTTGCGCTGGTGAACCAGGTCATGGCGGAGTATTACCGGGAACCCTATCCGGCGCGGGCGGCCATCGGCGTTGCGGCGCTGCCACGCGGCGCGCAGGTGGAAATGGACGCGGTGCTGGCGCTGAACGATTAGGGCAAGCGGTTTCCCGCCTCGTTCAGCATCGCAATGACCCGCGTCAGCAAGGTTCTGACCTGCTCCATACCACCAGCCAGATTCCGCTCAATGTCGGCCATGGTGATTTCACCGAGAACCTTGCCCGCCGCCCAGTTGGCCACCACCGCACAGGCGGCGTAGCGCAAACCCAGTTCCCGGGCCAGCGCCGCCTCTGGCATCCCGGTCATGCCCACAATGTCGCAACCATCCCGCTCCAACCGGCGAATTTCCGCCGCCGTCTCCAACCGTGGCCCTTGCATGGCTGCATAAGTACACGATTCTCGGGCGTTGAGCCCTTGTTCACGAGCGGCCTGAATCAGTTTTTCCCGCAGTTTTGGGCAATAAGGCTCGGTGAAATCAATGTGGGTGACGGGGCTGAGATCATCTTCAAAAAAGGTGCATTGCCGGCCCCAGGTGTAATCGACAATCTGGTCGGGAAAGGCCAGGACGCCCGGCGCCATGTCAGCGCGAATGCCGCCGACCGCCGCAATGGCGATCACCTGCCGGACGCCGAGATGATGCAACGCCCAGATGTTGGCTCGATAATTGATCCGGTGCGGCGGCAGCGTGTGGTGTTGGCCATGCCGGGCCAGAAACACCACCGACCGCCCATCCAGTTCGCCATGCGTCAGCGGGCTGGATGGCGGGCCGTAAGGGGTCGATAACGCCTCCTGGCGGGCGATTTTCAGGTTATCCAGGGCGGCGAGGCCGGTGCCTCCGATCACAGCGACGGTCATGACGAAATTCCTCGGCGGTGATGAGCGGATGAGTACGGGAGAACGTTCAGTCGCGGACGGCGTAAAGCGCCGGCAGTTGACGCCAGTATTCCCGGTAATCCATCCCGCAGCCAAAAACATAGCGATCCGGGACATCCAGGCCGATGAAATCGACGGTCAGTCCGGCGATCTTGCGGTCATGTTGCTTGTTCACCAGCACGGCGCTGTACACGTCGGCTGCGCCCTGCCGCCGCACGGTGTCCAGAATGGCCTTGAGCGTGTCGCCCTCATCGAAAATGTCATCGATCACCAGCACAGTGCGTCCGGCGACCGCTGGGCGCGGCGGCGCGATCCAGTCGATCTCGCCGCCCCGGACGCCGCTGCGATAGCGGGTCGCATGCAGATAGCCGATTTGCAAGGGAAAGGATAGACGCTGCAATAGTTGTGCGGCAGGAATAAAGGCGCCGTTCATCACCATCAACGCCAAGAGGTTGCAATGCTCTAGACGGTCGGTAATGGCGGCGGCCAGGCGATCCAGCGCGGTCTGTATCTGCTCTGGCGTACAAATCTGCTCCGCTTTGCGCAAGATGGCGAGAGCCTGTTCGGGAGTGATCGAAGAGGGCATCGCGAACTCCGAACTCAAATATCCATTTCCAGCAGCGGAAACGCATCGTAATCCTGCACCAGGCGCGTTGCCCGTTGCCAGACCGGGTTGCGCCGCAGCCGTTCCAGGTTGGAGCGGCCGCGCCCATGCATTCGGATCAACCGCACCTGGCGGACCGGGTCCGGGGTTTGGGGCAACCCCTCAAGAATAGCGACCGCCGCTTGCCGGTCATTGCAGGCCAGCGCCATGTCGCAACCCGCCGCCAGCGCCGCATGCGCCCGTTCAGCAGGCGTTCCCGCTTGATGAGCGCCCGCCATATCCAGGTCATCGCTGAAGATGACGCCCTGAAACTCCAGATGTTGACGCAGAATATCCTTCAGCCAGCGCGTTGAAAAACCGGCGGGCTGATCATCCACCTGGGGGTAGAGTACATGAGCAGGCATCAACGCCGCCAATCCGTAGTGAATCATCCGTTCGAAGGCCAGCAGGTCGGCGAAGGCTAATTCGTCGTAGGGACGCGGGTCGACCGGCAGTTCCAGGTGAGAATCAGCAGCAATCCCGCCATGTCCCGGAAAATGCTTGCCCACCGCCTCCATGCCGGCCTTCTGCATCCCGCTCCGGTAGGCGTGGGCCAGATCAGCCACGACTTCAGGATCGCGGTGAAAGGCCCGGTCGCCGATGATGCCGCTGACGCCATGATCAAGGTCCAGCACCGGCGCGAAGCTGAAATCGACGCCTACCGCCCGTAGTTCCACCGCCATCAGCCACCCGGTCACCCGCGCCAGTTGTTTGGCCCGCTGGGGGTCCTGATCGTGAATCTCACCCAGTCGCCGCACCGCCGGCAGACGGGTGAAACCGTCGCGGAAGCGTTGAACCCGGCCACCCTCATGGTCCACCGCAATCAACAGACGGGGTTGCCGCAGCGTATGAATCGCATCGGTCAGCGCCGTCATCTGTTGGGGCGATTGATAATTGCGGGCGAACAGGATCACCCCACCGACCTGTGGATGGCGCAGCAACTCCCGCTCCTCAGCGGTCAACTCCAAACCGTCTAATCCCAGCATCACCGGTCCTAATGCCATCGTTATCCGCTCCAAATCTGCCATGATTGCAAAATAGTTTTATCATAGCGACTAATCCGTCCATCATCAGCTTCCATGCGCAACCGATCACGTCTTTTATCTCGCCCTCCGCCCCCAGGCGCATTCGCTGTCTGGCTAGCGTGGCTGACGCTGATGGCTACTGAAACGGTCGCTGGCGCTGCGCCGGATATGAATGAGTGGCTCACTTTGCTGCACATAACTTTTTGGTTACTCATACCTATCGTTCTGATTACCATTGCCTCTCTATTGTGGTCCTGGCTACTGCGGCGGCGGGTAGCGCATCGCACCCGGCAGTTGCAACGGGAACTCAGTGAGCGCCAGCAGGCTGAAGCGGCGCTGCGGGAAAGCGAAGGACGCTTCCGCGATGTCACTGAGGCGGCCAGCGACTGGATCTGGGAGATGGACGAAAATCTGCGGTTCACCTACCTGTCCGAGCGGTTCTATGCGCTGACCGGCATTGCCCCGCAACATGTTCTCGGGCGCGCGCGCTGGGAGCTGGCCCCGGTTGATTTGAGCAGCAACCCGCAGAAATGGCGTCAGCACCAGGAAATCCTGAAAAAACGCCAGCCTTTTCGCGATTTCATTTACTGCGCCAGCATCGGCGACCGCCCGGGCCAGGGTCGTTACCTGAAAGTCAGCGGCAAGCCGATTTATGACGGCCAGGGCCGGTTTATCGGCTATCGCGGCACCGGCACGGACATCACCGAACAGGTGAAGGCTGAAACCGCGTTGCAGGAAAGCGAGTTACGCCTGCGGCGAATTATCGATCTGGTCCCGCACATGATCTTCGCCAAGGACCGCAACGGACATTTCCTGCTGGCCAACCGCGCGGCCGCTGCTGCTTATGGTCTGACCGTCGAGGAACTGGTCAACCGTTCGCAGAGCGTTGTGCATGAGATCGACGAGGAGGCGCAGCGGATGCTGGCCGACGATCGACAAGTGATCGACAGCGGCGCTTCCAAGATGATTGCCGAAGAATCGTTCACCGATCACACCGGCCATGTTCGCATCATGCAAACGATCAAGATTCCTTTCAGCGAACCGAGCCTGAATGAAACGGCCGTGCTCAGTGTGGCGATTGACATTACCGAACAGAAACAGGCCAAGGAAGAAGTAGCACGGATGCGGCTTTATCTAAAAAACATTATCGATTCAATGCCTTCGGTGCTCATTGGCGTCGATCCCTGGGGTTATATCACCGTCCTCAACCAACCTGCTGAACAAGCCTGCGGCGCATCCTGGGAAGCCGCCCAGGGTCGCTTTTTCGGCGAACTGTTCCCGCAACTAGAAAATCAGTTTGAACAGGTGCGCCAGGCCATTCGTCTTGGCAGCCCCATTAAGACGCCGCGCATGACCCTTGAGGATCAAGGCGAACTACATTATGCCGATGTCATGGTCTATCCTTTGATTGCGGACAGCGCGAGTGGCGCGGTCATCCGAGTCGATGACGTGACCGCTCGGGTACGTATTGAATCGATGATGGTGCAAACGGAAAAAATGCTCTCGGTGGGCGGGTTGGCCGCCGGGATGGCGCATGAAATCAACAACCCGTTGGGCGCGATCCTGCAGGGCAGTCAAAACATCCTGCGGCGCATCGCCCCGGACATGCCCCAGAACCGTGCAGTGGCTGAAGCGATCGGCATTGACCTGGATCGGCTTAACCGTTATCTGGAGCAGCGCCGCGTCCTGCATTTTCTGGAGGGCATCCGCGAGGCGGGCGCTCGCGCCGCCAAGATCGTCGCCGATATGCTCTCGTTCAGCCGACGCAGTGAATCACGGTTTACCCCCGTCGATCTCGAAGAACTGCTGGAAACTGTACTGCGGCTGGCCGCCAGCGACTACGATCTGAAAAAGAAGTACGATTTTAAGCGGATTACTATTCAGCGTGACTACGATCCTGCTTTGCGCATCGTGTATTGTGATAAGACCGAAATCGAGCAGGTCATCCTGAACCTGCTGAAAAACGCCGCCCAGGCCATGGCTGAAGAGGGTTCATCTTCCCCAACAATTACCTTATGCACCTGCCGTGAACCACCCTACGCGCTCATCGAAGTGATTGACAACGGGCCCGGTATGGATGAAAAAACCCTCAAACGAATTTTTGAGCCGTTCTTCACTACCAAGGAAGTCGGTTCAGGGACAGGTCTGGGATTATCGGTGTCTTATTTTATTGTGACCGAGCAGCATCGAGGCCGACTGTCCGTGACCTCCAAGCCGGGTCAGGGGGCTTGTTTCAGCATTCGTCTGCCTCTGGGCCGGGAGACGTAATCATGACCCACTGGGTTTTAATCGTCGACGATGAGGAAATGATTCGGGAAAATCTGAAAGCCTATTTGGAAGATGAAGGATTGCCGGTGATGGCGTTCGGCTCCGTAACCCCGGCGTTGGGCTGGCTCGGCGAGGGCGTTCGCTGTCCGGTGTGCATCATGGATATGCGTCTGCCGGATATTGACGGCAACTCAGCGATTCGTATCCTGCACCAGCTTTATCCCAACATGGAGTTTCTGATCCACACAGGTTCCTCAAGCTACAGCCTGCCCGATGATCTGCGGGCGATAGGTCTTGACGACGGTCGCGTTTACCAAAAGCCCCTGAGCGACATGGCGCCGCTGGCGACTGCAGTCCGCTCCTTGTCGAGCCGGGAGAATCGTTCATGAATACTCCAGCCGTGCGTGTTTTGACCATCGACGATGAACCCATGGTGCGCGACATTTTCTCCGTCTATCTGGAAGACAGCGGTTTCGAGGTGATCCAGGCCAGCGATGGACCGACGGGCATTGACCTGATTCGCCGCGAACATCCTGATCTGGTGCTTTGCGATCTGCGCATGCCCGGCATGGACGGTCTGCAAGTATTAGCGACCGTGACTCGTGAATTTCCCGATCTGCCGATTTTGGTTGTGTCGGGGATGGGGGGGATGAACGACGCGATTCAGGCGCTTAAATTTGGCGCCTGGGATTATGTGACCAAACCGATTGAGGATATGGCGGTGCTGGAGCACGCCATCGCCCATGCTTTAGAACGCGCCCGACTGCGCCGGGAAAACCGCGCGCACCGTGAACATCTGGAGGCGGTGAATGATCAGTTGCGACAGACCGTGCGGCAATTGCACGAGGATGCCGAAGCAGCGCGGCGGATTCAATTTCAATTGCTGCCCGAGAATAATAAGCTCTATCGCAGCTATCGTTTCAGCCGGCATCTCCTGACCTCGCAGTATTTGAGCGGCGACTTTGTGGATTATTTCGCCATCGATGGCGATCATCTCGGTTTCTATATTGCCGATGTATCCGGTCATGGGGTGTCATCCGCTTTCGTGACGGTGATGCTCAAAAGCTATATGGGCCGCTATCGGGAGTTGCACCGACAAAACCGCGACAAGGGCATTCTCAACCCGGCGGAAACGCTGAGCCGGCTGAACCGGGAAATTTTTGGCTGCCATATGGACAAATATCTGACCATGTTTTATGGCGTGATCGAGTGGTCGACCAATCGACTGCGTTATAGTAGCGGCGGTCAGTTTCCGTTCCCGATCCTGTTCGATGGCGAACAGGCCAGTTATGTGGGTAAAAAGAGTCTGCCGATTGGTCTGTTCGATTTCGCCAACTATCAGACGGAGTCTCTTCAGTTGCCGCCACGGTTCGCCATGGTGTTCATTTCGGATGGCATTCTGGAAACCTTACCGCAACCAACCCTGCGCGACAAACAGGCGTTTCTGCTGGAGCTGGTCGGTCATACCGAATTGAAGATTGAAAATCTGATCCAGGAGTTAGGACTCAATCAAGTGGGCCTGCTGCCGGATGACGTGACTTTGCTGCTGATCGAAAGGATAGACTAAGATGGAATCCGGCGCAGCGTTCTATGTCAGGCAGGGCGACACTTATATCCTCAAACTGATGGGTGATGTCCGCTATACCATGGGTTGTGCGCTGGGGGATTTTCTGGACCGGCTGTTCGCTCAAACCGATTATAATGATATCTTGGTGGACTTGACCGAGACGCATTCTATTGATAGCACTAGCTTGGGCTTATTGGCTAAAATCGCCAATTTTAATCGTCGGCATTTCTCTCATAAAACGACGCTGCTATCAACTAACCCGGATATTAACCAGGTACTGGATAGCATGGGATTTTATGATGTTTTTAATATCCGCGATACGGGCGAGATGATTACTGAAGCTTTGCAACAACTGGCGATTCACGCCCCCTGCAAGGATGAATTGACCCGGATCGTGTACGAGGCGCACCAGACGTTGAGCGATCTCAATCCCCGCAATCAGGAGGCGTTCAAAGGGGTGTTGGACACGCTGCGGCCACGCGGCCACGATTGATCGATTAGCGGATCAACACCTGGTCGCCCGCTTTCACCTGCTCGAACAATTCCAGCAAGTCCCGGTTGCGCATACGGATACAGCCATGCGAGAGCGGTTGACCCATGGGTGCGCTATCCGGGCAGCCATGGATGTAGATGAACCGACGTAGCGTGTCGTGATCTCCGCCCTGATTGAGCCCCGGCTCCAGCCCCGTCAACCAGAGAATCCGGGTGAGAATCCAGTCCCGCTCCGGGTAGCGGGCCGCCAGTTCCGCATCATAAATTTCACCCGTGGGCCGGCGACCGACGAAGACCGTGTTGAGGGGCAATCCAGCCCCGATCTTGATGCGGATGCGATGCCAGCCACGCGGGGTACAGCCACTGCCGCATTGCTCGCCAGGGCCGTTACGGGCGGTGGATACCGGGTAGACCGCTACGGTCCGATTCCTTTCCAGCAAGTCCAGTCGCTGGTCAGCGATGCTGACGCGGATCAATCGCTCAGTCCTCTCAACCCCGTTCCTTCCGATCAGGCCAGGTCTGATAGGGATGCCGGGCCAGTTGCGAGTTGTAATAGCGAATGTCGTGCGAAACGTCTTCGCCCAGCCAGTCGGGCCGGGCAAACGGTTCATCGACCCGGCTCAGTTCCACTTCCGCCACGATCAACCCGGCGTTTTCGCCCGCAAACTCATCAATTTCCCAGAGATGTTGGCCAAACCGCAGGTAATGACGGGTCTTCTCCAGCAGTGGCTTTTCGCACAAGGCATCGAGGATTTCTTCGGCTTCCGCCAGCGGAATGGGGTATTCATACTCGCTGCGCTGAATGCCCAGCGTACCGCTCTTGATATTCAGGAAGCCCTGATTTTCAGCGACCCGCACCCGCACCGAACAACGGGCGTCGCTGGTCAGATAGCCTTGTCGCAGCCGCGCCGACCGCTCGACCTGCAAGCGCCAGCAATCATCGCGGAGGAGGAATTTATGTTCGATTTCCGTAGCCATGTCGGTAGTCCGGGTCGTGAGTAGTCTTCAGGCAGAAGCATAGCAGCAAGGTGCAGCGCTCAACACGCTCCGGGAAATCCATACTGCCGCCAGGCTTCATACACGACGACCGCGACGGCGTTCGATAGATTCAGACTGCGGCCGACGGTGAGCATCGGGATGCGCAAGCGGCGTTCTTCAGGAATAGCGTCCAGAACGTCCGCAGGCAAACCGCGTGTTTCCGGGCCGAACAGCAAGGCGTCGCCAGGTCGATAAGCGACCGTGTGATAAGCCTGTTGACTCCGGGTGGTGAAAGCGAACAAGCGCGGCGGGCGCAGTTCCGCCAGACAGTCGGTCAGATCGGCATAATCGCGGACCCGCGCCCATTCATGATAGTCCAGACCTGCCCGGCGCAAATGACGATCCGCCATCAGGAAACCGAGTGGCCGAATCAGATGCAGTCCGGCCCCGGTGTTGGCGCACAACCGGATGATATTGCCGGTATTGGGCGGAATTTCCGGCTCGAACAGGATGACTTCAAACATGGCGCTCCGAAGGCCCTCAACGATGATTTTCCTGTAAAACCGGCTGCACCTTGATTCCTTATTTCCAGAAATCCGGCAGGAACAGTACCAGCAGCGGGAACACCTCCAGCCGCCCAAGCAGCATCGACAGCGTTAACAGCCAGGTGGCGGTGTCGTTCAGTACGCTGAAACCGCCTGCTGTCTCACCTAGCCCGACGCCCATGTTGTTCAAGCCGGCTGCCGCCGAACCAAACGCAGTCACCAGATCAGCGCCGGTCGCCGTCAGCGCCAGCGCTAGCAAGCAATAGCTGGCGATATACAAATAGTAAAATCCCCACACCGCTTGCATGACCCGGTCGGGGATGGGGTGGTTGCCGAGCTTGACCGCGATTTGCGCGGTCGGGCGAATCAGTAACCGGACCTCGCGTACGCTCTGCTTATACAGCAGCAGGAAGCGGATAGCCTTGATGCCGCCACAGGTGGAGCCGACGCAACCGCCGAAGAAGCTGCCCAGCAGTAGCAGCAGAGGTACGAAGGTCGGCCAGTCCGCCGGGTAGCCTGCTGTGGTCAGACCATTACTGGTGACAATGGAAAAGCTTTGGAAAAAACCGTGACAGATCGACTCCCATAAGGGAAAGCGGCCGCTGAAATACAGATAGCCACAGGTGACCGCGACAATGCCTGCCATAACGGTTATGAAGAATCGGAACTCGGCGTCCCGCCAGATGAACTTGAGGCTGCGTCCGCGCCAGGCCAAAAAGTAGAGCGCGAAATTCACCGCCGCCGCCAGGGTAAAAAAACCGGCGGTCAATTCGATGGTCAGGCTCTGGAAAAAACCGATGCTGGCGTCGTGGGTGGAAAAGCCGCCGAGCGCCATCGTCGAAAAACTGTGGCAAATAGCGTCGAACAGGCTCATTCCCGCCGCCCAATACGACAGGGTGCAAGCCACGTTCAAGCCGACGTAGATGTACCAGAGGTTCTTAGCGGTCTCGGTGATGCGCGGTGTGAGCTTCTCATCCTTCATCGGCCCCGGCGTTTCCGCCTTGTAGAGTTGCATCCCGCCGACGCCTAACATCGGCAGCAAGGCCACCGCCAGCACGATGATGCCTACTCCGCCGAGGAAATTCAGTTGGGTCCGGTAGTAGACAATCGCCTTGGGCATGGCGTCGAGGCCCGACAACACGGTGCCGCCGGTCGTGGTCAGCCCGGAGACCGTCTCGAACACGGCGTCCACCAGCGGCATGTGCGGGTTGGTGGATAACATGAAGGGCAGCGCGCCAATCAGCGATAACAGAAACCAGAACGCCACTACCACCACGAAGCCGTCCCGGCTGCGCAAATCTACCTTGTACCGGCACACTGGCAGCCAGCACAGCAGGCCCAGCGCCAGCATGGCGCCCATCGCGTGCGCGAAGGGCAAAACCACCTCGTAACCGTCATACCACCAGGCCACCCCCATCGGTGGCAGCATGGTGACGCTAAAGAGCACCAGCAGCACACCAATCATGTACAGCGCGGTCTTCAGTGGCGACCGTTGTTCAACCACCAGCCATGTCTTGCCACCCGTCATTGTCTGCGCTCCCATCGCCTATTTCCAGAAATCCGGCAGGAACAGCAATAACAAGGGGAAAATCTCCAGTCGCCCAACCAGCATGGCCAGCGACATCAACCAGGTCGCGGTATCGTTCAGCGGACTGAATCCCATTGCCGTGTCGCCCAGCCCCACCCCCATATTGTTCAGGCAGGCCGCTGTCGTGCCGAACGCTGTCACCAGATCCACTCCCGTCGCCGCCAGCGCCAGTGAGAAAGCGCAGTAGCAAAAAATATATAGGTAATAAAATCCCCACACCGCCTGCATGACCCGGTCAGGAATGGGATGATCGCCCAGCTTCACCGCAATTTGGGCGGTCGGACGAACCAACAACCGGATTTCACGCACACTCTGCTTATACAAAAGCAGAAATCGGATCGCCTTGATGCCGCCGCAGGTCGAACCGACGCAGCCGCCGAAGAAGCTGCCCAGCAACAATAACAGAGGGACGAACGCCGGCCAGCTCTCGTGAGCCGGATAACCCGCTGTGACCAGACCGGTGCCGGTAATGATCGAAATTCCCTGAAAAGTCCCCAATTGGATGGAATCCCACCATGGCGTCCCATTCAGATAGAGATGCAGACAGGTTAGCGCAACAATGCCGATCACCACTTTCATGCAGAACCGGAATTCCGCATCCTGAAACACCGCGCCCAGGCTGCGGGCGCGCCACGCCAGAAAATACAGGGCGAAGTTGACCATGGCCACCAACATGAACAGCACCGTGATCCACTCGAAAAGTGGATTCTGAAAATGACCGATACTGGCGTCATGGGGCGCAAGACCGCCCAGCGCGATGGTGGTGAAGCTGTAGCAGATCGCATCGAATGGACTCATCCCCGCCAGCCAATACGCCAGGAAGCAGGTAAAGCTGAGCCCGACGTAGATCAACCACAGGTTCTTGGCAGTTTCAGTAATGCGCGGCGTGAGCTTTTCGTCCTTCATCGGGCCCGGCGTTGACGCCCGGTAGAGCTGCATTCCGCCGATGCCCAGCATGGGTAACAGGGCCACGGCCAACACGACAATGCCGATTCCGCCCAGGAAATGCAGTTGCGCCCGGTAATAGACGATCGCTCTGGGCAGGTGATCGAGGCCCGAGAGGACTGAGGCGCCGGTGGTGGTCAAACCGGAGACCGTCTCAAACACCGCATCCACAAAACGCATTTGCGGCTGGTCGGATAAGATAAATGGCAAAGCGCCCAGCAGCGATGACAGCACCCAGAACGCCACGACTAAAATGAAACCGTCGCGGTTGCGCAGATCGATTTTGAAGCGGCGCACCGGCAACCAGCACACCAGACCTAGACCTAGCGACGCCCCCAGCGCCTCGACAAAGGGCAGGACGACGGGATAACCATCGTAGCGCCACGCTACGGCAATCGGCGGTAACAAGGTGGCGCTGAACAGGATCAGCAACAAACCGACCATGTACAGCCAGGTTTTGAACGGCGCCCGCCGATACAACGACGACGCTTTCCCGCCGGTTTTCAGCGTGTGATCGCTCATAATAAGTCCTGTTCGCGCTCCACCACTGAGAAAACCTGCCAGTCGGCGCGGCGGATTGATTGTGTGATCGATGTATGGGTTATTATGATCGTACAGACTCACTCTGGGTCAATCCCTGATCCTTGTTGCTGAATTCGTGACCATCGACGGGCGTCCTGAACAACCCTGATGCGCCCCGCTAAGGAGGAACCTCATGAAACTCACCAGCCCTGTTTTACGCGACGGCCAACCGATCCCGGCTGAGTACGCCTTTGGCGTCGCCGATCCGGAACGACATGTTGTGCTGGGCGCTAACGCCAACCCACCGCTGACCTGGAGCGAACTGCCGCCGGAAACCCGTTCTCTGGCGCTGATCTGCCACGACCGGGATGTGCCGACCCGGGCGGATGACGTCAATCAGGAAGATCGGCAGGTGCCGGCGGATCTGCCGCGCACTGATTTCTATCACTGGATTCTGGTGGATCTACCGCTGGCGCCCGATCATATTCTGGCCGGCGAATTTTCTGAAGGCGTCACCCCAGGCGGCAAATCCGGGCCGGAAGGCCCGCGTGGAACGCGCCAGGGCGTCAATAACTACCGGGAGTGGTTCGCTAGCGACCCCGCCATGGCAGGCCGTTATTTCGGCTATGATGGGCCGTGTCCGCCCTGGAACGACAGCATCGTTCACCACTATATTTTTACCTTGTACGCGCTTGATGTCGAACGCTGTCCGGTCGCTGGCGATTTCACCGGTCCTGAAGTGCTGGCGGCGGTCGCGGGTCATGTGCTGGATCAGGCCAGCCTGACGGCTACCTACAGCCTGAACCCGGCTGTGCCGGCCTGAGTCTCCCCATTTCCGGTAACCCGCACTGTCCTGTTCGCCGAAGGGACAGCGCGCCGATCCCCCCGCTTTCCTGTTTATCCAGAGGTGACTATGAGTTCCGCCCAATCTTCCGGCGCTGAACAACGCAAACTCAAGCGTTGGTATCTCGTGATGTATCTGCGGGTCTACGATCAGGATACCCAGGAATTACTGGGCCATATCGTGGACATCAACAAGGACGGCGTCCGCCTGGTCAGCGACCAGCCCATTCCGCCAAACCGGACCTTCCGGCTATGGCTGGATGTGCCCAAGGAAAACACCGCACACCAGCGTATTTTTCTGGAGGCGGAAAGTCTGTGGTGCGGCCGGGACATCAATCCGGATTTCTACGATACCGGTTTCCGGATCCTGAATATCGGATCATCGGCGCTGTTGCAGTTGCAACTGTTGATCGAAGAATTTAAGTTCTGAAGATCAAACCACCCTAGCGCTGCGCGCCACCCCTCCTTGTCCAGGGAGGGGTTGGCTGAATCGCCCGCCGGTTCTTTACCTGGCGGGAAGGCAGAGCCGCTCGCTACTTGTCCAGCCGGATTCCGGCAGGCCGCGTCGTTTCTTCAAACACTTCCCGATAGCTGGCGTAAATGGCGCCGACCGTTACCGGTCCCAGAATCAGGAAGCCCAGTCCGAACGGAATCGCGGCAATCACCGCCAGTACGACATAGATCAGTCCGAAGACTAGGAACGGTAGGACATTGATCCAGCAAGCCATGATGCTGGCCTGCACGGCGGGCCAGGCGTTTTGCCGGCCCAGCATCACCAGTGGGACGCCATAGAACAGCGCCATGGTGATCAGGAAGCCAATGACGATCAAGATCAACGCAACGATCAGACCCACGCCCGCCAAGACACCGCCCATCGCTTCAGGGGGAACGACGACCCCGGTGCTATCCAACGTGGCTCCCATCACCACGCCGCCGCCCATGAACACCATGACCACCAGCGCCATCAGCACATAGCCGGCCAGACTGATCGCGCCAAGCACGACCAGCGGCCCCATCCGCTCTTGATCGCGAAACCCTTGGAACAAATGGCCGATTTCCAGCGTTTCGCCTCGCGCCTGCGCCGCCGCCCCGTACAGCATTCCGCCCGCCAGCACTGGCGATAACAGCATGTAGGCCAGTCCGCCAATGAAAGGAATAAACGACAACACCACGCTGATTGCAAAGTAAATCAGCAAAATCACCACCCACACACCTGGCGCTTTGGCGAACGATTGCCAGCCTTCGACGATCCAGCCCCAGCCGCGCCCGGCCTCCGCACGAATTGCAGTCATGAACGACTTCCTCCTGATTGACATAGACAGCAGTCAGGATAACGCAAAGCGATGATCCGGCAAGCCTGTCCGCAAAAAAGCCCGCCGACTGACGCCGACGGGCTTTCTGGCGCTTCAGCCTGAGTTACAGCGACTCAAAAATCCCCGCCGCGCCCATGCCAGTGCCAATACACATCGTCACCATGCCGTATTTCCCGCCACGCCGACGCAGGCCATGGGTCAGCGTCGCTACCCGAATCGCCCCGGTCGCGCCCAGCGGATGACCCAGGGCAATCGCGCCGCCCAGCGGGTTGATCTTGGCCGGGTCGAGATGCAACTCACGAATCACCGCCAGACTCTGCGCGGCGAACGCCTCGTTCAACTCGAACCAGTCAATCTCATGCTGCTGCAAACCGGCCAGCGCCAGCGCTTTCGGAATTGCAGCGACCGGACCAATGCCCATGATATGCGCCGGCACGCCCGCCACTGCGTAGCTGACAAAACGCGCCAGCGGCTTCAAATTCAACTGCTTGACCATCCGCTCGCTCATTAACAGCGCTGCCCCGGCCCCGTCGCTCATCTGCGAGCTGTTGCCCGCCGTTACGCTGCCCCGGGCGGCGAACGCCGGCTTTAGCTTGGCCAAACCGGCCAGATTACTGTCGGGACGCGGGCCTTCATCGTTTTCCACCACCCGCTCCCGGATGCGCACCTGCATGGCGCTCACGTCCGGCGACCGATCCAGCACCGTATAGGGCAGAATCTCTTGCCTAAACTCACTGCTGGCGATAGCGGCGACCGCCCGGCGATGGCTTTCCACGGCGAAGGCGTCCTGATCTTCGCGGGAAATTTTCCACTGTTCCGCCACCTTCTCCGCCGTCAGGCCCATGCCGTAGGCGATGCCGATGTTCTCATCCCGGGCGAACACCTCGGGATTGAGAGTGAGTTTGTTGCCGCCCATCGGAATCATGGTCATGGATTCCGTACCGGCGGCCAGCATCACATCGGCCTCGCCCAGCCGGATCCGGTCCGCCGCCAGCGCCACCGCCTGCACCCCGGAAGCGCAGAAGCGATTGATAGTCATCCCCGGCGCGCTGTCCGGCAGCCCGGCCAGCAACAAGCCGATGCGAGCTACGTTCATGCCTTGTTCGCCTTCCGGCATGGCGCAACCGACGATCACATCGCCGATCCGTTTCGGGTCCAGCCCCGGACATTGATTTATCGCGCCGCGCAGCACATGCGCCAGCAGATCATCCGGGCGGGCGTTGCGAAATGCGCCGCGCGCCTTGCCCACCGGCGTGCGCACCGCAGCCACGATATAAGCGTCCTGTACTTGCTTGCTCATTGAGGCTTCTCCTGTCGATCAGTTACGCAGCGGCTTGCCGGTTTTGAGCATCTGCTCAATCCGGGCCTGGGTGAGCGGGGTTTTCGCCAGTTCCACGAAGTTCCGGCGCTCCAGTCCGAGCAGCCACGCTTCATCGACCATAGCGTTGGGATCGACATCGCCGCCGCACAGCGCCTCGGCGATGCTCAGGCCCAGCCGATAGTCATGGGGCGAGATGAACCCGCCATCACGCATATTGACCAGCGCCATTTGACAAGCGGCGACGCCGGTGCGGCCCGCCACGCGAATCGGTCGCGGCTGTGGCGGACGGTAGCCGGTTTCCGCCATCGCCCGCGCCTGCGCCTTGGCGACGTACAACAGTTCATGGGGATTGAACACGATGACATCGGACGCCTTCAGATGCCCAAGCTGCTTGGCTTCTTCCGCGCTGCGCGAGACCTTGGCCATGGTTATGGCCTCGAAGTACGGGCGCAGGAAGGGTAATAGATCGCCGCCTTTTGCTTCGGTCATGGCGCGCAGGGCGAATTCCTTGCAGCCGCCGCCGGCGGGAATCAGGCCGACCCCGATTTCCACCAGACCGATATAGCTTTCCAGCGCCGCGACCACCCGGTCGCAATGCATTAAAAACTCGCAGCCGCCGCCTAGCGCCTGGCCCTGCGCCGCCGCCACCACGGGAATCGCCGAATAGCGCAGCGCCGCCGTGGTGCGCTGGAATTTGGCGACCATATTCTCAAAGGTCACAAAATCCCCGGCCATCAGCACCGGCATGGCCTGCGCCAGATTCGCGCCAACGCTGAAGGGCGCCTCGGGTTGCCACAACACCAGCCCGCTGAAGCGTTGCTCGGCGATTTTCAACGCTTCCAGAACCCCGTCCAGCACATCGTCGCCAATGACATGCATCTTGCTTTTGAAACTGAGAACGCCGAGATCATCGCCAGTCGTCCATAACCGCACCCCGGTATTTTCAAACACCGTCTCGCCGTAACGGGGCGGCGCTTCGCCCAGCACCCGTTCGGGATAAAGTTGGCGCTGATAAACCGGTAGCGTGGAGCGCGGTTTGTAGGCATCCTCCGCTGCGGAATAGGAGCCTTCGGGCCGGTGAACGCCATCCACCCATCGAACCCAGGCTGGCAGCGGCGTCTGCGTCATTGCTTTGCTGGCGGCGATGTCTTCCTCGATCCAGGCCGAGACCTGCTTCCAGCCCGCCGCCTGCCAAATTTCAAACGGTCCCATCCCCCAGCCGAAGCCCCAGCGAATGGCGAAATCGACATCGCGGGCGTTATCCGCAATGTCCGCCAGCAACGTCGCGGCATAGTGGAACACGTCCCGATGAATTGCCCACAAGAATTGCGCCTGTGGATGGTTGCTGGCGCGCAACGCTGCGAATTTTTCAGCGGGTTCTTTGATCTTCAGGAGCGCCTGCACCGCTTCATCAGGCTGGGCGTCCGCATCCCGATACGCGCCGGTCGCCGGGTCCAACACCTGTTTGCCTTTGTTGGCGTAGATGCCGACCTTGGTTTTCTGGCCCAGCGCGCCTTTCTCAATCAACGTGTTCAACCAGGCGGGCGGATTGAAATACTCCCGCCAGGGGTCATCCTGCAAGGCCAGCGCCGAACCCTTGAATACATGACCCATCGTGTCCAAACCCACGATGTCGGCGGTGCGATAAGTGGCGCTCTTGGGCCGGTCAATCGCCGGGCCGGTCAGCGCATCCACCAGGTCCAAACTCAGCCCGAACGCCTGGGTGTGATGAATCGTCGCCGCCATGGAAAAGACGCCAACGCGGTTGGCGACGAAATTCGGCGTATCCTTGGCGCGCACCACGCCCTTGCCCAGAGTGCTGACCAGGAAGGTTTCCAACTGGTCGAGAATGGTCGGATTTGTGGTTTGGCAGGGAATCAGTTCCACCAGCGCCATATAGCGCGGCGGGTTGAAAAAATGAATACCACAGAAACGCGAACGCAGATGTTCCGGCACGGACTCGGCCAACTGGCTCAGGCGCAGGCCGGAGGTATTGGTCGCCAGGATGGCCCGGTCATTAAGATAAGGCGTGATGCGCTTGTAGAGATCGATTTTCCAGTCCAGGCGCTCGGCGATGGCCTCAATCAGCAGGTCGCAGCTTCGCAGCGCCTCCAGATGTTGGTCATAGTTGGCTGGCTGGATCAAGGCGGCTCGTTCCTTAACGGCGAACGGCGCTGGATTCAGCTTGGCCATGCTGGCGATGGCCCTGGTGACGATCCCGTTGGGATCGCCATCTTGGGCCGGCAGGTCGAACAACACCACCGGCGTTTCAGCGTTGGCCAGATGGGCGGCGATCTGCGCCCCCATCACGCCCGCGCCCAGAACCGCCACCCGACGAATGGATACTGCATTATTCATGCGTGAATGTCCTCTCAGGCTATCGAAACGCCTCTCACCTCCAACTTCTTTACTCTACGGGGAAAGGCAGGGGAATAATGACGCCAAAAATAAAGCCGGGGCTATGCGCTGGCTTTTTCAATTTGGCTAATCGCCGGTTTTTTTAAGACAATACAAAGATAACATTTCTAGTAGAAATGACGGAGAGCGAAAGTCCTGCTATTACTTTGCATAATCCTGTCGCGTTAGACAGCCGACCTCATTTTTCATATTTTTTGTATAAAAATAATTACGCATAGCAAAATTGATGGTAGAGGCAAATGATGGTTTTTCGTACATTGCAAAGTCGCAACAGGCGCTCATGATGCTGCATTTTATTCGCGACCTGAAAATCCGCAGCAAACTGCTGGCCGTCGTATTGCCGTTGGTGTTATTGCCGGTTCTCAGCATGGGCGTCATTGTCGGCTACATGGCCAAGCAGCAAGCTTATCTGGGCATTACCCAGGCCACCCGGGCCGATCTTGAGCACATGGTCTACTTTACGCTCGATCTACTGAATGCCCACGATCAGCAGTTCAGGTTGTACCAGGAAGACAAGCGCCGGATGGTCTACAAAAATCTGGCCACTCTGGTCCAGTTCGCCCACAACCTGATCCTGGCGCAGCAGGAACAGGTGGCGAATGGTCAGCACACCCTGGCCGCCGCTCAGCAGGAAGCCCGCAATGCCTTTAAAAATGTTAGCGTCGGCGAAACCGGCTATCTCTACGCCATCACGTCAAAGGGCGATCTGGCCATCCATATCGCCCAGGAAGGCGCAAACATCCTGAACGCACAGGATGAACAAGGCCGTCCCTTTATTCGCGAGATGGTTGAAAAGGCGGTCGCCGCCCCGTCTGGCGAAATTCTTTATATTGTCTACCCTTGGCGCAATGCGCTGCTGGGAGAAACCCATCCCCGGAACAAGGTGGCGGCTTATTTATACTTCCCGCCCTGGGACTGGATCATCGCCGCCGGCGGCTACCTGGAAGAAACCTACGAGGACGTGGCGTTTGAAAAACAGGCGCTCCAGGAACTCAAGCGGAAAATTCTGGGCAAACCGGTTGGCGCCACCGGCTATATCTACGCCATGACCACCCGTGGCGAATTAACCATTCACCCCCTTCAGGAAGGGCAAAATATCTACGATGCGCAGGATCACAACGGCCATGGCTTCATTCGCGAAATGTGCGCCCGCAAAAGCGGTTGGATTCGCTATCCGTGGCGGAATCCGGGCGACGCCGCACCGCGCATGAAGATTGTGCGCTATGAGTATTTTGCGCCCTGGGACTGGATCGTCGCGGTGGGTTCCTACGAAGACGAGTTCTACGCAGCCGCCCACACGATTGAAAGGCGCATTTTATTCAGCATGGGTCTGCTCACGTTTGTCATGGGGCTGCTCGTCGTGATCCTGGTGTTTTTCGCCGCCAGGCGCCTGACCGATCCCATTCAACGCCTGATCGCCGGCGTGCGCGAAGTCAAACAGGGCCGGCTGGATACCCAATTGACTATCGCGACGAATGACGAATTGGGAGAACTGGCGGCGAATTTCAATCGGATGACGGAAACATTGCGCCGGAACAAGGAACTGGAAGCCCATCTCGCTCAGCAGAACAAGATGGCTTCGCTCGGCGTGTTGTCCTCCAAGGTCGCCCACGAGATCAATAACCCGCTGGGCGTCATCCTGGGCTATGCCGCGCACCTGGAAAACAAAATGGACTCTGGCGACGCTCATTTCAAATACATTCAGGAGATCAAGCGGGAAAGCAAGCGCTGCAAGAACATTGTGCAAAATCTACTGAGCTACGCCCGGATACCGAGGCCGATTCTGGCGGAAACCGATCTGAACGCACTGCTCAAGCAGATTGTCGATTTTGCGGCCCATCATACCGATATGGACGCGGTGCAGATGGCAACCGCTTTTGATGCGCGGTTGCCCAGGGTGTGGGTGGATGGCGATCAGATTCGTCAGGTCGCCATGAACCTGATGCTCAACGCCGGCGGCGCCATGCCGGAAGGCGGTCGTCTGGAGATCAGTACAGCCCTGGGCGAGGATCAATTCGTGAATATCGCCTTCCAGGATTCCGGCTCTGGGATTCAGCCGGAACATCTGGAGAGAATTTTTGAACCCTTCTTCACCACCAAGGCGCGGGGCACCGGTTTGGGTTTAGCGATCACGAAAACCATCATTGAGCAACATGGCGGGCGGATCGCGGTCGCCAGCGAAATCGGCCAGGGTGCGCGAGTGACGGTCAGCCTGCCGATCCGCCAGGAATCCGCCGAATGACCCGCCCGCAATCGCACATCCTGGTGGTCGATGATGATGAAGCGGTGTCCCGGATGATCGGGATGATTCTCGCTGATCAGGACTACGCCGTTTCGGTCTACACCCATTCGCCCACTGCGCTCGCCGCGTTTGCGCCGGGCCGGTATGATCTGGTGATTACCGATATCAGGATGCCGATCATCGGGGGGCTGGAAGTCTTGCAGCGGGTTAAGGCGCAGGAGGCGGCGATCCCGGTCATCATGATTACGGCGCACGCCACGGTCGATCTCTCGATTGAGGCGCTGCGCAAGGGCGCTTACGATCTGCTGACCAAGCCGTTTGAACCGGAAGAGCTGCTCTCGCGGGTGCGCAACGCACTGCGGCAAACGGCGTTAATCAAGGAAAATCGCGAACTCAAGGATGAACTGGCGGCCTGGCAGGGTTCTATCGTCGGCCATTCGCCTCAGTTGCTCAGCGTGCTGGAAACGGCGCGGAAAGTAGCCGCCCGCGACATCCCCGTGCTGATTAGCGGCGAGTCCGGCACCGGCAAGGAACTGGTGGCGCGGGCGATTTGCGACTATTCCCGGCGTAAGGACGCCCGGTTCGTGGCGATCAATTGTGGAGCAATTCCTGAAGCGCTGCTGGAGAGCGAACTGTTCGGCCATCGCAAGGGCGCGTTTACCGGAGCGGATCGCGATCACAAGGGACTGCTGGAGACGGCGGACGGCGGCACCCTGTTTCTCGACGAGGTGGGTACGCTGCCGCTGAGCGTACAGAAAATCCTGTTGCGGTTTCTTCAGGAGCAGGAGTTTTACCGGGTCGGCGATACTTCTCCCATTAAAGTTGATGTGCGGGTGCTGTCTGCGACCAATCTGGATTTGCCCGTCGCCGTGCAAAGCGGCGCATTCCGCGAGGATTTGTACTACCGCCTCAATGTCGTCCATTTGCGGCTCCCGTCCTTGCGCCAGCGCCGCTCTGATATTCCCTTGCTTATTGCCCACTTCATCAAGGAGCAAAACCAGCGCTTTGGCACCCAGGTCAAGGGGTTGACCCGCGAAGCGATGGAGGCGATGGCGCAATACGACTGGCCGGGCAATGTTCGCCAACTCAGCAACATCATTCAGGCCGCCATGGCGATTGACGGCAGCGACTACCTCAGCCTTGCCGTCCTGGCGCAACTGGTCGAATTTCCGCAAAAAACCGCTACGTTCACCGCAGAGGTCAGCGGACTCGATTACGCGGCGGCGCTGGCCTGTTTTGAAGCCGGGTATTTCGGTCAGTTGCTCCAGATCAGCAACGGGCATATCGAGGAAGTGGCCCACCGCGCTGGAATGAATGTCGCCACGGTTTACCGCAAGATCAAAAAATACGGTTTGCGTTGATGGCTTCCTGACGCTTTGGCCGGGCGGCAGGGACGCAAACGCGGATGGGCGCGGTTTATGGTTGAGCGCCATGGAAGGTTTTTGACATTTCTGCAAAACCACATTCGCAATGTTGCGATTGCCCGCCCAGGCAGGGCGCTGACGAGATTGCGCGTCCTGCGCCCTGGCATTGAGTCCTCCCGTTTGCAGCACTGCAAATCCGCCCCTTGCTGAGTTGACCGGTTGTATTCGGTTAATGCTCTGATCAATAAAGTTATTTTTAATCATCGCGCTGCTGGTATGGGGTTTGCCTTATCAATAGCAGGCTAATTACCCGGATGAGTGCGAATATGAACTGCCTGCGAGTTTGCCCGTTCTACGGGCAGGGCATGGACCCCTGTGACGTCGGGTCTGGCTATATCTCGCCCTATCATGTGGAAGTCATTGTCCAGCATTGCACCTCACGCTATGAGAATTGCCCCCGATACGAGGAAGTGAGTGAGCATTATCGCCGCTGCAAAGACGGAGAGGAATTCGCCCCATCCCTGGTTGTGAGTCATCACACAACCGCTGCGCCCAGTGGCGGATCCGTGTTTCCGCTGCAATTTGATCGTGAGGTCATCACGATCCTGAATCACGAGATCCGCACGCCACTGACCAGTATTCGTTCGTTTACCGAGATTCTGCTCAGTTATCCCACGGGTGACCATGAGGTTCATCAACGTTTTCTTGAGATCATTCAGGAAGAGACGGTGCGCCTGACTCGGGCCGTGGACAAGTTGTTTGGGAGCGCTGCAAGCATTCCCGCTCGATCTTGATCAGGCCGTCGGCAAACATCGCTTGGACCAATCGCCATTCCACAATTTTTAATGAACGCACCTGAAGGAAGTCAACCCATGGCTATATCGAATAGCAAGGGCTGGTCCGTTGTTTTGGCGGGGACCGGCATCAATCTGGCGCTCGGCGTCTTGTATGCCTGGAGCATTTTCAAGGGCGAGATCAGCGAATCGATCAAGCAGGGCGGGCCAGACGCCTTCCAATGGGACCTGGCCTCGATCAATGATCCCTATGCGGTGTGCTGTCTGGTGTTCGCCTTCTCCATGATCCTGGCGGGCAAGTGTCAGGATCGGGTGGGGCCGCGTCTGACGGCGATGATCGGTGGTTTGCTGGTCGGCGCGGGGTTCATCCTGTTGTCCCAGACCAATGACTACTGGCTGTGGGTGCTGGGCTTCGGAGTGTTGGCTGGGATGGGCATCGGGTTTGGCTATTCTTCGGCTACCCCGCCGGCCCTGAAATGGTTTCCGCCCGCCAAGACCGGGCTGATCGCCGGCATCGTGGTTTCAGGATTTGGCCTGGCGTCCGTCTATATCGCGCCCTTGGCGACGTATCTGCTCAAGACCAATGGCATGTCATGGGCCATGATGATTCTCGGCGTGGCGTTCGTCATTATCGTCAGTCTATTTTCTCTCCTGTTGGCCAATCCCCCTGCGGGCTATACGCCCAGCAGCCCCGCCAATGCGCCGGGGTCGGCGCAAGGGGCGGTTCTCGCCAAAACAAAAGATCATACGACCGCGCAGATGCTGAAGACGGGTTCCTTCTACATCATGTGGGGCGTTTATTTTATCGGCGCCGGCGCGGGCTTGATGGTGATCGGTAGTGTCGCGGGCATGGCCAAGCAAAGTATGGGCGAATTAGCGTTTCTGGCGGTCGTTATTCTGGCGGTGGGCAATGCGGCAGGCCGAATTATTGCCGGCTCGCTGTCCGACCGCATTGGCCGCACCCTGACGCTGTCGCTGATGTTAGGATTTCAGGCCATTCTGATGTTCATGGCGATCCCGGTCATCGGCGCCGAGCATCCCAGCGCGGCTCTGCTGGTGCTGATTGCGACCATGATTGGCTTTAATTATGGCGCCAATCTGTCGCTGTTCCCGGCCATCACCAAGGATTTCTGGGGCATCAAGAACTTTGGGGCCAACTATGGGGTGCTGTTCACTGCTTGGGGCGTCGGCGGTTTTGTTTTGGGGCGCGCTTCGGAGATGATGAAAGCGACAACCGGTGATTTCACCCTGTCGTTCGGCGTAGCGGGCATCCTGTTGACAGTGGCGGCCCTGGCGCTGGTGCTGAAGGATCTGTTCAACCAGATGGTGCAGGCCGAAGTGGCTAAAGAACTGGCGCAGCGAGCGGAAGCCGCGAAAGTTCCAGTCCAACCCGCCCTGGGGCCTGGACTGGAACAGGCGGCCTGATGTGGCGAACCTCGCTTGTTGGCGGGCGAGGGGGCGAGGAATATCGCCGGCGATATCAGTCATGGGTATCGCCGGTTTTTTTAAGGCTTGAAACTTATAACCCGTTTGCAGGCCCAGCAGATTCCCGTTACTTTCATAACCAACGCTGAATCGCCACTGCATCGAAAGGCCAGTCCAGCTCCTCGCCGGTTTCCCGCCGGCGCACGACCGGGATACGAACGCCATACCGTTCCAGCAAATCCTCGCTATCAGCGATCTCCACGGATTCGACCCGTGCGCCGGCGCGTTGCAACAACGCCTCGGCCTGTTCGCATAGATGGCAACCGCTGGTGGTGTACAGTAATAAAGTCTGCCGCAATTTCTGACTCTTGTGCAGAGCTGTCGTATGCTGGCTTGCCCGAAAACGACTATCATTCATCGCTTATTCTCCCAACGCTAACTTCTGATCCCGGAATTGCCCATGGCCCAACTGCTGCACGAACTTATTCTTGAACAGGCGGAGCGCTGTCCTGATGCAGCGGCCATCGTTCATCGGCAAACGATGCTGAATTACGCGCAACTGGCTGGCCTGATTCAGACGACCGCCGGTGGACTGCTGGCGCTGGGCCTGAATCGGGCAGAGCGCGTCGCGGTTTATCTGCCCAAACGGATGGAAACGGTGGCGGCGCTGTTTGGAACTGCGCTGGGCGGCGGGGTTTTCGTACCCGTTAACCCGTTGCTGAAGCCTGAGCAGGTCGCCTATATCCTGCGTGATTGCAATGTCCGTATCCTGATCACCGCCCGCGACCGGGCGGAATCGCTGGAGCCGCTACTGGCCGATTGCCCCGATTTGCACAGCATCGTTTTGGTTGATGATACCGCGCCTCCTGAGCCTCACTGGCGCCATCAGGAAGTTTTGGGTTGGTCCAGCCTGCTGACGGCGGGTCACGGGCGACCACCCGCACGGGCCATCGATATCGACATGGCGGCGATTCTTTACACCTCGGGCAGCACCGGCAAGCCCAAGGGCGTGGTGCTTTCCCATCGCAACATGCTGGCCGGAGCGTATAGCGTCGCCGAATACCTGGGCAACCGGCCTGATGACCGCTTGCTGGCCGTACTGCCCTTCAGCTTCGATTACGGCCTCAGCCAACTCACCACCGCCTTTGTCGCTGGGGCGCGGGCGGTATTGATGGACTATCTGCTGCCCCGCGATGTGGTCGCTACCGTCGCCCGCGAGGGGATTACCGGTCTGGCGGCGGTGCCGCCGATGTGGGTGCAGTTGGCGCTGCTGGAATGGCCGGCGGCGGCGGTGAACAGCCTGCGCTACATCACCAATTCCGGCGGGGCAATGCCGCGCGCGACTCTAGCGGCGTTGCGTTGCGCACTGCCGAAAACCACTCCGTTCCTGATGTACGGGTTAACCGAAGCGTTTCGCTCGACCTATCTGCCGCCCGCCGAGATTGACCGCCGACCAGACTCGATTGGCAAGGCCATTCCCAACGCGGAAATTCTGGTGGTGCGCGAAGACGGAACGCCCTGCGCGCCCGGCGAGCCGGGGGAGCTGGTGCATCGCGGCGCGTTGGTCGGCTTGGGTTATTGGAACGATCTGGCCAAGACCGCCGAACGCTACCGCCCGGCTCCCGGTCAGAATCCCGGTCTGCCCCTCACCGAGTTGGCGGTCTGGTCCGGCGACACGGTGCGCAGCGATGAAGAGGGTTTCCTGTACTTCATTGGCCGCAAGGATGACATGATTAAAACCTCCGGCTACCGGGTCAGCCCCACGGAAATCGAAGAGGTGCTCTACAGCAGCGGTCAGGCGGCGGAAGCGGCGGCGCTGGGCGTCCCGCATCCGGCCCTGGGTCAGGCGGTCGTCGCCGTGATCAAGCCATTGCACGGCGATTTCAATCCCGGCGAATTGATTACTTATTGCAAGCAGCATTTGCCCAATTTCATGGTCCCGCTGCAAGTCATCACTCGCACTGCTGACCTGCCGCGTAACCCCAACGGCAAAATCGACCGTAAGAGCCTGGTCGAAGAATTGCGCGATCTGTTCCTGGAGAGCGCCCCGTGAGCGCCGCTCGTCCTAGCCACTGGCCCATGAGCCAATTCCCGGTCATCGACGATCAGCTACAAGTCGGCGGCATTCCCCTGATTCAACTGGCGGCGCGGGTCGGGCAGACGCCGTTCTACGCCTATGATCGCCGCCTGCTGGATGAGCGGGTCGCGTTCCTGCGCCGCGTATTGCCGCCTGCGATTGAACTGCACTACGCGGTCAAGGCCAATCCCATGCCGGCCGTCGTGCAACGCTTGGCCAGACAGGTGAACGGTCTGGATGTAGCTTCGCTGGGGGAATTAAGGGTCGCGCTGGACGCTGGCATGGACCCGGCGGAAATCAGCTTCGCCGGTCCCGGCAAGCGCTCGCCGGAACTGGCCGCCGCCATCGCGGCGGGTATTACCATCAACCTGGAGTCCGGCGGCGAACTGGAAAACGTCGCCCGCCTCGGTCGTGAACAGGGCCGGCGGCCGCAGGTCGCCGTGCGGGTCAATCCGGATTTTGAACTGAAAGCGTCCGGAATGAAAATGGGCGGTGGCCCCAAACCGTTTGGGGTGGACGCCGAGCAGGTTCCCGCCTTGCTGCGCCGGATCGGCGAGCTGGAGGTGGATTTCCGGGGTTTTCACATCTTCACCGGTTCGCAAAACCTGCGTCCTGAATCGCTAATCGACGCTCATGACCGCACGTTTGAACTGGCGCTGCGCCTGGCGGCGGATGCGCCCGCGCCAGTGCGATTGCTGAACATCGGCGGCGGTTTTGGCATCCCTTATTTCCCCGGCGATGCGCCGCTAGACCTGGCTCCGGTCGCTGACAACCTGCAACGCTGGCTGCCGGTGATGAAAGAGCGGTTGCCGGCGGCGCATATCGTGCTGGAACTGGGCCGCTACCTGGTTGGCGAGGCCGGTATTTATGTGGCCGAAGTGGTGGATCGCAAGGTTTCGCGCGGCCACACGTTTCTGGTGACGAATGGCGGTTTGCATCACCATCTGGCCGCCTCGGGCAATTTCGGCCAGGTCGTGCGCAAAAACTATCCTGTGGTGGTCGGCAATCGGGTGACGGGAACCGAACGGGAAATTGTGTCGGTGGTGGGGCCGTTGTGTACTCCGCTCGATTTGCTCGCTGACCGGATGGAATTGGCGAAAGCGGAGGTCGGCGATTTGATTGTGGTCTTTCAGTCCGGCGCTTATGGCCTGACCGCCAGCCCGGCGCGGTTTCTCGGCCATCCGGATTGTGTGGAGGTTTTGGTATGAGTGGTGATCGAGAATTTCCGCCCCGCGCTCCGGCCGCATATTGCCGCCAGAACCAATCGGCCCACTGGGCGAACCTGGAAAGGGCAAAGTGATGCCAAACGCGCGTAACTGGCTGGACAGAAATGCGTTGACCGGGGCGCTGCAAATCGCGCAGCTTGTACCGGAGGCTTACGCCGCCTGGCGTCCCTTGCTAGCCGATGGATTGCAGTTCTTTCTGGAGCGGTTGCCGCCGGCGCGGCTGGCGCACATCTTCGCCGAACAACTGAATCTGCCTCAGGCCGCCACGCCCGCCCGTCGGCTGGTTACTCTGCTCCGCCAATGCCCGACCTTGCACAAGCTGGGACAGGTAGTGGCGCGTGATCGGCGGCTGGCGCCTGAACTGCGTGAGAACCTGCAAGGGCTGGAATCCCTCGAACCCACAACTCCGGTAGAGGCGATCAACGCGGTCATCCAGCGGGAATGGAGCCAGGTCGCTGGCCTGGAGGTGGGATCGGCAGCGCTGGCGGAAGCCAGCGTCGCGGTGGTTATCCCGATGGTCTGGCGCGACTCTGATTCATCCGCGCCCCGGCAGGGCGTGTTCAAGGTGTTGCGGCCCGGTATCGAGGAGCGGATGCACGAGGAACTGGAAATCTGGTCCTTGCTGGGCGCCTTTCTGGAAGAGCGTTGCGTTGACCGGGGTCTGCCGGTGCTCGATTACCGCAACACGCTCGACCGCGTGCGCCGGTTGCTGGCGCACGAGATCCAGCTTGACCACGAACAGGCCCATCTGACGCGAGCCGCTGCGTTTTACGCCAATTCCCCGGATGTTCTGATTCCGCAACTGCTGCCGTTTTGCACGGCCCGGATGACGGCGATGGAACGGGTCGATGGCTGCAAGGTGACTGATTCCGGCTCCTCTCCCGGCGAGCGCCAGCGGCTGGCGCGGATTCTGATTGAGGCGTTGATCGCCCGACCGTTCTGGAGCGGTTCCACCGCTCCCGCCGTCTTCCATGCTGATCCCCATGCGGGCAACTTGTTCGTGACCCGCGACGGCCGCCTGGCGATTCTGGACTGGGCGCTGATCACTTCTCTCAGCAAGGCGCAGCGCATCGCCGTGATTCAGACGGTGACGAGCGCGCTGACGCTGAATGACGCTGGCGTGGCGCGAGCCATTGCGAGCTTGGGATGCTCATCGGATGAGACGGCGTTGCGCGCTGCCGTCGCCGAGGGTTTGCGTCAGGTGCGGCAGGGGACTTTTCCGGGCCTTGATTGGCTGATGGCGTTGCTGGACCGGCTGGGAACTACCGGGGTGATGCAATTTCCCGAAGAACTAACCTTGTTTCGCAAAACGTTGCTGACCCTGTCGGGAGTAATCAGCGATGTTTCCGGGCGATCCTCCATCGACGAGGTGCTGATTATGACCGGGCTGACGCAGTACTGTCGGGAGTGGCCGGCCCGTGCGTTCGCGCCTTTTGCTTCACGCGCTTTCGGCAGCCATCTCTCCAACGCTGACGGGTTTGGCCTGTGGGCCGGTCTGCCCGTGACGGTGGCCCGCTATTGGGTCGAAAGGTGGCGAGACGCGCTGGATGCCAGGGCGTTGATGTTCCCCGCCCCCGGAACGGAATCCCTCTGACGCGCCTGGAAGAACCCCGGAGGCATCCGGGTGGCTCGACCCGAATCAGAACCGTCGCACCGGACGGGCGATGATCCCATCCGTCCATTCCAGAATAGCGCGCACCCGAGGGGTCAGCAAGGTCCAGGCCTCGGCGCGATTGACCCAGCGGAATTCGCTATGCTCCGGGCGGCCCAGTTCCGGGTTGGGCGGCAATCGGACTTCGGTGCTGGGCGATTCGGCGATGTAGTAACGGGCCACCTTGCGGCCCTGATTATAGGGATGAGTTTCGCGGTAGGCGTCGCCCCAGCGAAAGCGCAATCCGGTTAGGGTCGTCTCTTCCTCGACTTCACGGACCGCCGCCGCCAGCGGTGATTCACCCGCTTCTACTCCGCCCTTGGGAAAATCCCAATAATTGTAGGCGCGCAGCAGCAGATAGTCGTAGTGATCGCAGACCCAGTGAACAACGACGACTCCGGAGGACAGGATACGGGTGCTGGCCGGCTTGGTGGGCGTAATGCGGCTCACCCGACGGCCCCGTTCATCATCCGGCATCAACGGGATTCGCATGGTAGGGTTTACTCAGTTCATGCACGGCGTCGACCAGCGCCCGGACGCGATCCGGTTCGACGCTGGGCTGGACGCCATGCCCCAGGTTGAAAATATGGCCAGCGCCGGAACCGAAATCGGCCAGCGTCTGGGCGGCCAATTCGCCAATGCGTTCAGGCGCTGCGTACAGTGCAGCGGGGTCGAGATTGCCCTGTAACGCGACCCGGTCGCCGACTCGCCGGCGCGCCTCGCTCAGATCCATCGTCCAGTCCACGCCCACGGCGTCGCAGCCTGTCGCAGCGATGTCTTCCAGCCAGGCGCCGCCGCCCTTGGTGAACAGGATTACCGGGATGGACTGACCCTCAACCTGACGGTTCACGCTCGCCACGATCCGCGCCAGATAGGCCAGGGAAAATTCCCGGTAGGCGCGTGGCGTGAGAATGCCGCCCCAGGTGTCGAAAACCATGAGAACCTGTGCGCCCGCCGCACTCTGGGCGTTCAGGTAGGCAATCACCGACTCGGTCACGACCTCCAACAGTTGATGCAGCATCGCCGGTTGGTCATACAGCAGGCCCTTGATCCGGGCGTAGTCCTTGCTGGAGCCGCCCTCGACCATGTAAGTCGCCAGCGTCCATGGACTGCCGGCGAAGCCAATCAGTGGAATCCGGCCGTTCAGTTCCTGGCGGATGAGCCGCACGGCGTCCATGACATAGCGCAATTCCGTTTCCGGGTCGGGAATGGGCAGCCGTTCGATATCGGCGACGGAACGCACCGGACGGGCGAATTGCGGACCCTCGCCGTCGCTGAACGACAGGCCCAGGCCCATGGCGTCAGGGACGGTCAGAATGTCTGAAAACAGGATGGCGGCGTCCAGCGGGAAGCGGGCCAGCGGTTGCAGCGTCACTTCGCAGGCCAGTTCCGGGGTTTGGCAGAGGCGCATGAAGCTGCCGGCGCGAGTGCGGGTAGCACGGTATTCCGGCAGATAGCGACCTGCCTGGCGCATCAGCCAGACCGGCGTGACATCGACCGGTTGTCGGCGCAGGGCGCGCAGCAAACGATCATTATGGAGTGTAGCGATCATGAGTACTTGAATGGGTTTATTAAGCATATCGACAGCAATTGCGCGTAAGTGTGCCAAGGTTCCGAAACGGCGTCCATGTAATAGAGCAACGGCGTGGGCGGCGGTTTTGACATCGGCCCGTTTACATAAGAAAATCAGAACACTAAATCTTGCTCCTTTCAGGAGGCGTTTATGACTGACCGGCTTCGACATTCCGATCATGGACCATTTCGCGCAGATCAACTGCGCGATGGCGACCGCTACGAACTCTCCAACGGCCACCCGATTTACCGCGCGCCGGCGGGTTGGCAACATGCATCGGGCAGCGTCAAGGGTGGGCTGGTGCTCGACAGCGACCCGGATGTACAGTGGACCGGCGCCGATGTGGGCGTCAGCCTGGAATCGGGGACTTTGCGAGCGCCCGATGTGGTGGTGCGGGCGACGCCGCCCAGTGGCGATAGTACCTGGTTGACCGAAGCGCCGCCGTTAGCTGTTGAATATGCCGGTCCCGGTCAGGACGAGCGCGATCTGAAGGATAAGATTGCTGAACTGCTGGCGGCGGGTACGCGCCAGATTTGGGTGGTGCGACTGGTAGGGCCGCAGCGGGTGGAGGCGCATCGCCCGGATGGGCCGATGAAGATTTATACCGCCAGCGATGTGTTGGAAGCGCCGGGGGTATTGCGTAATCCGGTGCCGGTGCGGGCGCTGTTTGACCGGGATGCAGCGCACGACGTGGTATTGCGTAACTTGTTGCAACGCCGGGGTTATGACAATTTGGATGATGTGCGCGAAGAAGGGCGCGAGGAGGGACGCGAGGAGGGCGTCATTGACGCCATCCTGACCTTATTGCGCGGACGGGGTCTCGCGGTGGACGCTGCTATCGAGGATCGCTTGCGGGCCTGCCATGATCGTGAAACCTTGCAAGCCTGGTTGCTGAACGCGGCCCGCGTGGAGCAGGCGGGATTGATCTTTGATATTTGACTCACTGACGGCTTATTCCCGGATGGCATTAAGCTCCCTCCCCCTCGCAGGGGAGGGGCGACAGCTCACGCCTCCAAATAATCCAGAATTCCTTCCGCCGCTTCCCGACCTTCAAATACAGCGGTCACCACTAGATCAGAACCGCGCACCATATCGCCGCCGGCGAAGACCTTGGAATTGCGGGTCTGAAATTTGAACTGGCCCTTGATCGAGGTCTGCACCCGGCCCCGCAAATCCACCGCAATCCCGAATTCATTGAACCAGGGCGCAGGATTGGGCTGAAAGCCAAAGGCAATAATCACCCGATCCGCCGGCAAAATCTCCTCGGAGCCGGGAAGGATTTCCGGCGCGCGCCGGCCCCGCGCATCCGGCGCGCCAAGCTGAGTGGCGCAGACCCTGACCCCTTCCACTCGCCCGTTGCCGACAATTTCCAGCGGTTGGCGATTCCACAGGAAGCGGACGCCCTCTTCCTTAGCGTTGGCGACTTCGCGCCGGGAGCCCGGCATGTTGGCTTCGTCGCGGCGGTAAGCGCAGGTGACGCGGGCCGCGCCCTGGCGAATCGCCGTGCGATTGCAGTCCATCGCGGTGTCGCCGCCGCCCAGCACGACGACCCGCTGGCCCTGCATGTCGATGAACGCGCCGGGTTCCTTCTCCAGACCCAGCCGTCGATTGATATTGGCGATCAGGTAGGGCAGGGCTTCGTGAACGCCGGGTAAATCTTCGCCGGGAAAGCCGCCTTTCATTGAGGTGTAGGTTCCCATCCCGAGAAACACTGCATCGTATTCATCGAGCAGGCGCTGAAACGGCAGGTCGCGGCCAATCTCGGTGTTTAGTACGAACTCAACGCCCATCCCTTCCATAATCTCACGGCGGGTCTGGACGATCTCTTTTTCCAGCTTGAACGGCGGGATGCCGAAAGTCAGCAAACCGCCAATTTGCGGATAGCGGTCGAACACTACCGGCTTGACCCCGTTGCGGGCCAGGATATCGGCGCAACCGAGTCCCGCCGGCCCCGCGCCGACAATGGCGACCCGTTTACCGGTCGGCGTCACGTGGGACAAATCGGGACGCCAGCCGGCTTTCAGCGCTTCATCGGTGATGTATTTTTCAATCGCGCCGATGGTGACTGCGCCGAAGCCGTCATTCAACGTGCAATCGCCCTCGCATAGCCGATCCTGCGGGCAGACCCGTCCGCACACTTCCGGCAGCGAGTTGGTGCGGTGGGACATTTCCGCCGCTTCAAACAGATTGCCTTCGGCGATCAGTTGCAGCCAGTTAGGGATGTAGTTATGCACCGGGCATTTCCACTCACAGTAGGGATTGCCGCAGTGCAGGCAACGACCCGCCTGGACAGCTGCGGAATCCGCGTTGAACTGCCCGTAAATTTCCTTGAATTCGAGAATGCGCTCGCGGGCCGGCTTCTTGTCCGGGTCCTGGCGTGGATTTTCAATGAACAGCAACGGTTTGGCTTGGGACATGGAAAAACTCGGCATTGGGCTGAATGGGGAGAGGGCGTCTTTTATGGGTCTATTGGATCAATTTTCCACTCCAGGCTAAATTATTCCTTGATTTGATTGGGAGAAAAATTGCTGTAACTCATGTAAAGCGATTTTCGTTAAAAATAGCTAAATTTAAAAAAGCGGTTCTTGCGGACCGGGGAGATCGACAATGTGACGACGGTTCATAGCTTTTCTAATAGTTATCCCCACATAGTTTATGCTGGAGACATTTGAGAACCCGCATACTGAGTATCTGGGAGTCTAAAGAACGATTGAACTCTTTCTTTAAATCCCGGTAATTTTAGCAGTGCATCATAGAGTCGATGTTCAAAATCAACCGGGCCTTTAATCGGTTGTTTTTCTAATTGGCGATGTTTGATTTCATTCCAAACCTGTTCATCGGGGTTGATCTCAGGGGAATG
>Ga0209573_1001170_pt1 | contig 42877 bp, 40 predicted proteins | sample TNRBio252014_DNA_FD_185870 | JGI IMG/M metagenome (GOLD analysis project Ga0209573, IMG submission 185870) | Wastewater treatment Type I Accumulibacter community from EBPR Bioreactor in Madison, WI, USA - TNR Reactor_6/25/2014_ DNA (SPAdes)... | ecosystem: Engineered > Bioreactor > EBPR >...
CCGACCTGCGCGACGTCGATGCCTATGGCGGCGTCTTCGGCGGGGCCAGTTTCTCGGGGGCCAATCTGTCGAACTCATCCTGGGTCGGCACCTTCCTCGAAGGCGCGAATTTCTCGGGCGCGAACCTTACCGGGGCCAATTTCTCCGGGGCTCAGATGCGCGGCGCGCGCGGCCTGAGCCAGCGACAGCTCAACGAGGCCTGCGGCGACGACCAGACCGAGCTGCCGGGCTCGCTGCATATTCCGTCCTGCTAGATCGGGGACGTTACCGCGATTTAAGTGGCGGGCCCGACAGGATTAGGGGACACCGAACCCATGATCCGCCTACCCTCTTCGATCCTGCGCCTGGCACCGTCCGCAGCGGCGGCGGCCATGATCCTGTTCGGGGCCTCCGGGGCCCTGGCCGAAGTCCAGATCCAGATTCAAGACCGGGACGTCTCGCGCGTGATTTCGATCAGCGGTTCGTGCGGACGGTGTGAGCTGTCCGGGCGGCGGCTGACCGGCGCCAATTTCGTCGGGGCGAATTTCACCCAGGCCATGCTGGTCGGTTCGGACCTGCGTGGGGCCACCATCGTCGGTTCGAACTTTTCGGAATCCGACCTGTCGCGGGCCGACCTGCGGGGGGCCGAACTGGTCGGCAGCCTGTTTACCCGTGCGATCCTGGCGCGGGCGCGCATGGACGGCGTGGAGGCCCACGGCGCCAGCTTCGCCCTGGCAGATCTGTCGCACGCCAATCTGTCAGGTGCCGAGCTGACCAGCGCCCGGCTCAGCCAGGTGCGGGCGTCGCAAGCCAATTTCAACGGGGCCGAACTGATTGCGGCCGACCTGTCGGGGGGAGACTTCTCGGGCGCGTCCTTCGAGGACGCCGACCTGACAGGCGCGCGGCTGAGTGGCGGACGGTTCTCGCGCGCCGACTTCAGCGATGCCGATTTCAGCCACGCCAATCTGCGTGGAGCCGACCTGTCGCGGGCGCGCGGCCTGACCCAGAGCCAGATCAACGACGCCTGTTCGGATTCATCGACGCGCCTGCCCGACGGTCTGACGGCGCGCAGTTGCGGAGGCGGTCGCGGCGGCGCGCCCCGGCCCGTGGCCCCGCCCCGGCCCTATCTCTCGATCGTCCTGGCCGACCTGGACTAGGTCGCCCCTCACCCGATCCCCGTCAGACCTTGATCGGCAGGGCCGTGCGGATGTGGACGTCCTTGAGCTGACGTTCGGAGGCTTCGGTCGGAGCGTTCATCAACAGATCCTCGCCCTGCTGGTTCAGCGGGAAGGCGATGACCTCGCGGATGGCGGTCTCGCCGGCCAGCAGCATGACGATCCGGTCGATGCCCGGTGCCAGACCGCCGTGCGGCGGCGCCCCATAGCGGAAGGCGTTCAACATGCCGCCGAACTGATCCTCAACCACCGAGGCGTCGTAGCCGGCGATCTCAAAGGCCTTGAGCATGATCTCGGCCTTGTGGTTCCGGATCGCGCCCGAGCACAGCTCATAGCCGTTGCAGACGATGTCGTACTGATAGGCCCGGATGGTCAGCGGATCCTGGGTCTCCAACGCCTCCAGGCCGCCCTGCGGCATCGAGAACGGGTTGTGGCTGAAGTCGACCTTCTTCTCTTCCTCGGACCATTCGAACATCGGGAAGTCGACGATCCAGCAGAATTTGAACTGGTTTTCGTCAATCAGCTTCAGCTCGGTGCCGACGCGCGTGCGAGCCAGGCCCGCGAACTTGGCGAAGGCGGAAGGATTGCCGGCCGTGAAGAAGGCCGCGTCGCCCCGGCCCAGGCCCAGCGACGACATCAGGGCCTCGGTCGGCTCCTGACCCAGGTTCTTGGCGATCGGGCCGCCCCAGGCATTCTGGTCGTCCGACCAGAAGATGTAGCCAAGACCGGGCTGGCCCTCGCTCTGGGCCCAGGAGTTCATGCGGTCGCAAAAGGCGCGCGACCCCCCGGTCGGGGCCGGGATGGCCCAGACGGCGTTCTTGTCGTCGGCGGCCAGGATCTTGGCGAACAGGCCGAAGCCGCCGTCGCGGAAGTGGTCGGAAACGACCTGCATCCTGATCGGGTTGCGGGTGTCGGGTTTGTCGGTGCCGTACCAGGCCATCGACTGGGCGAAGGTCAGGCGCTCGAAACCCGTATGTTCGAACTGCTCGCCGACATCGTTGGTGAAGGTATGCTTGCCCGCGATCGACGACACCGGCCGGCCGTCGGCGAACTCTTCGAAGACGCCGTGCATGACCGGCTCAATCGCCGCAAAGACATCCTCTTGCGTGACGAAGCTCATCTCGACGTCGAGCTGGTAGAACTCCAGCGAGCGGTCGGCGCGCAGGTCCTCGTCGCGGAAACAGGGGGCGATCTGGAAATAGCGGTCAAAGCCCGACACCATGAGCAGCTGTTTGAATTGCTGCGGGGCCTGGGGCAGCGCATAGAATTTGCCCGCATGCAGGCGGCTCGGCACCAGGAAGTCGCGCGCGCCTTCGGGTGAGGAGGCCGTCAGGATCGGCGTCTGATATTCCAGAAAGCCCTGGTCGACCATGCGGCGGCGGATCGAGGAAATGACCTTGGAGCGCAGCACGATGTTCCGGTGCAGACGTTCGCGGCGCAGATCCAGGAAGCGGTTCTTGAGGCGGATGTCTTCTGGGTATTCCTGATCGCCAAACACCGGCATCGGCAGTTCGGCGGCCTCGGACAGGACCTCGACGGACCCGACCCGGATCTCGACCTCGCCCGTCGGCAGGTTGGCGTTGATGGTGCTGGCCTCACGCAGCACGACCGCGCCGTCGATGCGGATGACGCTCTCGGCACGCAGGCGTTCGACCACCGCGAAGCCCGGCGTTTCCGGATGCAGAACCAGCTGAGTCAGGCCGTAATGGTCGCGCAGATCCACGAACAGCAGACCGCCGTGGTCGCGCTTGCGATGAACCCAGCCGGACAGGCGGACCGTCGATCCGGCATCCGAAGACCGGAGATCACCGCAGGTATGGGTACGATAGGCGTGCATGGCTGACATTTCGGCTGGTTTCAGGGCCGCGCTCGGCCCGAATTCGGGAGGCGGCTAAAGGGCCTGATCCCCCCGCAAAGTCAAGGCTCGACAGCCGGGGCGGCGGCAGGGGCGGCGAACACGCCGAGCGGATCGTCGCGATCAACGGCCGGGCTGTAGAAGGTCAGCTCCGCAAAGTTCGGTTTGGAGCGCAAGCGCGCTTCGACCACGCCGGCTCGATGGTTCAGACCATAGAGCCGGTCCAGCTTGTCCAGTGCCTCGTTTCGCCAGGTCGCCTGATCCAGCTTCTGATCGAGGTACTGGGTGAAAGTCAGGGGTCGATTGCTGCCAGGCCGCGTGCTGAGCGGATGCATGGGGGATCTCCGGTTTTGCAAAGGGTGTCGGGTGTGGGGTGTGGGGTGTTGGGGGGAAGGGTGTGGGGCGCACGCCGGTTCCCTTCCCCCCTTGTGGGAGAAGGGGGGGCGTGGGAATCGTCCAAGGCCAGATGACAAACTCTGGAAGCAGGCACGCCTCTGCGGCCTCGCGGGTTTCATCGCGAAGGTGGGGAGGGCAGCGGAGCGCCGGACTTCGGGTCCGGGGACCGTGGTTTTAGTCTTTTCGTTTCGACCTGAAGGGACACTCCGCCGCAGGTGTTTTCCCGGAGCCCCTGCTCGGCGCCTCTATTGGAGACTACGCAGCTGTTCTGGCCCCGGACGGGCAGCTCCGTCCCAACGAGACGGGGCGCTGGACCCGACAGGTACTCCTCCCCGCCGCTCGATCCCGCTCATCCGCATCCCCTTGCCGACAAGGTCGCTGGCCTCGCGCCCTCCCCCGGCATGGGGACGAGGGGAAGTATGGGAGTTAGGCGAGGGCCGGGGGACATCTTGCGATCAGACAACGGGAAGCGACTGATCGGGATCGTGTCTCTCTGACGAGATGCGAGCATTGAACACGCTCCCTTCCCCCGATCTTGTCATCCCGGCCGCAGCCCGCAGGGCGAAGAGCCGGGACAAGGGCGGGTAATGCACGACGGGCGCAGCGGGCGGCGCGCCTGTCTCGGCCCTTCGCCGCCAAGGCCGCTGGACCGGATGACAAGGGATCGCTTCTTAAAGCGGAATATTATCGTGCTTTTTCCACGGGTTCTCGGCCTGTTTGTTCTTGAGCGTCCGTAGCGCCCTAATCAGCCGCCGCCTTGTCCCATGCGGCATGATGACGTCGTCGATGTAGCCGAGTTTGGCGGCGACGAAGGGGTTGGCGAAGCGGTCCTTGTATTCGGCTTCGCGGGCGGCGAGGGCTTCCGGGTCGCCGGCTTCCTTCCTGAAGATGATCTCGACGGCACCCTTGGCACCCATGACGGCGATTTCGGCGGACGGCCAGGCGTAGTTGACGTCGCCGCGCAGGTGTTTGGAGCTCATGACGTCATAGGCGCCGCCATAGGCCTTGCGGGTGATGACAGTCAGTTTGGGCACCGTCGCCTCGGCATAGGCGAACAACAGCTTGGCCCCGTTCTTGATCAGGCCGCCGTACTCCTGCTTGGTGCCCGGCATGAAGCCCGGCACATCGACGAAGGTGACGATGGGAATGTCGAAGGCGTCGCAGAAGCGCACGAAGCGGGCGGCCTTTTTCGAGGAGTCAATGTCGAGCACGCCGGCCAGGGCCAGGGGCTGATTGGCGACCAGGCCGACCGGTTGGCCATCCAGCCGGCCAAAGCCGACGACGATGTTCTTGGCATAGTCCGGGGCGATCTCGAAGAAGTCGGCCTCATCGACCGTCTTGAGGATCAACTCCTTGATGTCATAGGGCTTGTTCGGATTGGCCGGGACCAGGCTGTCGAGGCTGGGCTCGTCGCGGTCGGGCTCGTCGAACGGCTCACGCACCGGCGGCTTTTCGCGGTTCGACAGGGGGAGGAAGCCGATCAGGCGGCGCACCTCGGCCAGACATTCCAGATCGTTGTCGAAGGCCCCGTCGGCGACGCCGGACTTTTTGGCATGGACGCTGGCCCCGCCCAGTTCCTCGTGGGTGACGACCTCATTGGTGACCGTTTTCACGACGTCGGGGCCGGTGACGTACATGTAGCTCGTGTCCTTCACCATGAAGATGAAGTCGGTCAGGGCCGGGGAATAGACGTCGCCGCCGGCGCACGGGCCCATGATGACGCTGATCTGGGGGATGACGCCGCTGGCCAGGGTGTTCTGCAAGAAGATGTCGGCATAGCCGGCCAGGCTCTCGACACCCTCCTGGATGCGCGCGCCGCCGGCGTCGAACAGGCCGATGATGGGCGCGCCATTGGTCAGGGCCATCTTCTGGATCTTGACGATCTTGGCGGCATGGGCCCCCGACAGAGAGCCGCCGAAGACGGTGAAATCCTTGGAAAACACATAGACCAGCCGGCCGTCGATATAGCCCCGTCCCGTCACCACGCCGTCGCCGGGGATGCGCTGGTTCTCCATGCCGAATTCGTAGGAGCGATGCTCCACGAACATATCGGTTTCCTCGAACGAGCCTTCATCGAGCAGCACGGTGATGCGCTCACGCGCCGTCAGCTTGCCCTTGGCGTGCTGGGAGGCGATGCGCTTTTCGCCGCCGCCCAGCTTGGCGGCCTGACGCCGGCGCTCAAGCTCTTCGAGGATGTTCTGCATGGATGACGCTTCCTTGACCTTGCGGCTGGCTTAGGACGCGGCGGGGATGGGGGCAAGGCATCGCCTTCTCCCGCAAGGGGAAAAGGCCTCCTAACCTGCAAACCCCTGCCCCATCGGTTCCGGTGCGGTCAGGGCCGCCAGACGCTGAAGCTCGGCGACGTGGGCGGCGAAGGTCTTGCGACCGGCGGGGGTCAGGGCGATCCACGTGCGCTGGCGACCGTTCTCGGCCTGTTTGGTCAGCTTGACGTAGCCGGCCTCTTCCAGCTGTTTCAGGTGTTTGGACAGGACCGAGTCCGAGACCTTGATGGCATCACGGATCATGGCGAACTCGGCATCGTCAACGCTGGACAGGATGGCGCAGATCTGGAGCCGGCCCGGCGCATGAATGACGGCGTCAAAGACGGGGGCGTGGCTCATCGCGCCGTGTCCTTCAGCTCCTGCCGATAGACAGCCATCCAGAGACGCCCGCCGATGATCCCGGCCAGGCCCGCCAGGCCGCCGGCGACCAGGGCCACCCAGACCGGGCCATCCCCGAAGCGCGGCCAGAACGACAGGCCCATCAGCGCCATCACCACGACCATGAGGCCGACGGTGACCCAGCGCGCGCGCGGCGGTGAGAACCCATTGACCCACCAGCCGGTGTGTTTGCGCCACCAGTTGACCATCAACGCCAATGCGGCCAGCGAAACCAGAAGCGTGATTGTGCTCCAGGGGGTCTGAAGCCCCGCGCCGCCGACCATCAGAGCCAGCATGCCGCCGTAGGCGAGATCATAGGCAAAGGGATAGTTCAGCTCCTGACCCAGGCTGGCGCGGGCGGCGGCGATCTCGGCCAGGGCCTCCTGGGGGCTGGGTTCGTTCGTCATGGCGACCTCACTTTCCATGTTGGAAAGTTATGCGTCACTTTCCGTTCTGGCAAGTGATTATTTTCCAGATTGGAAAATCAACGCAGTGCGGCGAACCACCGCTCCAGCAGCTCGGCCTCGGCGCGGCGGTGGGCGGTGCGCTCGGCGGCTTCGGCATCGACGCCCCACTGGGATTCCTGATGGGCTTCTTCCAGACGCGACAGGTCATAGGCGGCGTCGCCGGTAAGGGCCCCGCGCTGGACCGCCAGGGCGAGCACCGCCGAGCCGAACAGGCCGACCGCCGTGGCCAGGCCGGTGAGGCTGAAATCATCCAGTTCGAGCGCGAGATCACGGACGCGGCTGAGGCTTTCCGGCGGCTGGGCGACATGGGCGATGCCGCAGGCCGGGATCAGGCGCACCCCCAGATCGCGCTCGGCCCAGCCGAGCCACGGCCCCCATTCGACCTGCTGGCGTGCGACCAGGGCTTCGGGGCCGTCGGCGAAATAGCAAAGGCCGTCCGAGCCGGCGTAGCGGGAAATCTCCTCGGCGGTTTCGGCACGCGCCAGCGGGATGCGGTCGATGGCGGTGGCCGCCAGACGGGTCGCCGGCATGGAGGCGGGATCCAGGTGCTCGCCCTGGGCTTCCCATTCGTCGGCGACCAGCCGGGCGGTGGCCTCGGTCGGCAGGATCAGGGCGGCCCCGGCAGGGGTCTTGGGGGCACGGCCATCCAGCCGGACAGCCCAACCGCCCTCGCCCGCCTCGACCGTGACGGTTTTCCAGAACCGCTTGATGCGGTCTTCGGCCTCACGGAAGCCCTTGCGGGCGGCGACATGCGGATCAAGCGGCGGGAGGGTCATGGTACGCAGATATAGGGCCAGGCAAGGTGCGACGGAACCGCCGAGGCGATACGTTAAACCTTCGGGACAAGGGAGCGCGGCAAGTGGCAAGGACAACTGCTGACCGACGGCCGATCATTGCCTTGACGCGCCTGGGTATGGGCGCGCGCCCAGACGACCTGGCGAGGGTGAGCGATGCCGGGGGCTGGCTGAGAGGTCAGATCCGACTCGGGGGAGCCGCCAACCCCCAGGTCGCCCTGCCCCCGACGGACGATCAGATCGCGCGGCTCTACGCCTACCGGGATCAGGTTGCCCAGGCCCGCCGCGCCGACGCCGATTCGGGCCGAGATCCGGTCAGGGAAGCGCGACGCATTCTGATTGACGCAACCGCCGCCGCCTTCCTGGCGCGAATGCGGCTGGCCTGTCTGACCGAGGCGGGATTTGCCGAGCGCTGGGCCCTGTTCTGGACCAACTGGTTTTCGGTGTCGGCGACCAAGTTTCAGGCGGCCCTGGTCATCCCCCAGTACGAGGCCGAGGCGATCCGACCGCGCGTGTTCGGACGCTTTTCAGATCTGCTGGTTGCCGCCGAGGCCCACCCGGCCATGCTGCTCTACCTGGATCAGGCACAGTCCGTCGGCCCCAACAGCTCGGTCGGGCAGCGTCGTGAGGCAGGCCTGAACGAAAACCTCGCACGCGAAATCCTCGAGCTGCATACGGTCGGTGCGGATGCCGGCTATACCCAGGCGGATGTCACGGAGTTCGCCCGTGCCCTGACCGGCTGGTCGATCAGCGCCCCGCCGGATGCGCCACCGGCGCTGCGGCGTCAGGCCCAGGCAGGATCGAATGGCTTCGTCTTCCGAGCCCTGGTCCATGAGCCGGGCAGTCGAACCGTGATGGGCCACAGCTATCGCCAGGACGGCCACGACCAGGCGTTGGCAATCCTGAACGACCTGGCGGCGCATCCCGCGACGGCCCGCCGGGCGGCACACCGGATCGCCGCCCATTTCATCGCCGATGAGCCTCCGACAACCGCCGTCGCCGCCCTGGAGGCGGCCTGGATCGACAGCGGCGGGGATCTGGCGGTCGTTGCAACGACCCTTATCGGCCTGCCGGAAGTCTGGACCGCCCCCCAGGCCAAGCTGAAATCGCCCTATGAACTGATTGTCTCCGGCTATCGGGCCATTGGCCTGGCCCCAACCCGGATCGAACATGTCCAGCCGATCCTGAGGCAGTTGGGCCAGCCTCCCTACTCTCCCGCCTCGCCCGAAGGCTGGCCCGACGAGGCGGCGGCCTGGGGCTCACCGGACGCCGTCGTAACCCGCATGGGCTGGGCCCAGGCCTTTGCCGAGGCGGTGCCAGTCCCGCTGGCTCCGACAGACCTGGCTGAGGCGGTCCTGGGAGGGCTCCTGTCCGAGCGGACCCGCGCCGCCGTTTCACGGGCCGAAAGCCGATCCGAGGCCGTCGCCCTACTTCTGATGTCGCCGGAGTTTCAACGCCGATGATCACATTGAACCGTAGAGATTGGCTGGCTGGGGCCATGGGGGTCTCCGTGGCCTTTGCGGGCCGCTCGGCCCTGGCCCAGGACGCTGACCGCAACAAGCTGGTGGTCATCATTGCGCGCGGGGCCATGGATGGTTTGTCGGTCACCGTGCCGAGCGGCGATCCCAACTATGAAGCCCTGCGGGGCGGATTGGTCGTGCGCGGGGCGCTGCCGCTGGACGGTGACTTCGGGCTTCACCCCGCCATGCCGCGGCTGCACGCCCTGCATGAAGCCGGCGAGGCCCGCTTCGCCCCGGCGGTGGCCATTCCAGCGCGTCTGCGGTCGCATTTCGATGCTCAGGACATACTGGAGAACGGAGGGGCTGCCCTGCGTCAGGAGCGCGACGGCTGGCTCAATCGCGCCCTGGCCATCACCGGCACGCGCGGCCTGGCCGTCGGGGCGCAGACGCCTCTGATCCTGCGCGGCGACGTCCAGACGGCCTCATGGGCGCCCGGCGGCGCGCCCGACGATGATGGACGGCTGGCAGCCTTGCTGATGGACCTCTACGCCGACGACCCGCTGCTGGGCCCGGCGCTGACGACTGGGCTCCAGACCGAGGCCATGGCCCAAACCGCTCTGGACGGTCAAAGGCTGGGCCCACGCAATGTCGCAACCCTGGGGCGCGGAGTTGCCGGACTGATGGCCGGGCCGGAAGGCGCAGACATCGTGGCCCTGACGCTCGACGGCTACGACACCCATGCTCGTCAGGGAGCCGATGAAGGCCAGCTGGCCAACCGGCTGTCCATCCAGGATCAGGTCATCGACGGACTCCGCCTCGGCCTCGGCGAACAATGGGGCCGGACGGCTGTGGTCGTGGCAACGGAGTTCGGGCGAACGGTGCGGGCGAACGGGACGGCGGGGACCGATCATGGCACGGCCTCCTGCCTGATCCTCGCCGGCGGGGCGGTTCGGCCCGGCGGGCTGCTCGGGGACTGGCCGACCTTGGCCGACAATCGCCTTTATGAAGGCCGCGACCTGACCCCCACACTCGATGTGCGGTCGGTGTTCAAGGGACTGCTGCGCGATCATCTGGGCCTGGACCAGACCGATATCGAACGGACCGTCTTCCCGAACAGCGGTGAGGCTGCTGCCGTCTCCGGCCTGGTCTAGGACATTCTCAGCGTCGGCTATCGGCGTCGCCCCAGCGCGGCAAAAGGATCGACCTCGGCCTCGTCTTCAGAAAAGCCGAAGCGGTCGAAACCCGCCTTCATCTCACGGCTGAGCGGGGCCTCGACGACCAGCTTGCCGCCGGTCGGGTGATCCAGCTCGATGCGGCGGTGATGCAGTTGCAGCATCAGGCCCTCGGACAGATCGGCGCTGAAGGCCTCGCCGTATTTGGGATCGCCGATGATCGGATGGCCGAGCGCGCGCATGTGGGCGCGCAGCTGGTGGGTGCGGCCAGTCTGGGGGCGCAGCGCCATCCAGGCGACGCGGTGGCCGGCCCTGGAGATGGTCGCATAGTCGGTCACCGCCGGATCGGCGTTCGGATCCTTGGGATCGGCAGGACGAATCATCTCGCGATCACCGACGCCGGTCTTGATCAGCGGCAGATCGAGCGTCCCCTGCCCCGGCTTGGGCGCGCCATGAACGATGGCCCAATAGGTCTTTTTGGCGCGTCGACGCGCAAAGGCCCCCGCCAGCTTGGCTGCGGCACCGGGCGACCGACCCAGCAACAGGACGCCGGAGGTATCGCGGTCCAGCCGGTGGACCAGACGCGGCCGCTCCAGCCCCTCGCCCCAGGCGCTGAGCAGGCGGTCGATGTGTTTGGTGGTCTTGGTGCCGCCCTGGACGGCGAGGCCGGCAGGCTTGTTCAGGGCGATGACGTCGGCGTCTTCATACAGGACCAGGCCCTTGACGAAGCGGACGTCCTGATCGGACAGCGGCGGCGGGCCGTCGGGGCGTTCGCCGGGCTCTGGCAGGGGCGGCACGCGCACCTGGGACCCGGCCGACAGGCGGCTGTCGCCCTTGACCCGCGCCCCGTCGACCCGGATCTGGCCCGAGCGCGCCAGCTTATTGACCTGGATGTTCGAGACATGCGGCCAGCGCCGCTTGAACCAGCGGTCGAGCCGCGTGCCGTCCTCGCCGGGGTCGACCGTCAGCACCTTGACCTCGCGGCTCATGCGAAGGCCCTGCGCGCGAGGGTCAGGCCAGCGAACAGGGCCACGACGGACAAGACGACCGACAGGCCGACATAGGTTGCGGCCACCGCCCACTGGCGGCGTTCGAGCATCTGGATCGTCTCAAGAGAAAAGGCCGAAAAGGTGGTGAACCCGCCGAGCACGCCCACGGCGGCGAACAGGCGGATCGCCTCCTGTTGCGCCCCGCCCTTCTGCGCCAGCCAGCCGGCCAGGGCCCCCATCAACAGGCCTCCGGCGACATTGGCCACAAAGGTCGCCCACGGCCAGGTCGCGGCCGGCACGAGCCGCAAGGCAGCCAGGCCCAGCCCATAACGGGCCGAAGCACCGATCGCACCGCCGAGCGCCACGAGAAGAAGTCGGGTCATGGGCGCGGCTTACACCGTCGAGCGGGCAAAGCGAATGGCCTCACGCCACGCAGCGCATCTCGCCAGTCCAGGCAAAGCCGCGCAGGCGCGCCACCTGCCGCGCCAGCAGACCGACCGGTCCCCGGCCGAGGCGCGCGTCGAACGGGTCAATCTGGGCGCCCACAAGGCAGGACCGCATAAAGGTCTCTTCGACGATCAGGGCCGTATCGGCGTCGCCGTCCGGCTCGCCGGAGACGCCGTCGATGGCCGTCGATCCCGGCTGGCGATGGAGCAGCCAACCCGGTGCCACGCGATTGCGCGCCGCGAACTCAGCCTGGCGTTCGCTCGTCGCCTCCAGGTTTGCCAAGAGCGAGTCATGGCTGGCGATGGCGTCGGCTCGGCTCGCTCCTCCGGACATGCGCTCCCGGATGAAGGTTTCTCGCTCATCGATCATGTGGGCGCGCAGCGCCGGATCGAGGCTGCCATGCAGCATGATGATCGCCCCCGGCTCGACGACGATCCGCCCCGCCAGCGGTAGGAAATAGTTGGCGCATGACGAATTGCATTCGTCGACGACGCGCATGACCAGACCCCGCCCTTCGAAATGGGCGGCGATGTCCAGGGCGGCACCGACATGACCGCCGGGACTATCGAGATGAACCTCGCGCGTGGACGCCTGGAATGAGCGTTCGACGCAGGCCGCCATCTCGGCATCGATCCCGCCCGTCAACACGAAGATTTCGGGCGTCTGCTGGGCGCAAAGCGGCGCGCGCCCGCGTTCGCCGTAGGCCACACCCCCAAGGGTGGTGCAGGCCGAAAGCCCGGCCAGCAAGCCCAGGATGGTCGCCAGCCCCGGCATCCGCCGCATCGAGCCGCTCCGTGAATCGCCCGTCCTGTTAAAGACGGCAGGATCAGGTTTACGAAACGGGCGGGGCCGGGCAAGCGCAATCGACGTTCAGACCCAACCCGACCGCCCCGTTCGACATCGAACGGCTGGCGAGCGCTCAATGGCCCCTCGCCTCCAGGGAAAGGGCGCGAATGGGCGATGCGCCCATGACCGAGCTCAGGCGGGTCGTGACGCAAACCTGCGCGACAGGCGCAGTCCGTCGCGGATGTTGCGGCCCAGCAGGAAGATGTTGGACGCCCCGGCCAGAAGCTCCAGCGCCTGAACCGCGTAGAAGAGGGTGTCGAATTCTCCGGCCTGTGCCTTGAAGGACAGGAACAGGGCCGACGGAATGAGGATCAACAGACCCGTCGCCGCCACGATCGGCATCCGCCCACGCTTGGCGGCAATGACCGGACCCCGCATCCGGGCCGCCAATCGCACCCCCGTCGCCCCGGCCAGTGCCAGCGCCGGAACCAGGAGCAGAAACCCCCACGGAATGGTCGTCTTCACGGCCGTGACGGCGGCGTGGCCGCCGAACGTCTCCACCAGAACCGTGGAAATCCAGAAGGTGGCCACGAGGGAAAAGGCCAGGATGCCGGCGATGGCGTGGACGGCTTTTGTCATCTCTATTCTCCGCTATATATAGCTTCCTATATATTTGCATAGCATCCTATGTCAATGCTAGCTGGGCCCATGATCTTCTCGAAGGCGGGCTCCGCCGGCTACCTGATCAACCACCTCGCCCGCCGGTTCGCGCGCGGCCTGACCGCGCGGATCAAGCCCCTGGGCCTGTCCACCGGGGTGTTCCCCGCATTGCTAGAACTCTGGGAAAGTGACGGCCTCACCCAGAGCCAACTGGTTCAACGCCTGGATATTGAGCAGGCCACGATGGCCGGAACTCTGGCCCGGATGGAACGGGATGGACTGGTGGTGCGCCAACGCGACCCGGATGATGGGCGGGTTCAGCGGATCTGGCTGACGCCGCAGGCCCGAAGTCTGCAGCAGCCGGCAATCCAGGCCGCGCTGGACGAAAACACCGAGGCGCTGTCGGGCCTGACCCCGGCAGAGCGGCAGCAGTTCATCGCCCTGATGGTCAAGGTCCTGAAGACGAGCGGAGCCGCCCTCCCCTAGACTCCGCCCGGTCAAGACGGGGACGGAGCGACGGCGACCGTGACCATCCTTCTCGCCGGAATGACGGTTGGTTTACGCGCCAGCGGGGATTTTAAAGTCTTCGGCCACCCTTCGGTTAGAAAACGTCACTTGCCCGCGCGGTCGGTTGCGGGCGAAGCTGACACCCTTCGCTCGCGCCCGAGGCGAAGGTCATCGGCGCGCGCGATGCGGCTGGCCATACTGGCCGGCCATCTGTGTACGAGAAGGTTGGGGCCTCCATGTCGCACGACGATCAGCATCACGAGCCGGAGCCCGCAGCGGTGTCGTCGGCCACGGGCCTGGCCCCTGCCACGCCCCCGCCGCCCGGCGCGGCGGATCGGCCTGATCGGGTCGCACCGGAGCGGAGCGGCTCCCAGATGCCGGCCGAGGCGCGCGCGCCCGACGGGACGCTGCTCCCAATCCAGGACAGCGCTTATTTTTCCATGGACCCGGCAGCGAACGCACAGGTTTCTGCCCACATCGACGAGTACTTCAACCAGCCGCTAGACCTCTTTCCGTTTTGGGAAAGCGACGGCAAGCCGGACCGCTTCCATGTCCTGTTCGATCGCCAGATCCAGGAGCGTTTTCCGTCTGACGCGGGCATTCGCAGTCAAATCCACACCTATGGCCGCAGCGTCTTCCGACGTCTGATGACCCACTTCTCGATCAAGCGGATCCTGCAGGGGGCGACTCTGGCGAGTCTGGCGGCTCTGGTGTTGATGGGGCCGACCTGGTTTGCGGCCTTGACCGGTTCACAACCGCTGGGCCTGCTGTTGGCGGTGGTGGCCATGGCGGTGGGGTTCGGCCTGTGGTGGATCGTTCAGGCGATCCTGTTCACCCAGTACCGGTTTCGACTGGAAAACGACACCTATGAGCTGTCGCGCCGGATCGTCGAGCAGTCCCGCGAAATCCAGGCCCTGTTCACCCAGGGCCGGGCCATGGCCGACCAGGCCGAGACGCACTACCAGATGGACGGCAGGGGCTGGGGTCAGCGGTCGCTGTATCTGACGCGGCTGGTGATGTGGCTGGGCGCGCGCCTCGAATACCTTGAGAAATTCATCCAGATGGAGCTCTGGCGGATTCGCCGCGAGCGCTACTGGGTGCGCTGGCTCGGGCGGTTCGCGGTGCCGCTCGTCTATCTGATTTTCCTCGGTGTGCTGGCGCTCGAACAGCCCCCAAGTGGCGGCGAAACGGCCTTCCGCGGCCTGCAGGCCGTTGCCGCCCTTCTGGGCGGGGCGGTCAGCTGGTTCTCCTATTTCCGTTGGCAAACACCGATCGAGTTGATCCGGGACAAGCTGGGCGTCGACGGCTGGGTGCGGTATGCGTCCCTGGATGTCGACAATGCGGTGGCCGATCAGGTCCGGCGCGACAAGGAGCGGCTGGTCGAATACCGCGCCCTGACCCGCGGCGGCCGCTAGCCATCGCGACCGTCCGGCCGCCAGCACCTTGCCTGCGTGTCAGAACCGGTCGCGCCAAGGCCTGGCCTTCGCCCCAAAGCGGCCCCAGATTGGCGCTGTCTTGCCACGCCTCGGAACCAGCCCGGACCCTTCCATGAAACCGATCCACATCGCCCTCGCCGTCGCCTTCATTCTGTCGGCCTGTGGCAACGCCGACACCTCGCAGGCCCAGGATGGCCAGCTCGGCGAGCCGACGCGCCGCGCCCCGGAAACCCAGGGCGACCTCCAGGCCTCTTTCGCGCCGGTGGTCCAGGTCTCGGCCCCGGCCGTGGTCAATATTGCGGCCCAGACGGTGGTGCGCGAACGCGATCCCTTCTTCGAAATGTTCGGTCGCGGTCGCACCCGCGAGCGCGTCGGTCAGTCGGTCGGCTCTGGCGTCATCGTGCGCTCGGACGGCATCGTCGTGACCAACAACCACGTCATCGAAGGCGCGCGCCAGATCATGGTGACGCTAAACGACCGGCGCGAGTTTCCCGCCGAGATCATCCTGGCCGATCCACGCTCGGACCTGGCCGTCCTCAGGCTCGACACAGGCGGCGACCGGCTTCCGACCATGCCGATCGACGACGAGAGCCCCCTGCATGTCGGCGATCTGGTGCTGGCCATCGGCAATCCGTTCGGCATCGGCCAGACGGTGACCAGTGGCATCATCTCGGCCCTGGATCGCTCCGACGGCCAGGGCGCGACGGCCTATATCCAGACCGACGCCGCCATCAACCAGGGCAATTCTGGCGGGGCCCTCGTCGACATGGATGGCGACCTGATCGGGATCAACACCATGATCCTGTCGCCATCGGGCACCTCGGCGGGCGTCGGCTTCGCCGTACCCTCGGCCATGGTCCGGCGCGTGGTCGAAAGTGCGGCCGGGGGCGAAACGGCGGTCACGCGCGCCTGGCTCGGGGCCTCGGTGTCGCCGATGACGAGCAATGAGGCCAACCGGATCGGCATGGACCGGCCGCGCGGCGTCATCGTCAACAGCGTCTATCGCGGCAGCCCCGCCGCCACCGCCGGCGTGCGCGAAGGCGATGTCATCACAGCCGTCGGCGGCCAGGCTGTCGATGACGCGGCAGCCTTGAATTTCCGGATCGGTGTGGTGCGGCCAGGCGAACAGGTCGAGCTGACCGTCTTCCGCGACGGGACCGAGCGGACCGTGCGCGCCCGCGTCGAAGCCCCTCCGGGTGACGCCACGCCCCAGACTGTGACAATCGGCGGCCGCAACCCCTTCACCGGCGCAGCCGTCGCCGACCTGACGCCGGCCCTGGCTGACCAGATCGGGGTCGATCCGACGACAGGGGGCGTGATCCTGACAGGCGTGTCGGGCCGGTCCTATGCGGCGGCGGCCGGATTCCGGCCCGGCGACATCGTGCGAAGCCTGAACGGCCAGACGATCACCTCCTCGCACCAGCTCCAGCAGGTGATCGAGGGCACCGAGCGTGGCTGGGACATTGTGATCCTGAGGAATGGCCAGGAAGTGCGCGGGCGGTTCTAGCGCCTGCGTGTCGGGGATTGAGAACCCAACCTTGTCATCCCGGAATCGGCGCAGCCGATGTCCGGGACAAGCGCGCCGTACGCACGTAGGTCAGGGATGATCCGACCCTTGTCCCGGCTCTGCGCCACCAAGGCCGCTGGGCCGGGATGACAAGATTTGTCCAGGTTCGGAGCGGTCGGGCGGTGCCACCTTCTCTCGGGAGGCCACACGCACTAAGTCTGGCCTCACATGACCGACCTGTTTGAAGCCTCCGGAATCCACCCGCCCGATGCGCCGCTGGCGGATCGGTTGCGGCCGCGCGCGCTGGAGGATGTGGTCGGGCAGGATCATCTGCTGGGGGCCGGCGGGCCGATCCGGCGGATGGTCGAGGGCGGGCGGCTGGCCTCGATGATCCTGTGGGGACCACCGGGCACCGGCAAGACCACTATCGCGCGTCTGCTGGCCAAGGCGGCGGGCTATGAGTACCAGCAGATTTCGGCAGTGTTTTCGGGCGTGGCCGACCTGAAGAAGGCGTTCGAACAGGCACGGGTGCGCCGTGCGGCGGGGCAGTCGACGCTGTTGTTCGTCGACGAGATCCATCGCTTCAACCGCGCCCAGCAGGACGGCTTCCTGCCGTTCGTCGAAGAGGGTGTGGTCACCCTGGTCGGGGCCACGACCGAGAACCCCAGCTTCGAATTGAACGGGGCCCTGTTGTCGCGGTGTCAGGTGTTTGTGCTGCGGCGGCTGGATGAGGCGGCGCTCGATCAACTATTGATCCGGGCCGAGGCCGAGGCCGGTCGCACCCTGCCTCTGGAGCCCCAGGCGCGTGAGGCCCTGGTCGCCATGGCCGATGGCGACGGGCGTTATCTGCTGACCCTGGCCGAGGCGCTGTTCAACCTGACCGACGGGGCCGAGGTGCTGTCGGTGGCGGACCTGGGACAGGTGCTTCAGAAGCGCGCGCCAGCTTACGACAAGAGTCGAGAAGAACACTATAACCTCATATCTGCTCTACATAAATCTGTGCGCGGCTCAGACCCCGACGCGGCCCTCTACTGGCTGGCGCGGATGCTGGATGGAGGCGAGGATCCGCTGTTCCTGGCGCGCCGGATTGTGCGGATGGCGGTCGAGGACATCGGTGCCGCCGACCCCATGAGCCTGGTCATCGCCAATGCCGCCAAAGACACCTACGACTTCCTCGGCAGCCCCGAGGGCGAGCTGGCCCTGGCCCAGGCGGTGGTGCATCTGGCCGCCGCGCCCAAATCGGTGTCGGTTTACAAGGCCTATAAGGCGGCGCTGAAGGCGGCGCGCGAAACCGGTTCCCTGATGCCGCCCGAGAACATCCGAAACGCCCCGACAAAACTGATGAAGGCCCTCGGCTATGGCCGCGGCTATCAGTATGACCCGGACGCTGAGGGTGGCTTCTCAGGGGCCAACTACTGGCCCGACGGCATGGAGCGCCGCGTCTTCTATGAACCCACCGACCAGGGCCATGAGGCGCGGGTCAAGGAACGGCTGGAGCGCTGGGCCGACCTCCGCCGCGAACGGGCGCGTAGCGATGGGTGAGCGCGACCGCCTGATCGGCATCGCCGTGCTGACCCTTGTGTCGATGGCCATCGCCGGCGTCGCCCTGATCCTCGAACTCGAAGGCGGCGACGGCGGGCGCCTGGGGATGTTCGCCGGCGCGCCCCTTCTGGCCGCCGTGCTGCTGGCGGCCCTGGGCGGGCGGCGTCGATGAACCTGAACCAGGTCACGCTGGAATCCTCGAACATCGGCCGCTCGGTCGCCTTCTACCGGCGGCTGGGTCTGGAGCTGTTCGTCCTTTCGGATCACTACGCCCGGCTGCTGTGCCCCGGCGGCGCGACCTTCTCGGTCCATCTGGCCGAGACTCCGTCCTGCGGCGGCGCCCTGATCTATTTCGAATGCGAGGATCTGGACGCGCGCTGTGAGCGCCTGACCGCCGAGGGCGTGGTCTTCGACAGCCCCCCGACCGATCAGCGCTGGCTCTGGCGCGAAGCCCGCCTCAGCGACCCGGACGGCAACCGCCTGTGCCTGTACTGGGCCGGGGAGAACCGGGTCAATCCGCCGTGGCGGGTCGTCACCGAAAGCTGACGGCGCCCGAGAGCAGCCACGAATCGCGTGAAGGAATGACCATAAACGGGAGCGAGATGCAGCGGGAGCAGAGTGGGCGATGATTGTTTTGATGCGATTGGAGCGTCCAATCCTGATCATCCTGTTTATCGGCCTGTCGCTTTCAGGCTTCGGCCTACTGTACGCGGCGGCAACAACGCCGTGGCACTCCGACGCGGACGCCTATTTCGCCCGGCTCGGTGAAATCCGGCAATCCCTCGATCGTCCGGATCCCGATTTCACCACCGCCAGCCGCCAATTTCACGCCAATCAGGCGCACCATCGAACTCACAAATGGCTGTACGCCGACCTGGGCTATGCAGCGATCGCTTGGGGCGGCTTGATCGGTGCCTGGCTCATCGCGCGTGCAGCCCACATGCTAGGACAGACGCCAAGACTACGTATGGTCGTCATGATCGCGCTCGGGTCGATTTCGGCGGGCTTGATGATCTTCTGTTCCGCCATGCACCCAATGGGACGCTATCAGGTTCCAGAGTGGGGAGATTCGATTGGTATCCCAATGATGGCCATCGTGCCGACGATGCTGATGTTCGCCTTCATCGGCTTGATCGCCGCCATCCCTATTTGGGTAGGAGGAGGCGCCACCGTTCCGAATCAGCTGATCTGGCGGACGCCGCATTGGTGGTCGCTGCTGGCGACGCTTCTGTATCTGCCCATCATCCTTCTTGGAGGGCTGCTGATCTTCTACTTCTGGTCGCCGGGAGGATGGGCGAGCCTTATGACGGGGTTCGCGCTTGTCTGGATCGCCCTTGAAGGCCGCGCCGCGGCGCTAACTGCTCGCGAGCCCTAAGCTACCAGCTTCTCGGCCTGGGTCAGATCGACGCTGACCAGCTGCGACACCCCCCGTTCGGGCATGGTCACGCCGTAGAGGCGGTCCATGCGGCTCATGGTCACCGGGTTGTGGGTGATGACGATGAAGCGGGTGTCGGTGAGGCCGCGCATCTCGGCCAGCAGGCGGCAGAAACGGTCGACATTGGCGTCATCGAGCGGCGCATCGACCTCATCGAGCACACAGACCGGGGCCGGATTGGCCAGGAAGACGGCAAAGATCAGGGCCGTCGCCGTCAGGGCCTGTTCGCCACCCGACATCAGGCTCATGGTCGACAGGCGCTTGCCGGGCGGACAGGCGAAAATCTCCAGCCCGGCTTCGAGCGGATCGTCGCTTTCGACCAGCTTCAGCTCGGCCTGGCCACCGCCGAACAGGGCGGTGAACAGGGTCTGGAACTGGGCATTGATCGTATCGAACGCCCCCAGCAGGCGCTCGCGGCCTTCGGCGTTCAGCTCGTCGATGCCGTCCCTCAGTTTGGCGATGGCCCCGGTCAGGTCTGACCGCTCAAGCTTCATGCCCTGAAGGCGTTCGCCGGTCTCGGTGGCCTCTTCGTCGGCGCGCAGATTGACCGCGCCCAGGGCCTCGCGCTCGCGCTCCAGCCCGAACAGCAGGGCCTCGGCCCCGGCGGCGTCGCTGGGCAGGGCGATGGCGTCGTCCTTGAGCTTCTGGCCGAGGTCTTCAGGGGCCATCAGGGCGGCTTCGCGCACCTGCTGATCGGTGTCGTTCAGGCGCAGTTGCGCAGCCTCGGCGTGGGCCGACAGCCCTGCTCTCGCCTCTCGCGTCTCTCCGACGGTGCGTTCGGCGGCGCGGCTTTCGCGGTCGGCGGTCTCGGCCAGGCCCTCGACCTCGGCCAGGGCGTCGGCCGAGGCGGCGCGGCGCGCCTCGGCCTGGGCAAATTGATCCACCAGGGCCTCGCGGCGTTTGGCCAGATCGGCGGGGGCTTCCTCGGCGCGGGTCAGGTCGGTGCGGGCCTTGGCCTCGTCCTTGTCGAGCTGGGTCAGGCGTTGGTCGGCCGAGCCGGCACGGCCGGTCCAGCCCTGGACGTCGCGCTCCAGGCTTTCGAGGCGACGGGCGCGGCCATCGCGTTCGCGGGCCTCCGCATCGCGTTCGACGCGGGCGGCAGCGGCGGCGGCGCGGGCCTCATCGGCAGAGGTACGGGCGGCGTCGAGCTCGGTCTTGAGGTCGTCGAGCGCGCCCGATCCACCCTGGCTTTCGGGCGTGGCAGCCTCGGCATCCTGAGCGGCGGTCAGTTCGGCCGACAAGCGTTCCAGCTGTTCGTCCAGAGCCTGTGCGCGCGCCTCGCGCTGGGCCTGGGCGCGCGACAGGGCGTCGTGGGCGTTGCGGGCGCTGACGACGCCGCGCTCGGCCTCGGCGGGCTTCTGGCGGGCGTCGCGCAAGGCCTGGTCGGCGGTGCGAACGGCCTCGGCGGCGGCGCTCAGGGCAGCCTGGGCGGTCTCGACCTGGGGCTTGAGGCCCTCGATCTCGTCTTCCAGCTCGGCCAGCCGGTTGCGCTGTTCCATGCGGATGGCGGCGGGCTTGGGGGCCTCGGCGCGCGAGACAAAGCCGTCCCAGCGCCACAGGTCACCTTCGCGTGACACCAGCCGGGCCCCGACTGGCAGGGATTTGGCCAGACGATCACCATCAGCCTGGGCGACCAGACCGCACCAGTTCAGGCGCGCGGCCAAGGCGGCGGGGGCGTCGATGTGACCGGCCAGCGGCGTGACGCCCGCCGGCCATGCGGGCGCAGGGGCCTCGGCCCCGGCCCAGTGGGACGCCGCCGCCGGATCCAGCGCCGCATCCAGATCGTCGCCCAGCGCAGCGGCCAGGGCGGCCTCGAAGCCCTTGTCGGCCTGGGTCGATTCCAGGGCGGCGGCTTGCGCCTGGTGCGCCTTGGCCAACAGCTGAGCCAGGCCGCGCGCCTCGGCGGTCAGGCGATTGAGCTTGTCTTCTGACTGGCGGGCGGCTTGACGGGCCTCCTGCTCGGCGGCCTGGACATCGGCGCGGGCAGCCTCGGCGGCCTCGACCTCGGCCCGGACGGCCTGCAGGGCCGTAACCGCCGCGTCCAGGGCCGCGCGGGCCTGGGTGATTTCGGGCGTTTCCAGCGGGCCGACGGCCTCGCGTTCGGCGCGGGCGTTGGTGACGGCGGCTTCGGCGCGGGTCAGGCGGTCGGTGACGTCGCGGCGGCGCTGAGCCTCGGCATTCAGGCGGGCCTCGATGGAGGCTACGGCTCCGGCCAGACGCTCGACCTCTGTGTCGGCCTCGGCGCGGCGGGCTTCGGCGGTTTCGACCGCCGACTGGAGCTCGGGCCCGCGTTGAGGCGCGGCCTCAGCCTCGGCCTTCAACCCGTCCAGTTCTTCAGACAGACGCGCGACCTGGGCGGCGGCGTCGTCGCGCATCTCGGTTTCGCGCTCGCGGTCGCCGACGATGCGGCGGATGTCGTCCTTCAGACGCTCGACCGTCTCGCGGGCGGCCTGTTCGAGCATGTCCAGACGATCGCGCTCGACCGTCATCCGGTGCATCAGGGCAGCGGCGACGGCGTCTTCCTCGCGGGCAGGTTTCAGCTTTTCGGCGGCGGCCAGAGCCGAGGTCTGGGCGCGGGCGGCGGTGCGGGCGGCGTCCTCGACGGCGCGGTCGGCCTCGGCCAGGGCCTCATTGGCAGCTTGAAGCGCGGCGCGGGCGTCGGTCCAGCGGGCGTACAGCAGCGCCGATTGCAGGGCGCGGATCTCGGCGGCGACCTTCTTGTATTTCTCGGCCTGGCGCGCCTCGCGTTTCAGGCGGTTCAGCTGGGTTTCCAGCTCGCCGGCGATGTCGTCCAGCCGCGACAGATTGGTTTCGGCGGCGCGCAGACGCAGCTCGGCCTCATGACGGCGGGTGTGCAGGCCCGAAACGCCCCCGGCTTCTTCGAGGATGCGGCGGCGGTTCTGGGGCTTGGCCGCGATCAGCTCTGAGATCTGGCCCTGACGGACCAGGGCGGGCGAATTCGCCCCCGTCGAGGCGTCGGCGAACAGCAGCTGGACATCCCGCGCGCGGACCTCCTTGCCGTTGACCTTGTAGGTCGAGCCGGCCCCGCGATCGATCCGGCGCGACACCTCAAGCGACGGTGCGTCGGTGAAGGGCTGGGGCGCACGCCGGGCCGTATTGTCGATGGTCAGCTGGACCTCGGCGTGGTTGCGGGCGGGGCGATCCGCCGATCCGGCGAAGATCACCTCGTCCATGCCGGACGCCCGCATGGCCTTGGCGGAGTTGGCCCCCATCACCCAGCGCAGGCTTTCCAGCACGTTCGACTTGCCGCAGCCGTTCGGCCCCACCACGCCCGTCAGGCCGGGTTCGATACGGAACTCGACCGGATCGACGAAGGACTTGAAGCCGACGATGCGAAGGCGCTGGAATTCCAAGGTGGGACCTTAGCCCCCCGCCTGGCGGATGGCGGCGTCCAACTCGGCCAGGGAATGCCCGGTCTGAAGTTGACGCCCGTTGACGAAGAAGGTCGGGGTGCCGCGAACGCCACGATCCAGGGCCGCGTTGGTGCGGGCCTCCATGGCGATGACGGCGGCGTGGTCGGACAGGCAGGTCTGGAAGGCCTGTTCATCCACGCCATGGCGCGCACCGATGGCCCTCAGTTGCTCCAGCGGCGCATCGAAGACCGCGCGCTGGGCGTGCATGATGTCACCCACCACATCGAAATAACGGTCCGGTCCGGCGCAGCGCGCCAGCAGGAACCCGGCCGTCGCGATCTGGACCGGCGGGGTCGGCAGTTCCCGGAACACGAACCGGACCCGCCCCGTATCGACGTACTGGCGTCTGAACTCGGGCCAGACGTCGTGATGCCAGGCGGCACAGTGACCACAGGTCACCGAGGCGTATTCGACCACGGTCACCGGCGCATCGGCGCGCCCCAGCGTCATATCGCCGGGCTGGACGTCGCGATCCTGAGCCGTCGAGGCCCCGGCCATGGGCAGCCAGGCCAGGGCGATCAGAGCGATAAGGGCGCGGCGCAGCATCGACCTAGCTCGCGGCCGGGGCTTCGGCCCCGGTTTCGGGTGCACCGGCCGCCGGAGCCGCCGGGGCCTGACCGCCGATCAACGGACGCAGGGCCGCTTCGAAGCCGTCCAGGGTGATGTCTTCGTGGTGCTCGCCGTTGATCAGGAAGTAGGGCGTACCCGTCACGCCCGCCGCACTGGCGGCCTCGACGCGGCCATTCAGCGCCTCGACAGCGTCCTGATCGGTGACGCACTGGTTGAACTGCTCTTCATTCATGCCGGCGGTGCGGGCGATGTTCAGGAGTTCCTGACGCGGGTTCATGATCACGGCGCGCTGGTTACGCATGATCGAGTCGATGACGGCGAAATAGCGGTCCTCGCCGGCGCAGCGCGCCAGCAGGAAGCCGGCGACGGCCACTTCCTGGGGCGGGGTCGGAAGTTCGCGGAAAACGTAGCGGACCCGGCCGGTGTCGACGTAGCGACGCTTGAACTCCGGCCAGGTCGATTCATTCCAGGCCGAACAATGGGCGCAGGTCACCGACGCATATTCCACGACGGTCACCGGGGCGTCGGCTGATCCCATGGACATTTCGCCGTCTGCGGGTGCGCTGGCCCCGCCGCCACCGCCGTTGCAGGCACCCAGCGTGAGGGCCGCAGCCGACAGCAGACCGGCGACCAGCGCCTTGCGGCGATCAAACGTGAACATGGAAAACTCCCTTGGCGGCAAGAGCCCGATATGAGCGCGATTCCCACGCGCGCGTGGTTTTCTACATTGTTGGAGAACAGTTGCGGCGACTTTTGGTCCATTTGACAAAATGGCCCCGTCGCCCCAACTCCGTTCTCCGAAAGGTGACTGTATGATCTTCGCGTATGTTCGTTTTTCCACCGACAAGCAAGCCGACGGCGACAGCGTTGAGCGCCAAAAATCCGGCATTGAGACCTACTGCCGCCGCAACGCCCTGACCGTCGATGAATGGATGATCGACGAGGGCCTCTCAGGCTTCAAGGGCGACCATATCACGAGAGGTCGTCTGGGCGCATTCATCGCCCGCGTCGAGGCCGGTGAAGTTGGCGCGGGTTCGACCCTCATCGTCGAGAGCCTCGATCGCCTGGGCCGCCAAGACCTGCTGACACAGTTCTCGACCCTCACGACGCTCATGAAGTCCGGCCTGACCGTCATCACGACGATCGACGGTAAGGTCATGACCCAAGGCTCGATGAGCTCGTTCGATGGCTTCCTGATCGCGACCGCGAAGATGATGACGGCCAACGAGGAGTCAGCCAAGAAACGCGATCGTGGCCGGAGCAACTGGCAACGCCGACGCGCCGACGGCAAGAACCTCGCCCCGTTCGCCCCGCGTTGGCTCGACGAGAACCGCAAGGTCATTCATGAACGGCGGGTCGTGATTGAGCGCATCTTCCGAGAGGTCGCGTCCGGCCTAGGGGCGAACAAAGTCGCGAGCCGCTTGAACGCCGATGAGGTTCCGTCCTGGGCTCCGCCCCGCCGCAACGGCTCGCCGCTTTCTTGGCATGCCGGTTCGATCATCCATCTCATCCGAAGCCGATCGACGATCGGCGAGTTTCAGTCGAAGACGACCAACGAGGCCGGTGAGACGGTTCCGGTCGGTGACCCAATTCCTAACTATTATGAGCCGGTAATCACGACCGCCCTCTTCCATGAAGCGAACCGCTCGATGGATTCGAGGAGCTTCCGCCATCCCATCGGACGACGCGGCAAGGGCATCTCGAACCTCTTCGCCAAGCTGGCGCGCTGCGAGGTCTGTCGCGGCCCGATGCATTATCGGACCGCCGGGACGTATGCCTATCTGACTTGCTCGATGGCCGCTCGGAAGGCTTGCTCGAATTGCAAGGGCGTCAACTATGATCGGTTCGAAGCGGCCTTCCTCGCGGCGGTCACCGAGTTCGAACTCCCCGGCTCGAAGCCCGACGACGCGGCGGCCCAAGCCCGCGTCGCCCAGGCGGAGCATGACCTCGCCACGCTAGAAAAGCGCGTCGAGACGATCGCCGAACAGTTGATCGACGTGCCGTCCGAGATTCTCCGGCGCAAATTGGCTGAGGCCGAAGGTCGCCTCGACCCGGCTAGAGCCGAAGTGAAGGCGTCACTGGCTGATCTGCGAGAGATTCGGGAAGCGGTCGCCCCGAGCGAACGACAGGCCCAGCTTGCCGACCTCATAGGTCAGATGCGCGAGGGCGGTGATGTCGCCGCCATCCGGTCGAGCCTCGCGACCGCCATCCGCAAAGTCGTCGATCAACTGATTTTCGATGATCAAGGGAATGGCCTCGTGATCATCATGGATGGGCTGAGGAACTACATGATCAGCGCCAAGGGCCGCGTCGAGGCGGCTCATGCGCCGCTCGACATCTCAAACGATCAGTTCAGTCGGAATGACCCTCAGCGCGTCGCGACCATCGAGCGTCTCAGGAAAGCCGCCTAGCCTTAACCGTCTTCCGCCGCGTCGTTGCCGCTCTGCATGCGCCGGTCGAAGCCTTGATATCAGCGACTTGAAGGGCAGCGCCCAGAGCAACCGCGCTGGACTCGAGTTCGGCGATGGCGGTGCGAACTTCCCCCCTCGCCATAGCCTCTTTCACCGCAGCCTTAATCTCGGCGTGAAGAGGATGACGGGGCGAGTTCCACCGAGCATTCAGCAAAATCTGGAAGATTTCCTCGAACCGATCGCGGATCCACGAGACGCCTGCCTTTACCTCTCCAGGTCGTTCAGCCTTGGCAAAATTCTCCAGCTCATCGATCACCTGCGCCATCCGTTCGGCAATCTCGAAGAGTTCGTCGTGTCTTCCGGGCGTCATCATCGGGGAGACATCCGCCCAGCGTTGAGGGGTAGCGCACGAGGAGCGCCGACGCCCGTGGCGATGCCGAAGCCCGTGGCGATATGGATAACCGCCACGTCACGCGCGAAGAGTTTCGGACTGCTCGCATTCGAGACTTCGCGTCCGATGAACTTCGCGAAGTATCTCTTCGAACTGAGGTAGGTAGCGACCCGGATGAGGTCGAGTTGACTATATTCCACGCAGGATTCTCCTATCGGCACGCACAGATTCGCGCGGCCTGAACAGAAAGGGTTCGTGATTAAAGCACCCTGCGGATGCTGATCTCGCCAAATCGACGAGATGTCAGGCGACATACCGGATGCGCCAGCTCAACTGGCATGGCGCATCCAGGAACGGTCGTCAACAATATTCATTTTTACTTGACGAGAAATTCGCACCAGTGAACCAATATTTAAAGAGAGTGGCTTGGCACATCGGCTCAAGCCCCTGAAAAGGCGTAGGAATGCGGTCGGCGAGGGTCTGGGCGGCTTGGGCGCATAGTTGGGTCGTCGATCTAGCTGGCCTGAATGGCCGTAGCGCCGGCTCTCAAACCGCGCGGCTTAGAATGCGCCTAGATCCAGAGCCCGGCAGTTACCGAAGACCCAAGCGCGATGTGTAGGCACGGCCTCCGCCCTCCCCGACACCATCCCTTGAGGGTAAAAATGTCTCGACGAGCGGGACGGTTCTTTATGGACCCGGAATGGTGTTGTGTGGCTAAATACATATACGGAAAGCGTTTTTCCGCCATACGCTCAGGGGTTGGAAGCTGTTGCCCCACAGCAAAACAGGACCGGGACATCCCATAGGCTCTTCGTGGGCCACCTGACCGGGACGATGAGGCAGAGCGAGCCTAAGAGGTTACACACTACGATGGCGCTCCTACGCCCCGTGGTCGGCCCCCTCGGAATATCGGTTCCACCGGTGAAGGGCGTAGAAGAGGATCAGTGTGCCTGGACGACTTGGCGCTGATCCGGCGCATGCAGTCACCCTGCGGCTGACATGCGCAGATTGGATTTATCCATAACCGCCGCGCCCTTTGGGCGAGATTGGGCTGCTCAAGCTGGCACCGGGCGACCGCCAGCCGTCGTTAAAAACGACATGTGGCCAGCAGGGCCGTTCGCACGGAGTCAGTGACAGACTCGAACAGTAATCTCCCCCTTGTTTGCCGCGTGAAGCAAACGGGGGGAGAAAGGCCGAACCCCAGATATCGGACAGCCCCGAAGCGCGGGGCGGCGCTAACAAAAAAATCGAGAAAATATTCGCGGCACCGATGCGGACGAGGCGCATGCCGAGTCCGAGAGGTGCGGCGAGGTTGGGCGCGCCGTAGGCGTGCACGACCCATGAAACTAAGTCCCTTTTGACGGTAGATTCATGCCGGTCATGTTTACCTGGATCGAACTGACGACGAGGTGATCGGATGAGCGGCTTCACGAAGGAGGAACGTGACGAGGAATCGGCTCGGCGTAAGGCCGCCGACCTCGCGCGCGATGTCCCTCCGAGTAGTTCAGGCCAGGGACCGACGACGCGTTGCGTGCACTGTCAGCGAGAGTTCGCGATGACGGAGGGTCATGTCGGCGAGGTCAGTCTGTGCGATCGCTGCCTGCACTCAGGCTGAACTCGTCAGGCGGCCTCGACCTCGTTCAGGGCACGGTAGACGGAGGCCCTGGACACGCCCGTCGTCTCCACGATCTGGCTGATCGTCCGACCTTCGGCTTTTAGGCGACGGACCTCGGGAGCCTTCGCTTGGGCCGTAGGAGCACGGCCCTTGTAGCGGCCCTCGGCCTTCGCTCGGGCGATTCCTGCGCGCTGCCGCTCCAGCATGATCTCTCGTTCCCACTGGGCCACCCCAGCGAGCACCGTCAGGGTGAGCATCGAGGTCGGGTTGGAGGTGTCGAGGTGCATGGCCAAGATGCGGACGGTTACGCCCTTCTCCTTGAGCCGGGAAACGATACTCAAAAGGTCCTCGACCGATCGAGCGAGGCGATCCGGCTTGGTGACGACGAACGTATCCCCGCTCCTCAACCAGTCGAGCGCCGCCTCCAGTTCAGGCCGCTGACGATCGACCGCGCTGACGTGCTCGCGGAAGATTCGTCCGCATCCTGCTTTGGTCAGTTCGACGATCTGATCTTCAAGTCCTGCTTGCTGGTCGGATGTCGAGGTTCTTGCGTAGCCGACGATGGCACCGTCGGCGTGGGCCTGTTCCACTGAGGTCATGACCCAGTGAAACACACATCTCAAAAACGTCTACCTAATTGATGTGAGACGGTTTTCTCGACCGATCCGCTCGTTCCACACGACCGAGCCCATCTGAGACCGAGGCAACTCGATGGAGAACGCAGCTCGCATGCCGCCACGCCTCTATCGGAGCGCACCAAACATTGTGTTTTGACAATGTCAGGACATGGACTATCCAAATATTGACATTGTCGCGTTATCGAGTCAGCGTCGGGGAATGAGAGACGATCTTCACAAGGCTGCGCCGATCGCGAAAGCTCTCCAGAAGCTGATGCAAATGTGCGGCAGATCGACAGACCGAGCTGACCCAGCTCGTCTCGTCGACGCCGCGATCGCTCCGCTTCAGAAAGAGATCGAACGGTGTCTGCCCGCAGGCGCGGCACGGCATTACGCGGACGACGATCAAAACCCTGCCCTGTTCCGACCCCTCATGCAGGGACCTATCATTTCGACGTTCCAGCAGGATCTGCATGCCGAAACCGCTGCCAACCCAACCGCGTCAATCGCAGATTTGTTGACTCTAACCTTGAGGATTCAGATCGACAGCCATTGCAACGAGTCAACCTCGGCGATGCTGGCCGACGGTGGCAGCCGCAAGGAAGTGACCGAAGCTGTCGAGGCCTACAGGCAGGCTGGCCACACCGCAGCTCCGGCTGCCGTGCGTGCTTTCCTGGGCAGCGAAAGGCCGAAACCTCAGGTCAAATCTCTTAGCCTAGATGACACCATCGCCGCCGGCCCCCGCGCATGAAGCCAGCTTCTAAAACCGTCCGCATCTCGGGCACGGGACACGCTGGGCATCAGGGTCGAGCCTTCAATGCCGAGCTGGGATCTGAAATCCGCACCAACCAAGCTCCCATAGCCAAACATTGCTTGCGCGAATTGACCGTGGTCAGCGAGGACATCGCGACTATCGCGGAAGCTCTGGCGCTGGCCGACAGGATGATCACCCGTCATCGCTCGAAGCAGTGGGCCAGGCACCTCGACCTCGAGATACCTGTCTTTCACCGCGCGACGTTCGAGCGTTCTGAAGTCTACCAGGCCCTCCTGGACGCCGCGTGTTTCCTAACGGGCGACGATTGGTCGATCTCTTTCACCGAGAGAGCCGGCCAACCCGCAAAAGAGCGATATCTTCAGCTCGTTTGTGACGATCCGACGTATGTCGTCCCGTATAGCAATGGCCTCGACTCCTTCGCTCAGTCTGAACTCCTCAAGGCCGACCACGGCGAACGCGCCGTTTGGGAAGTTCGAGCGGGTAAATTGCAACGGGGATCTGACGCGCCACGCGCCAGTCTGGTCGAAGTGCCGCGTCGCTTCTACGCCGGTCATCCGCGAGAGCTTTCGTATCGCACTCGCCCGATCGTCTACTTCTCAATCGCGGCCATCGCTGCGGCTACGAGCAAATCGCGATACATCGCTATCGGCGAGAACGGTCAGGGCTCGTTAGGACCTGCGTTTGCGCGCTTCTCCAGCGAATGGCCCTTTCGCAGCACTCACCCCGGATTCATTGCCCGGCTGGAGACCTTTCTGACGCTCGCGCTTGAGGCCGACTTCTCTTTCACCCAGCCGCAACTCTGGAGAACCAAAGGAGAAGTTGTTCGAGAGCTACGCGAGCGCGGTCTGCTTGGTGAAGGCCTGTCTCGAGACTCTTGCTCAGCACGGCCTAACCAGCGCCGAGGCTTTGCGGGCTGTGGGTATTGCGGCGGCTGCCTCCTCAAACAGACCGCAATCTTCGCTGCGGGCGTAAACGAAGCGCCACTCGTTGCGCTGGACTACGCGTTGAGGACCCCCGAGATGAGGGGGGAGCCCATAACTCTGAATGAACGGGAGATTTTCGCGAGATCAGCCAAGTCCATGGACCTTTTCGCGGATCTGAGTTCTCGCCCAGACAGAGACGTTCAGATCGCCAGGGTCGCTCGGGAAATACCGTCACATCACGGCGACAGGGCTGCGAAACTGTTGGGTTTGGCAGAACGTCATCGTGACGAGTGGCGAGGTTTCGTCCATTCCCTCCCGGCTCAATCGTGGCTCAAAGAACAGTTCGCGTCAGCATGATTTCCCCTGACCAGATCAACGCAGAACAGCTAGGTGATCGGCTCAGGATAGCCAGATCTAGCGCCGGATTGACCCAAGAGGCTGCGGCTGCCGGCCTGACTATGGCCCGGACCACCTTGGTAGCCATTGAGCGCGGTCAACGCCGCGTGCGACCTGAAGAGTTGGTCGGCCTAGCCAAGCTTTACGGCACGACGGTTGGTCGGCTCGCCGCGAGCGATGCTGTTCATGTGGATCTGAGCGCCAAGTTCAGGAGGATTGAAGGCAAACCTCAATCGCCATCGGTTGCCGAGGCCATACAGCTCCTAAATCGGCTGGCGTCAGGGACGACTGAGCTTGAGCAAGCTCTAGGGGTGGAGCGTCGGTTTGACTATCCGCCGCCCCTGCGCATTTCCAATCAAGGCCACCTTCAGCAAGCCGAGGACGCCGCTGTTGCACTCAGGCAGCGTCTCGGTATCGGTCTCGGGCCGATCACTGACCTGTTCACCGTTCTTGAGCTCGACTTGGGTGTGCGCGTGTTCATGCGCCCCCTTAAAGACGGAAGCATTTCCGGCCTCTATGCGTTCGATGCGGCCATAGGTGCTTGCATCCTGGTCAACTCGAACCATCGTCGGCGTCGTAGAAAGCAGACGTTAGCTCACGAGGCCGGGCATTTTGTCTCGGATAGAAGCCATACCGATATTCTCGACGACGAGCCTGTTCCTCTGACCATTGAAGAACGGTTCGCGCGTAGATTTGGCCCCGCTCTGCTCATGCCCGCACCTGGGTTGCGCGAACGATATGAACAAGCGACCTCCGCGACCGGCGTCTTGGATATTCGTGGGCTCATTCTCCTCGCTCATCAATTCGACGTAACCACCGAAGCGATGACGCGTCGGCTAGAAGAGCTAGGCCTCCTCGCGTCCGGAGCTTGGGCTTCTATCCGTGACAGGGGCTTCAGTTCCGACCTCGAACGCCAAGTCATCGGAGATCCTGAGCCTCAAACTGCCCCGCCCCTGCTCCCTGTTCGCGTTGCGGTCATGGCGTCACGAGCCCTGCAAGATGGCATCCTGAGCGAAGGCCAGCTTTGTGACATGCTCGTCCTAGATCGCGTCCAGCTAAGGCGAGAACTAGCGCCGTTTGACCATCCCGAAGGTCTGCTAGGTGCCTGACTCCAAGTCTGACCTCGTCCTAGACACCAGTGTCTGGATCAATCTGCTGGCTACAGGGTGCTGGCAGGAGATCACTGCGGCCTTGCAATGCGCCTGCATCGCGCCGGAGCATGTGATCGACGAGATCAAGCGCGATCCAGCAACCGGAAAGCCCTACGCACGAGCTGGCGATCCACTCTACGGAAAGGTGCGCATCGAGGCTCTGACCGAGGCGGAACTTGATCACTTCATTGAGCTGGTATCTGCCAGATCTGGCGACCGCCTGGGCGACGGAGAAGCAGCGTCGATAGCGATCGCGGCTAGTCGATCTCATATGCTCGTTATCGACGAGCGAAAGGCACGGCGGATCATTTCCGAGCGCTGGCCGACTATGCGCCTCATGCGCTCATCTGAGTTGCTGACTTTGCCAGCCGTGACCAGCGCGCTTGGGCCGGAACGTGCAGCAGAATGTTTCCAACGGGCAATTCAGATAGCGCGCATGCATGTCTGATTCCGGATAACGCCAACTTCGGAAAGCGCGGGCACCGTGCGAAGTGACAACGGCCAAGCCTAAGCCCGATAGGACAGCAGCCTCAGGGCATTGCCCACGACTAACAGCGTCGACCCTTCGTGCATCGCGACAGCTGGGCCAATCCCAAGACCAAATATCGTCGCCGGAACCAACAAGGCCACGACGCCCAGGCTGACCCACACGTTCTGGAGGATGATGCGTCGCGTGTGGCGGCTGAGGTCCACAGCGAAAGGGAGTTGCGAGAGGTCGTCGCCCATGAGGGCGACATCCGCTGTTTCAAGCGCGACATCGGAACCCGCCGCGCCCATTGCGATCCCAACCGTGGCGCTCGCCATCGCGGGTGCGTCGTTCACACCGTCGCCGACCATCGCAACCTTGTCCTGGCCGGCGAGCTTCTTGATCGCCTCGACCTTGTCCTCGGGCATCAGGTCACCCCAAGCCTCATCCAGACCGACTTCCTGGGCGATCGCGTCGGCGACCTTCTGGTGATCCCCGGAGATCATGATCATTCGGGAGATGCCAATCTCGTGGAGGCGACGCAGCGCCTCCTTCGCGGCCTCTCGCGGCGTGTCCATCAAACCGATAGCGCCAAGATCACGAGCGCCCATGCGCACGACCATGGAGGTGCGTCCGCCCTCCCGCAGGTTCGAAATGGCCGTGACGGCTTCGGAGCCGAGAGACGGCACTCCATCCTGGCCAAACATCTCGGCCTTGCCGATCCAGACGGTCTCGCCGTCCAGCTTGGCGACGACACCTCGTCCGGTCAGGCTCTTGAGGTCTGTCGCTTCCGCCGCTTTTTCAGCCCCGAGGCGCTCACGCCCGTCCGTGACGATGGCTTGAGCAAGGGGGTGGTCGCTCAGGGCTTCGACAGCCACGGCGACCGACAGCAACTCCTGCTCAGTTACACCCGCCACCGGCACCACGTCTGTTATGCGGGGGCGGCCTTCGGTCAGGGTGCCGGTCTTGTCGAAGGCGATGGCTTTGAGCGAGCCTAGGTTCTCCAACGGCGCGCCGCCCTTCACCAGGACGCCCGCCCTCGCAGCGCGCGCGACGCCAGACAACACAGCGCTGGGCGTGGCTATGGCGAGGGCACAGGGGCTGGCGGCGACCAGCACGGCCATCGCGCGGTAGAAGCTCTCGCTGAAGGGCTCATCGACCACCAGCCAAGCGAACAGAAGGACGAAGGCCAGGCAGAGGACCGCTGGCACGAAGATGCGCTCGAAGCGGGCTGTGAAACGCTGCGTCGGCGACTGCTGGGTCTCCGCCTCGCCGACCATGCGGACGACTTTCGCGAGCGCGGTTTCTCCCGCCTCGCGGGTGACCTCCACTTCAAGGGCTCCGCCGCCATTGATGGTCCCCGCGAATACCCGGGAAGCGGACGACACGGAATCAGGCCGGCTGCGTGCAGCTTCGATGCTTTGAACCGGCATCTTGTCCACGGGAATGCTTTCGCCGGTAACGGGAGCCTGATTGATGGCGCTCTCGCCCTTGATGATGAAGCCGTCGGCGGGCAGGCGCTCGTTCGGTCGGACAATCACGGTGTCGCCGACGACAAGCTCCTCAACAACCACCTCGATGATCTGGCCGTTCCGACGCACGTCGGCTCGTTCTGGAGCCAGTTTCGCCAGCGCCTCGATGGCGCGTTTGGCGCGGCCCATGGCGTAGTGTTCAAGCGCGTGTCCCAGGCTGAACAGGAAGAGCAGCAATGCGCCTTCGGCCCAAGCTCCCAGTAACGCCGCGCCTGCCGCTGCGACAAGCATCAGCGTGTCGATCTGAAAGCGCCGCTCCTTCAGGTTTTCGACTGCTTCGCGACCGGTGAAGAAGCCGCCGAGGCCATAGGCGAGAATGTAGAGGGATACCGGCAACCATTCCGGCGCGTCGCCCATCAGTTTCTCGATCAGGAAACCGATGGCGAGCGCAACGCCGCAGCCGAGGGCGAAGTAGAGCTCGGTGTTTGGCCCGAGGAACGCAGAGCCGCCGTGGTTATGGTCATCCGCTTTCGAGGCGCGACCGTTTATATGAGCGGGCCGGCCCCGTTGGCCGGGGTGTTCAGCCTCGTCCGGAAGTGAAGTGGGTTGGCTCATTCTAGCCTCCTTGGCCCACAGCAGGGCCGTTCTCGGATGGCGCTCGCACCATGCGTGTCATGCCCCACCACGCCGTGGGTGCGAGGATGGCGACGCTCGCCAACCCCGGGAAATAGAGATCGTCCCGACCATCAATCAGGAGGAAGGCGACGTGGAAGAGCTCCGTCACACCCATCGCCGCGAAGAAGGTCCAGGCAAGATGACTTCCTATCGCCGGGAAGCGGTGGATCGCCGGCAGGACGAGCAGCCACGGTCCAATCGAAAGGATGACCAGCCCGATGACCTGGGGCGATGCGATGTCCGGCGTGGGAGCGCCCGTGAGACGGGCGAGTTCGTCGAAGAAGCCGGAGATACGCTCCTCGATCCGGTGCATCACGAAGAGCCCCAGGCAGATCCAGTAAGGAAGCCGGATGGCCTTCGAGGATCTCGCGTTCCCGAACACGATCCAAAGGACGAAGCCGCCGAGGAAGCCTGAGGCAAAGATCAGCGTCGTCCAGAGGCCAAAGGCAGCGTAGCCGAAAACGAGGACCAGAGCCGTGAAGGCCGCACCCATCCAAGCCGCGCCAGTCGATATGGGACGAGCGGTCAGGAGCGCCTTCATCTACTGATCTCTCCAGAGCCGCCATCAGTGAAGCGGGCATCAGCCCCACGATGGACGCTTTGCTCCGTCCATCCACTGTTGGCGGCCAGAACCGCCGTGCCCGCGATCCACAACGCGCCGGTTGCGCCGACCACCACATAGAAGAACTTGTTTCGCGACCCCCACAGCATCCCGAGCACCGGCACGGGCGAGAGGATGCCGTAGCTTATGAAGGCTGGAATGCCAGCGCCATGAAGCAGCGCCATCGCCAAGATGAAGATCGCGGTCGATGTGGTGAGCGCGAGGGCAATCCCATAGACGATCGTGAGAACCGGGATCGGCTCTCTCTTCGGCGGCGCTGGAGACTTCCGGATGCGCTTGCCGTGCTTGCCTTCCCGCCAACGCAAGACCCGCCGGCTCACAGTGACCGCCCCTGCTCTGTCGAGCGAGCATCCCTGAGAATGTCGAGTCCGCCTTTCACGGCGATCCCGGCTACCAAGATGCCGACAATGAGATCAGGCCAGGCTTGCCCAAGCCAAAGCACCATCAGGCCTGCGACGATGATGCCGCCATTCGAGGCGAAGTCGTTCAGGCTGAAAGTCCGTGCCGCCTTCATGTTCACGTCGTCCGTCTGGAGACGTTTCAGGAGGAGCAGGCAGACGAGATTCACGATGGCCGCGACAGCAGCTAGGGACATCATAGTCCAGCCGACCGGTTCGGTTCCCTCGATCCATCGACGGCCAGCGTCGAAAAGCACGCCCAGTGCAAACAGGAGCAGAAGGACGCCTGACGCTCTCGCCGCGCGCCGCTTCCACACGCCCTCACGGCCAATGGCGAGCAGGCTGATCAGATAGACCAAACCGTCCGACGCATTGTCGACCGCGTTCGCGAGAAGGGCGCTGGAATCGGCAAACCAGCCGCCGATCCCGAGAACACCAGCGAGGCCGAGGTTCAGGCCAAGCACCGCCAGCAGCGTCGAACGCTGCTGGCGGCTGGATGCTTGCGAGGCAGTCAATCCTCGATCCCCTCAGCCTTCCGATGCTTCACGGCCAACGCCGCGAAGGTCGGCAGAACGAACAGGGTGAGAATCGTCGCCGTCAGGAGACCGCCGATGACGACAGTCGCGAGAGGCTTCTGCACCTCCGCACCTGCCCCGTGGGCGATCGCCATCGGGATGAATCCGACGATGGCGACCAAGGCGGTCGTGAGGACGGCCCGCAGACGACTAGCAGCGCCTTGCATGGCCGCTTCCATCTGAGGCAACCCCTGATCCAATCGCTCTCGGATGGCCTGCATCAGGACCAGGCCGTTCAATGTCGCGACCCCCGATACGGCGATGAAGCCGACGGCGGCGGAGACCGAGAACGGCATCCCTCGAAGCAGGAGCGCGAGCGCACCACCGACCAAGGCCAGAGGAACGCACGCGAAGACGAGACCCGCCTCCGCGAACGAACCCAATGCCATGAAGAGCAGGACGCCGATCAACACGAAGACGATGGGGATCACCAACCCGAGCCGCGCCTGCGCGCGCTGGAGGTTCTCGAACTGCCCACCCCAGTCGAGGTAGTAGCCGGGCGGGAGTTCGATTTCAGCGACCCGGCGCTGGGCCTCGGTAACGAAGCCGCCGAGGTCGGTGCCACGGACATTGCCCTGCACCACCATCCGCCGACTCCCATTGTAGCGGCTGATCTGGTTTGGCCCTTCGCCCGTCTCGATAGTCGCGACAGAAGACAGGGGGACGATCTGACCAGACGCCGTCACGATGGGCAGCGCGGCTAATGCGGCAGGGTTGCTGCGGGCGGTCTCTGGGAGGCGAACCACTACATCGAAGCGGCGGTCGCCCTCGAAAATCTGCCCGGCCTCCGCGCCGCCGATACCTGCCGAGACCGCTTCTGAGATGTCTGCCGCTGATAGTCCGTAGTTGGCGGCTGCGAAGCGATTGACGCTGACGGTCAGGGTCGGAAGACCGGCAGCCTGCTCGACCCGAACGTCCGCCGACCCAGGGGTGTCATTCAGGACAGCAGCCACCTGATTGGCGACCTCCTGCAAGGTTTCGAAATCCTCGCCATAGACCATGACCGCCATGTCGGTCCGGACGCCGGAAATGAGTTCGTTGAAGCGCAACTCGATGGGTTGGCTGAACTCGAAGCTGTTGCCGATGTGCTCCGACGCCACCTCCTCGATGCGGGCGATCAGTTCCTCCTTCTCCAGGTTCGGGTCAGGCCACTCCGAACGGTCTCGCAGAACGATCACCGAGTCCGAGATGTTGGCGGGCATCGGATCGATAGCCGCCTCGGCGGTGCCGGTGCGCGAGAAGACCGTCTCCACTTCCGGCAAGGCGACGATCGCCCGCTCCAGTTCCATCTGCATCGCCAGGGACTGTTCGAGCGAGGTCGAGGGGACGCGGATCGCCTGCATGGCGATATCGCCTTCATCAAGGGTCGGGATGAATTCCCGGCCAAGGGACGTGAAAGCGACGCCGCCGAGCACCAGGGTCCCCAGCGCGGCGATCAGCACCGTCTTGGGTCGGGCGACAGCCTTGCGCATGGCAGGCTCAAGCCGACACCGCACGAAGCTGATGAGCTTCGTCTCGTGTTCGCCGTGGCCGCTGGGCGCGACCTTGGGATCGCGGACCAAAAGAGCCGCCATCGCCGGGACGAAGGTGAAGGAGAAGATGAACGCGCCGACCAGCGCCAGCATCACGGTCGCGCCCATGGGGATGAAGGTCTTTCCCTCGACCCCCTCGAGCATCAGCAGCGGTGTGAAGACGAGCAGGATGATGAGCTGACCGAAAGCGGCGGGGCGCACCATCTGTCGCGCTGACTGAACGGCGACGCCGAGACGTTCCCTTCGTGTCAGCAGCCGACCCAGTTCGGCCCGGCGCTGGCTCAGCATGAGCAGGGTGTTTTCGATCACCACGACTGCGCCATCGACCAGGAGACCGAAGTCGAGCGCACCGAGGCTCATCAGATTTCCGCTGATGCCGAAGCGGTTCATCCCGATCACGGCGAAGAGGAAGCTGATCGGGATCATGAGCGCGGTGATGGTCGCGGCCCGGATGTTTCCGAGCAGCAGGAACAGCACGACGATCACGAGCAGCGCGCCCTCGGTGAGGTTGCGAGCGACGGTCTGGATGGTCGAGTTGACCAAGGCGCTGCGATCGAGAACGACGACCGCCTCGACGCTAGGCGGCAAGGACGCCTGGATCTGTTCGAGGCGATCTCCCGCCGCTTGCGCCGCCGTTCGGCTGTTGCCCCCCGCAAGCATCAAGGCAGTGCCCATGACGGCCTCGTGGCCGTCACGGCTACCCCCTCCGAGACGTGGGGCCTGTCCGAGTTCGACGGTCGCGACATCGGCCACGCGGACCACCAGGCCGGCCCGGTTGACCACCGGAGCCTGCGCCAGATCTTCGACCGTTGTGGCGAGAGCGTCCGTGCGGACGACCAGGGCTTCGCCTGCCCGTTGGATGAAGCCGGCCCCCGCCTGGGTGTTCGCCCGGTCGAGGGCGACGATCAAATCGTTGACGCCGAGCCCATAGCCAGAGAGGCGGGCCGCGTCAGGGCGAACCGCATACTCCTTCACATATCCGCCGTTCGTATCGACGCCCGCCAGACCGGGCGTCGTCCGCATCTGCGGTGCGATGATCCAGTCCTGCACGGTGCGCAGGTAGGTGGCGCGCTGTTCCGGAGTCGTGAGCCGTTCGCCTTCCGGCGTGAGGTAGTCGCCACCGGCCTGCCAGCCGGGCTGGCCCGGCTCTGCGAGGTTCTCCGCGTTGAAGGGTTTGAAATCGACGGTCCACATCAGGACCTCGCCCAGACCCGTCGTAATCGGTGACAACGCGGGCTCGACTCCCTCGGGGAGACTTTCCTGCGCCTGCGCCATGCGCTCGGTCACCTGCTGACGGGCGAAGTAGATGTCCGTCTGGTCGGTGAAGATGACCGTGATCTGTGAGAAGCCGTTCCGCGAGATCGAGCGAGTGCTCTGCATCCCCGGTATCCCGGCCATCGCGGTTTCGATGGGATAGGTGACCTGACGCTCGATCTGCTCGGGTGCGAGAGCCGGAGCGACCGTGTTGATCTGCACCTGACGGTTGGTGATGTCAGGGACGGCGTCGATTGGCAGACGAGTGAGCTCGAAAAGCCCGTATACCGAAACCAGAGTGACGGCCAAAACGACGAACCAGCGGAAGCGGACGCTGGCTTCAATGATGTGTTTGAACATGCCCGCCTCCTAGTGGCCGTGCTCGGTGCTTCCGGCACCCAGCTGAGCCTTGAGGAGGAAGGCGTTCCGCGCAGCGATCTCTTCGTTACCCGTTAGCCCCTGGACGATTTCGATGCGGTCGCCGGACTCGCGCCCTGTCAGGACTGGCACCGCGCGGAAGCCGTCTTCGGTTCGCACGAAGACCACTGTGCGTCCCTCGACAGTCTGAACTGCGTTTGTCGGGACGGTCAGGCCGCCCGTGGCGTCGGTCGTAACAGCGCCCGTTACAGCAGAGCCTGCCGGGAGTGACGCGACGCTATTCGCTCGCGCCCGGATCAGCGTCGCATTGCTCGCCTCTCCGGTATCCGCCGCAACCCCGGTGACGGTCGCCTCGAAACCACCACTCGGTCCATCGACCCGAATGATCGACCCGATCTGAACCCGGGCGGCCACCGCTGGAGGTGCGTTGAAGATCAGCTCGACACGCGACGGATTGGACACTTCGGCGACGACGCCGCCGGCGTCCACGAAGCCGCCAGGCCCCACCTGGACGTTGGTGACGATACCGCTGATGGGGCTGGTGACGTTGACACGTCCAGACGCGCTTGGTCCGCCAGCAGCGCCTGCCCTCGCACCAGCGGCCCGTGCAGCCGCTTCGGCGCTAAGATATGCGGCGCGCGCCGTCTCGACGCTCTGAACGGACACAACGCCCTGCTCCTGGAGATTGCGTTCCCGTTCGTAAGCTGAGCGGGCTGCATCCGCCGCTGCTCTCGCCGCATCGGTGTCAGCGCGTAGACCCGCCGCCTCCCCGCTGACGAGCACCACGAGCGGCTGACCAAACCGAACCGACTGGCCGGGGGCGACCAGAACGCGCTCCACCCGACCGCTGATTGACGCGGCGACAGAGGCGCGGGCATCGACCATGGGCTCGACCCTGCCAGCGATGTGGGTCTCCACTCCACCCCCGCGACCAACCCGAACAACTTCGATGTTGGCCGCCTCGATCTGGGCCGCCGTCAGATCAACATGCCCCTCTTCGCCGCCTTCCTCGCCTGCGTGGTCACCCTCTTCTTCGGCGTGTTGCTCCTCGGTTGCGGGAGCAGGATCCACAGCAGTCATGCGGAAGATTGCGTATCCACCGCCCACGACCAGGATCGCGGCGGCGACACCGGCCATCAGCCAGGCCTTGTTTGTCATCGGGCGCATTACAGCGTCGCTCCAAAAGGTATGCGGCCTTCCAGCCGAGCAAGGTCGATTTCCGCGCGGACCCGGGCGAGCCGGGCCTCGATGGCGGCGTTGCGCGCGGCAACGAGGGCTGACCTCGACACACGCAGTTCAAGTTGAGAGATCCGTCCGGCCTCGAACCCGATACGGGTCAGCCGGTAGGCTTCTTCGGCAGCCGTTACGCCGCCGTCCGCCGCTCGGACCCTGCTTGCCGAAGCGGTCAGCCGGGCTGAGGCCGCAGCGCGATCCGCCACAGCGCTCTGACGCGCCTGATCGACCCGCGCTTCGGCGGCTCTGTATTCGGCCCTGGCGGCGTCGATGTTGCCCCGGTTCCGGTCGAACAGAGGAAGCGGAAGGCTGACCCCGAAGGTCAACGCGGTTTCGCCTTCCAACTCGAACCGTCTGAAACCAACGGACGCGGTCACATCGGGAAGCGATCGGATTTGCTCAACGTCGATGCGCCGCTCGGCGGCGTCGCGTTCGGCCTGAGCGACCCGGACACCGAGTGTATCGCCCTCGAAACCGGCATCGCTCATCGGTGCACGGTCCAGAAGGCTGTCCTCGATGGACGTGACCGGCGCAATCAGCATCGCGACCGCCGTAAGCCTGGCGAACGCTGCGTCGCGTTCCGCCGTGGCCTCATCGAACGTCGCTCGGGCCGTCGCGACCTCGCTCTCCGCCTGGAGGCCACGGACAAGCGGTTCCCGCCCCTCTTCGACGAGCGCGAGAGCCGCACGACCGTCAGCCAGCGCGATGTCGAGGGCCTCACGTGCGACCTCGAAGCGGCGCTGTGCTGCTTCGGCCTCGGCATAGGCCAGGGCTAATCTCGCGGCGGATTCGACGCCGACAGCGTCACGCTGCAACACCGAAACACCGGCTTCAGCCCGCGCGACATCTACGCGAGCCTGACGGCGTCCCCAGAGTTCCAGGTTCTGACTGAAGGTAACCGTGCCTTCGGCGCTATCGACACCGCTGTAGGGGCCAGAGCCGAGCAGATTCTCGACATCGATAGACACGTCGGGATTGGGACGAACGCCAGCTTGGCGAAGACGCGCTTCGGCTGCGTCCACCAAGGCTTCCGCCTCGACATTGAAGGGTGTTGTGTCGGCCTGACCGACTAACGAGTCATAGGATGGGGCGGGATCGGCAAGAGCCTGACCGCCTATTGCCGACAGCAAGACTGCTGCGGCGCATCCCACCGCGTGACGCGGCGAGAACGATCGGATTTTCATTGTGGCTTCCGAGATGCGTTAATGACGGAGGGCGCGCGCGTGCGCGCAGACCGTCAGGCTCTCGGAGGGCGGATTAGTCCGTCAGGTGTCTCAGACACGAACAGGGGATCAGCGGACAACGTCGTGCTGGCTGGCGCAAATGCATAGACAGCCGCGTCGCCAAGGACCGGGGGCAGATTAGATGTCGAATGACAGTGGCCGTGGTTGCAGGCGTGAAGCGCGTCCTGACCGTGGCCCTGATCGTCCGCCGGATGATCAGCATCGGTCAGCGCGAACTCGCAGCTGATTGCTGCTTCCTGGCCGCAGGTGACAGCGTCGACCAGCGGTCCGCTCACGAACAGGCCGAGGATCAGCGCGAAGAGCGCTGCCATGATCGGCGAGTTGGAACGAAATGCGGCCACGACGCGCCGATAGCACAGGCTGTTGGGGATTAGAATACGTTACAGTGTCCGCCGGACCCTCCAGGTTCCGAACCGCATTGCGTGTCGCGCTGCCTTAATCTGTCCGGTCCGTCGATAAGGTATCGATCCGCACACCGAAATCGCGAAACACCGAGCGGGCGGCTCACTCGTAGAAGCTCGAGTTGTCGACTTCCAGTTCTGCGACCTGGTCAATTGCGCTCGGATCCTCCACCGAGCTCGAAAGCGTTGTCTTGAAGGGATAGTTGTCGCTCATCGATGCGCCGTCCCCATTTCGAAAATCCGAGCTGGAGCCGTAGTTGAGCGACACATAAATCGAGCCGGACACCGCAAACTTTATGCGTTCGATGCCGAGATCGACGACAGTCACCTCTTCCGTATGAACTTCTTCCACCATCGTGTGAGTAGACAGCTCATCGAGGTCGGGATGGGCCGTCTTGATCGCTTCATCGAACACCGCCCGATTGATCTCCGCCTGCAACTTCTCTTCAACGGCGGAACGACACTCTGGGACGGCATCCAAGAGCTGGCCAATCGCGTGCAGCACTCCCTCTGCCAGATCTCGAATTTCACCATCGTCTAGCAAGACCGTGTTGGAGCGCACATGCGCTCGCCGATTCATCTCGTCGACCGCTTCAGCGATTGGCGCGCGATACACCCGGGGGTCTAGGCCAAGCACGCTCTCGACATAGTCGGGACTAAGGCCGGCATGAGCGATGTAGGAGACGCGCTGTTGTCTCGTGACAGTGCGAGTGTCCCTAGCTTGCACAAACCAGTGGCAAGCTCTGACATCCGCGTCGGGAGAAAGCCCGTGCAGGATATGACCGAACGCTTCTCGCAAACCGGCTGCGCACAGGTTGCCCCGGATCGGATTGTCGAGATCACGAGCGACGCGGAATGAACCCTCGAGAACCAGAGCCAAGAACGGGTCTTGTCCTCGCCGCTCAACCAGTTCTGCGGCTCTAGCTTCAATCGCTGCCCAGTTAGCCATGTGACCTGCCCCCCTCTGGTCCCGCGGTCATAATGGGAGTCCGCAGGCTTCATAGCTGATCTTGGGCTCCGGTGGGAGCGGCCGGGCGGCGCAGCCATTCACGTCGCGCAGCCGACCGGCCGCGTGGT